>JACXTT010002031.1_pt1 | contig 32666 bp, 31 predicted proteins | sample 9270951 | NCBI WGS metagenome assembly JACXTT01 (sample SAMN15532306, study PRJNA645909) | rock metagenome | isolation source: weathered quartz diorite | place: Puerto Rico | collected 2017-06-21
ATGCCTACCTGGACGCGAAGTATAGCCAGGCTGCCAGAACTGGCGACTCGGAGCAGCCTGAGCCTGCGGCTGCGAAGCCCAAACCGCATACTGCGTCTCCCGCATTGTCGAACCCTAAAACGGTGGACGATGCGGACAAGATGATTGCCTGGGAAAAACGGGATGTCGACGCCCAAACTGAATATGTGGAACGCTTAAAGAAGCAGATCGAAGAAGCGCCCCAGGAAGACAAAGAACGTCTGAAAAAGGTTCTTCAGGAGCGCATACAAATCCTTGCCGATACGCGCGGCGAAATGGAAACGCTTGTGCAGCAGAAAAAGGAACTGCAGAAGAAGGCTGCCGCGAACAGCAATAGCGCGGCAGCACAGCCGCCTTCACAGTAAACGCGGATCGCGCGCCTTGAATCTGCGCGCCCCAACCGGCCGGAGCCGGGCCACCCGCTCTTAGGTCCCTAGCCACGGGCGCTGCGAGTGGCACAGGTGTAGCGCTCAGGGACGCCGCTCAAATTGACAGAAACGAATGTCTGGTCCTGACCCCGGGTTGCCACATTCTCCTGTTTCTGCTCCAATATTTTGGTGCCTGCCGCGAAAAAGCGCCCGCCAATTAAAATCCTGATCTTCGATGTGGACGGCGTGCTTGTTGATGTGCGCGGAACGTATTGGCGCTCCGCGCTGGAGACGGTGCGCTACATCACCGGCAAGCGCGTCACGTACGCCGAGCTGCATACCTGGAAAAGCAAGCCGGGCTTCAACGATGATTGGGCCATGGTGTCCGCGTGGGTAAGTTCGCTGGGCCACCCCACCAACTATGAGGAAGCGCGCATAGCGTTCGAGCGATTTTATTGGGGGAGCGACGGGAAACCGGGCAACGTTCGAAACGAAAAACTGGTGGTAACGCCAAGGCAGATTTCGAAATGGGCGCAACGGTTTGAATTGAATCTTTTTACGGGGCGCACGAGGCGTGAGTTTTCATTTACGTTCGAACGCTGGCCGGCGACGAAATATTTTCGCACCATCATTACCATGGACGAGGCGAAACGGAAACCGCATCCCGAAGGCCTGCAAAAAATTCTTGGCGGCCGAGATCCCGGCACGGCGCTATATCTCGGCGACAACATTGACGATGCGCTGGCGGCGCGGGATGCCGGCGTGCCCTTCCTGGCCATTATCGCGCCGGGCGAGCACCGCTACCGCCAGCGCGCCGCGCGCTTCCGAGAATTCGGCGCTCTCGCGCTGCTCCCGCGCGCGACAGGACTAAATCAATGGCTGAAGCAGACCGGCGCGGAACTTTTCCCGGGGGAATCAGGAATTTATGGACGGCGTTCCAGGGGATTCTAAGTTCGAAATGAAAGTCATCCGCTTCGCCAAACTCGCAGTTTCCATGGCTCTTGCCGCATTTACATTCCTTGTTCCTGCCGCGATTCGCGCGCAGGCGCCTGCAGGGCCGGTGAGGGGAGCGCCGCCTCAGCCCACTTCTGCAGTCAGGCCGCTAGAACAGGAGCCGCTGCCGGCCCCACGCACGACGATCCTTGGCACGTGGAAGCTCAACCGCGATGAAAGCGACGGCCCGCGCAAGAGGAGGCAAGATTCCGGGAGTTCGAATGGCGGAGGTTACGGCGGCAGACGCGGAGGAATGGGCGGCGGACGCGGGGGATATGGGAGGCGTGGCGGCGAAAGCGACGAAGAGCGGCAGAAGATGCGCGAATTGTTCTCACCGCCGGCCACGATGACGCTCTCGATGACGGGCGCGGAAGTCGATCTGGTGGACGATCGGGACCGCAAGCGAGCATTCATAACCGACGGAAGGAAACTGCAAAAATCCAAAGATGCCAATTATCAGGAGATTGCCGCCAAGTTTGACGGCAAGCGCCTCGTCACCGAGGAGAAGAGCCCCCGCGGGGACAAGATGAGCCGCACATTTGAGCTTTCTGAAGATGGCCGGCAACTCTATGAAACACTCCACATGACCACCGGCCGCAACAACACGCCCTTCGTTGTCCGTCTCGTTTACGAAATCCCTCCGCAACCGCAGCACTAAAAACAACCCGCAAGCTCCGTGGAGCCTCAATCCATCGAGATGGAACTTTGCTAAACTCGTTTTCCAGTACCTTGGCGGTGGTAACCGTCAGAGTGATGGGCAGTCCTGGAGGCCGCGTTGACGGAAGCCGCGACGGATGCTATACAATATTATTTCAAGTCGGCAGCTTTAAGCCCACCGTAGTCCTCGTTATGTGCGACCGCGAAGCGGTCCGAGCCCTGGGTAGGGGCGCGGGGTGGCTGCCGACCGGTTGGCGGCTTGCTGACCACACGTGACGGGGTTTGGCGAAACAATTCTAGATGCAAGTGATCGGTCACCAATTAGGCGAACTGTTCCTTCAGGCTGTGCCTACAGTCCTGATCATCCTGCTTTTTTACTTCATTTTACGGGCAATTTTCTTCAAACCGCTGCTGGCGGTGATGGCAGAGCGCGACGCGCGCACCGCAGGCGCCCAAAAGGCCGCGGAAGCCGCCCAGGCCGTCGCCGCCGAGAAGGTGAAGCAATATCAGGACGTGCTGAAGCAGGCGCGCGGACAGGTCTACGCGGAGCAGGAAGCCGCGCGCAAAAAGCTCCTCGATGAGCGAGCCGCGCAGCTCAAAGAAGCGCGCGCCAAAGCCTCTGCCGAGGTGAGCGCGGCCAAGGAACGCATTGCCGGCGAACTGGCCGCGGCGCGGCGCGAGGTCGAGGCCACTGTATCCCGGCTTTCCGCTGAAATTGCGCGCCGCATTTTGCAGGCACCGCGCCCCGGCGCTCCCGCGAGTGAGTCCCGATGATTCGCAATCGTTACCGTCTCTTTTCTGCATGTTTTCTATTCGTTTTGCTTTTCGCCGCGGCCGGCGCGCACGCCACGGAAGAAGGTGGCAGCGCCGCGCCGGAAAAGGCCACCGAGGTTTTCAAGTGGATTAACTTCGCGATCGTGGCCGGTCTCATACTTTGGCTGTGTTTGAAGAAGGCCCCCGCTTTTTTTAGCCGGCGTGCGGCCGCCATCAGCTCAGCAATCCACAGCGCGACCGCCGCGAAGGCCGCGGCCGACGCGCGGCTCCGCGAAGCCGAAACGAGGGTGGCAAATCTTCAGAAGGAAGTTGCGGAACTCCGTGCCGTTGCCGAGCGCGAATCGGCCGCGGAAGTCGTGCGCCTCAGCGCCGCCACGCAGAGCGATGCGCAGAAAATCGCGGCGGCGGCAAAAGCGGAAATCGAGGCGGCGGAACGCGCGGCGCGCCTGGCGTTGAAGGCGCTCGCCGCGAATCTGGCCGTGGATGGCGCGGAATCGCTGCTGGCCAAGCAGCTCAATCCGCAGGCGCAGGAAGCGCTCATCAGCAGCTTCGTAAAAAGCCTGGAAGGGAGACCAAATTGAAGTCCGCGAGCCTCCAATACGCAAACGCTTTGGCCGATATCGCCCTCGTGCAAGGCGCGGCGGAGCCGGCCGCGAAGCAGCTCAGCGATTTTGGGACATCCTATGCGCAGTCCGCCGAGCTGCGCACATTTCTTGCGAGCCCGGCAGTCACGATCGGGGCGAAGCATGCGGTGATTGAAAAGATTATCGCGCGGCTGGGCGCCAGCAGAATCCTTCGCAATTTTCTGTTCATCATTGCGGACAGCCATCGCACGCAGCTTCTGCCGGAAATCATCGCCACATTTCAACAAGTGCTCCGGCAGCGGCAGGGCATTGCCGAAGCGGAGATTTCTTCCGCGGTGGAATTGAGCGCGGCGCAAAAAACGGAGTTCGCGAGGACGCTGGCGCGGCTGACCGGCAAGAAAATTGAAACAAAATATTCGCTCGATCCGGCGTTGATTGGCGGGGCGGTCGTGCGCATTGGGGATACGATTTACGATGGCTCGTTGCGCAACCGCTTGAACGAAATGCGCGCGCGCCTGGCGGCGGAGTAGCTGGCGATTGGTGGCCGGCCGGGCTGAAGCCCGGCCGCTACACAGACTGAAACGGAAGCGACGGAGCAGGCATGGCGAATATCAAGGCAGACGAAATCAGCAAGATCCTGCGCGAGCAGATCGAGAACTACGAGCAGACGGTTTCAGTCGACGAGGTCGGCGCGATCATCAGCGTGGGCGACGGAATTGCGCGCGTTCACGGCCTCGAAAAAGTCATGGCCGGCGAGATGCTTGCTTTCCCGCACAACGTCTTCGGTATCGCGCTTAACCTGGAAGAGGAAGAAGTGGGCGTGGTGCTGCTCGGCGAATCGCAGGAACTGAAAGAAGGCGACGTCGTCAAGCGCACGAACACGATCATGTCCGTGCCCGTGGGCGAGGCGCTGGTCGGCCGCGTGGTCAATCCGCTCGGTGAACCACTCGACGGCAAAGGCCCGGTGGTTTCAAAGCAGCGCAACGCGCTCGAGCGCATCGCGCCTGGCGTGCTGGACCGGCAACCGGTCCGCGAGCCGCTCCAGACGGGGATCAAAGCCATCGACAGCATGATTCCGATCGGGCGCGGTCAGCGGGAGTTGATCATCGGCGACCGCCAGACGGGCAAGACCGCGCTCATCCTCGATACGATTATCAATCAGAAGGGCGGCGATGCTATCTGCATCTACTGCGGCGTCGGACAGAAACGCTCGACGATCGCGCAGGTGGTGAAGACGCTCACCGATGCGGGCGCGATGGACTACACCATCGTGGTGGCCTCTTCCGCCGCGGAGCCGGCTTCGCTGCAATACATCGCGCCCTATGCCGCGTGCGCGATGGGCGAGTACTTCCGCGATACCAAGCGACACGCCGTCGCTTTTTACGATGATCTTTCGAAACACGCGCAGGCCTACCGCGAGATTTCCTTGTTGCTACGCCGGCCCCCGGGACGCGAAGCGTTCCCCGGCGATGTGTTCTATCTGCACTCGCGCTTGCTGGAACGCGCGGCGAAGTTGAACGATAAGCTGGGCGGCGGTTCGCTGACAGCGCTGCCGGTGATCGAAACGCAGGCGGGCGACGTCTCCGCGTACATTCCAACGAACGTAATTTCCATCACCGACGGGCAAATCTACCTGGAAGCGGACCTCTTCAACGCCGGCATTCGCCCGGCGATTAACGTGGGCATCAGCGTCAGCCGGGTTGGCGGCAACGCGCAAATCAAAGCCATGCGCCAGATAGCCGGCACGCTGCGGCTGGACATGGCGCAGTACCGCGACCTGGCAGCGTTCGCGCAGTTCGGCACCGACCAGTTGGACAAGGTTACACAGGGGCAGCTGGCGCGCGGGCAGCGCCTTACGGAAATCCTTAAGCAGGATCAGTACGTACCCCTTTCGATCGAAAAGCAGGTGCTCATCATCCTTATGGCGACCAGCGGGGCCGTCGACAACATCCCGGTTGCAGAAGTGCGCCGTTTCGAAAAGGAGTTTCTGCAATTCGTGGAAACCAGCAATCCTACGATCTTGAAAAACATCGCTTCAAAGAAAACGCTTGACGACGCTATAAAGGCTGAAGTCAAGACGGCCGTCGATGCTTTCAAGGAACGATTCACGGCTGCAGTTGCCGCGGCCGCGAATTAGGGACTTCGCCTGACGAGTAACGATGCCCACACTTCTCGATTTTCGGCGCCGCATCCGCTCGGTGAAGAACTCCCAGCAGATTACACGGGCGATGAAGCTTGTCGCTGCAGCGCGGCTGCGCCGCGCACAAGAGGCGGCCCTCGCGGCGCGCCCGTACGCTAGGGAGCTCGCCCGGATGTTGCGTTCGATCATGGCGCGCATCGAAGAGCCGCAGCATCCGCTCCTCGCCAGGCGCACGGAGCAAGATGTTCTGGTTCTTGTGTTGTCCGGAGAACGCGGCCTCGCGGGAGCCTTCAACACAAACATTTTGAAGAAAGCGCATGAATTCTTCCGGAGCAACAAGGACAAGAAGATTGTCACAATCCCCGTCGGCAAGAAGGGCCGCGACGCCTTGAAGAAGGCGGGATTCACTTTTGCCGGAGAATATATCAATGTTTTGGCCCGCGTGGACTTTGGAACCGCCCGGGAGATCGCCAATCTGATCACCTCGCTGTACGCCAAGGAAGAGGTTGACGCGGTTTATATCGTGTTCAGTGAGTTCAAGACAGTGATGACGGTGAATCTGGTCGTCGATAAGCTTCTTCCCGTCGAATCGATTCAGGAGACGGAAGAAGTCGCGGTGGCGAAAGGCGAGACGCAGGTCGATTACCTCTACGAGCAGCCCAAAGAGCAGCTACTGGACAAGCTCCTTCCGCGCTACGTCGAGACGCAAGTGCTGCGCGCCATGCTCGAATCGTCCGCGGCAGAATATGCCGCGCGTATGACCGCCATGGAATCGGCAACCAAAAATGCCGGAGATGTGATTGAAGCTTTGACGCTGCATATGAACAAAGTGCGGCAGGCGGCGATTACGAAGGAAATTATTGAGATTGTGAGCGGAGCTTCCTCGGCCGCTTAGGAGACAGCATGGCAGAGAAATACGCAGCCGTCGGGCACGTCGTCCAGGTCATCGGGCCGGTGCTTGACGTCCAATTCGAGGCGGGACATCTCCCCTCCATCTACAACGCCGTTCGCATCACTAGCGAAGGCTACAACGTTCCCTCGCCCATTGACGTGACCGCAGAAGTGCAGCAGCACCTCGGCGAAGGCCGCGTCCGCGCCGTCGCCATGGAGCCCACCGAGGGTCTCGTCCGCGGCATGAAGGCTTACGATCTCGGCGAAGGAATCAGCGTTCCCGTTGGCCGTTCCACGCTCGGCCGAGTGATGAACGTTCTCGGCAAACCCGTGGACCAGCTCGGACCTCTCACCAGCTCCACAAACTATCAGATTCATCGCCCTGCGCCGCTTCTCGATCAGCAGTCTACGACGCTCGAAATGTTCGAGACCGGCATCAAGGTCGTTGATCTTATTCAGCCCTTTCTTAAGGGCGGAAAGATCGGTCTCTTCGGCGGGGCGGGCGTAGGCAAGACGGTTCTGATTCAAGAGCTGATTCATAACGTCGCCATGCAGCACGGAGGCGTCTCTGTTTTCTCGGGCGTCGGCGAGCGCACGCGCGAGGGCAACGATCTTTGGATTGAATTCCAGGAATCCGGAGTCGTGGTTCCTGGAAATTCGGAAAAGTCCCGCGCAGCCCTAATCTATGGGCAGATGACGGAACCGCCGGGAGCGCGCCTGCGCGTCGGCCTCACCGGCCTCACGGTCGCAGAATATTTTCGCGACCAGGAACATCTCGATGTGCTCCTCTTCATTGATAACATTTTCCGTTTCGTGCAGGCCGGTTCGGAAGTTTCCGCGCTGCTCGGCCGCATGCCTTCTGCCGTGGGTTACCAGCCAAACCTGAACACCGAAATCGGCGAACTCCAGGAGCGCATCACCTCAACAAAGAGCGGATCGATCACCTCGGTGCAGGCGATTTACGTTCCGGCGGACGATTACACCGATCCTGCTCCGGCGGCTACCTTCACGCACTTGGACGCCTCCACAAACCTGAGCCGCCAGATCGTCGAGCGCGGTATCTATCCGGCGGTGGATCCGCTGGCCAGCTATTCGCGCATTCTGGACGCGCGCATCGTCGGCGCCGAGCATTATGCCGTGGCTCGCGCAGTCAAGTCGGTTCTACAGCGCTACAAGGAACTTCAGGACATCATCGCGATTCTCGGTATCGAAGAGCTTTCCGACGAGGACAAGCGCACCGTGGCACGCGCCCGCAAGATTGAGAGGTTTCTGTCGCAACCCATGTTCGTCGCTGCGCAATTCACCGGGCTTGAGGGCAAATACGTAAAGATCGCGGACACGGTGCGCAGCTTCAAGGAAATTGTCGAAGGCAAATATGACGACATTCCGGAGCAGGCGTTCTACATGGTCGGCACGATTGACGAGGCGCTTGCCAAGGCCGAAAAGATGAAGGCGGGCGCCTAAAGCAAAAATGCTCTCTGAATCCATCGAGCTCGTGGTAGTTACACCGGGAAAGCAGCAGCTTCGCCAAAGCGCCAAGGAAGTACAACTTCCCGGCGCTGATGGCTACCTCGGTGTCTTGCCAGGGCACGCGCCGCTGATCACCGAGTTAGGTATCGGGGAGCTGAGTTATCACGACATGAGCGGCACGGAATCGGCGCATCTCGCCATCATCCGCGGATTTGCGGAGGTCCTGGGGAACCGAGTGACCGTTCTGGCGGAGACTGCTGAATTTGCCGCGGAGATTGATCTCGCCCGGGCGGAGGCCGCCTTGGCCCGCGCTCAAAAGCGCCTTGCCTCCGGAGATAGCAACATCGATTGGGACCGCGCAAGCGTCGCGCTTCAGCGTGCCTTAATCCGCATCCAGGTAGCTCGCAAGTATCGCGGCGCGCCCCCTAATTCCCACTGATACCGTCTACGACACCCGCCGTAAGTCTGTGCGACCGGAGTATGCCTGGGCTCATCTAATCTGGCAGGCTGAGAGTATGGAACCCATCATCATGTACACCACCAGCTGGTGTCCGGATTGCCGGCGCGCGAAGAATTTCTTGAAAGAACGCGGCGTGAGCTTCCGCGAAGTGAACATCGAGGAAGACGAATCCGCGGAAGGAATTGTCCTCAAAGCGAATGACGGCAAGAGCGTAGTTCCGACGTTCGATGTTGGCGGCCGCTATTTTGCCTGCAGCCCTTTCGATGCCGAGGAACTTGCCGCCGAACTCAGCATTCCCCTGAATCCTTGATATTTGCAAAAATCCCTTGTTGCAGGGCCCAGTTTTATTTTGAATTGCAGTTGAGGAATGTTTCCAGAATTTGTCGGACAGACATTCCTGTCGGTCCATCTGTATTTTGGGAAATCTCGACGACCGGCAGGAATGCCTGTCCCACCTAATTCAGCGCTACGCCGCGCGCCCAGACGTCCGTTAAATGCAAGCTTCTGTCGAGCAGTAGAATATCCGCATCCGCGCCCACCCGCAGCGAACCTTTCTTGAATTCGATTCCGAGCAGCGTTGCCGGATTCAGCGTCAACATCCGCACGGCATCTGCCAGCGATGTGCCCAGAGCCACGATATTTCGCAGTGCGCGGTCAAGCGTCAGCGTGCTGCCTGCCAGGACTCCTTCGGCATTTCTACATACGCCGCCGCTCACGGTTACTTCGAACCCGCCCAGCATGTACTTTCCGTCCGGCATGCCCGTGGCGGAGAGACCGTCGCTCACCAGCGTGACGTGCGCCGCTCCCTTGGCCAGCAGAAGCAGTTTCATGGCGGCTTCTTCGACGTGCACGCCATCGGCGACGAGCTCCGCATTGATCTCCGGCGAAGTGAGTACCGCGCCGATCACGCCGGGATCGCGGTGGGAAAACGGGCGCATCGCATTGTAGACGTGAGTGGCGCTCTGCGCTCCTCGCGCCATGGCCGCGCGAGCTTGCTCGTAGTTTGCGTCCGTGTGGCCGATCGAAACGACCAGGCCCGCTGCCCGTGCAGCGTCAATGCACGGGGCGGCGCCGAGCACTTCCGGCGCGATGGTGATCATCCTGGCGTTGCCGGCGGCCGCTTTCAGAAACTTGTCAAACGTTGCTGCCGATGGCGGTTGAATCCACTCGGATGGATGAACGCCGCGGCGCGCCTTGCTGATGAACGGTCCCTCAAAATGAATTCCCAGGATTTCGGCGCGGGATTCCTCGGATTCACTCTGGCGTGCGATGTAGGCGGCGATGCCTTCGACCGCACGAAGGGTTTGATCGGTACTGGCGGTGACAGTGGTGGCTACCAGGGACGTGGTGCCGAATTGAGAGACTTTGCGGGTGACTGCTCGCAGTGCTTCCGCGCTGCCCTGCATGACGTCGTGGCCGCCGGCGCCGTGAATGTGAATATCAATGAAACCGGGGACGGCGGTTCTTTCCGTAGCGCAGATTTCCTGCGCTCCCGCAGGCAGGCTCATCCCCGAGCGGGGACCGATCGCTTCGATCACGCCCTCCCGAATCAGGATCCCTGCCTCGTTGATTTCCGTTGTAGGTGCGAAGGCACGGCCGGCGTGGATCAGGATAGTCGACATGGCAAGTGAACATCGTATCGGAAATGCTTCCCGACACAAAACAAAACGGGCGCCCCGACGGAATCGGGGCGCCCGACATGGGGAATTTCTTGGAAAATTACTTGGCTGCCGGTGCCATGTCGATGCTGGTCAGCTTCAGCGTTTCGCCTTCCACGCTGCCCTTTACGGTCACGTGGTGCCCGGCATGCGCCGCCACTTTGTCCTGCGCGTCGACTACGTACACCTTCTTGTCCGCGTCGTTCACGAACACGTACTTGGCGCCGTGCTCCTTGACGCACTTGGTGGTGCACTCGCCGGCCTTGTCATTCGCGCCCTTTACGCCACACTGGCTGTCCGAAATGTAGCCGGTCCATGAACCATCCGCCGCCATCGCGAGTGCCCCCGCGAATAGCGTCGCTGCTATTGCTACTGCAAATCGTACTTTCATTGAGTTCCCCCTCCAGAAATGCACTGCGGTATATGATTCGCCGGGCCGCCCAGTAGCTTGGCACAGCCACGGTCCGGTGTCCAGACAGTTTCTAAGATCTAGTACGATAGGATTCCCATTCCCGGATGAACTGCAACAAAAAAGGGAGGATTCTCTGGAATCCTCCCCTTGATTGCTGTGCTCTGCAAGAGTTGATCACCAACTCGAGTGAGACTTGCTTACTGTCCGGAAGTTGCTGTGCTCGCCGAGGCGGCTCCCGTCGCCTTTGGCACGCTCAGGTAGCCCGCAGCCGTCGACTTGGTGACCTTGTTGACCACCAGTTCGAGCGCCGCCCGGGTCCCGCCGGTGTAGAAGAAGATCGGCTCGTTGACGGAGCGATCCTTCTTTTCGAAGCTGTTGTCATCCGCTAGCACGTTGATGGTGTAGCGGTTCTTCTTGGTGTTGGTGTCCTTCAGCTCGATGTGGATGGTGCCGACCTTCGTTGCACCGCCCTTGCGCTGCACGGTGAATTCGAAGTAATCGCGCTGCCCCATGCGGCGGAGCTGATCGATTTCATCATGATTGCGCGCGATGAGCGTGCCCATTTCGCTGCGCGCCATCTGAATGCTGTTCTTGGTTGCGTCCAAATCGCTCTTCACGCCAGTGACATCGCCGTTCAGCCGATTGACGTCTTCGCTGTTCGCCTTGGTGGCGAGTTCAGCCTTCACGGATGTCGCCAGATTGGTGACTTTCTGATCGACCGCGACGGTCGCGTTTTTGTTCTGCTTGCGCGCCGCGACGAGATCCGCATGCGTAACGTTCAGCTTATCCGTGACCACCTTCACGTCGCTCTGCAGTTGCTGGTTGATTTCGTCTTCCTTCGCCAGTCGCTGAGTCAACGCGTCATTGGACTGTTTAAGAGAGGCTTGCGTGTTCTGTTCGATGCCCCGGGCTTGATTGAGTGCGCTCCAGCCTATCCCCAGGCTGAGTAGCGAGATACCGCCCAACACTGCCACTGCCAACCCGACCCAACGGGGGGTGCCGGATGTGTGCGCGATGGCCGAATCATGAAAGTCGCTCATATACTTCGTATCTCCTTTTGGCTTTCGCCCTGTACCCTGTTATTCTGCACCCACGCCACCAAAGGCTTAAAGCCGCAGAAATACGCACTAAAGCATGCAGAATCTTAAGTTTACATGGGTCAAAGGTTCCCAGAAAAAGGGAGTATAGACGTACTAGTACTAGTAAAGATTACGCTGTCTTCCTCGCAAACGTAAATTTTGCAATTGGCGAGCAGCTTACTGGTTGGAATGGACTAACTTGTCAAGCCGAACCGAAACAAGACATCTTGGGGCAGAAGGGAAGGACGAGGCAAACTGTTATGCATCAATGACTTAGCTGCAGGCGCGATTAGGCAGCCTGAATGGCTGATTCGACTTCTGAGGGTCGTTCGGTGGTAAAATAGCGATCGAGCGTGTTCACTGCTGCGTCCAGGACGAGATGACAGTCCGAGCAAGTTTCCAAGTGACGCTGAATCTCAGTCTCCACAGCCTGCGAGAGCCGACCCTCTAAGTACCAACAAATCAGATGGATAGTGTCCCTACAACTCATAGCCCCCGTCCCTCAGGTCCCAGCAATAGCAAATGACCTGTCGTTGGTTGTGCACTTCTTGAGCCAATCTCCTCCAACCAGTCTGTTGGATTAACTGTTGTTAAATCAAATGTTTATGCAGAGTGACAAAGCAAGGGCGCATTTGACAGTGTGTAATTTTTCGAGAAGGAGCGCCCTCCCGGGGACTCAAGTGTGCAGAATCTCCGCGCAAAATCATTGTCGGAGGGGTGTAATGGTTATCTCTCGTAGTGCCGCGATGCGGTCTTCCAGCGGCGGGTGGGTGCTGAAAAGCGAGGACAGCATGCCACCACCAAAAAAGGGCTTGACGATGCAGAGCGCCGAGGTTGACGGGGAAAGCGAAGTCGTCGGAATGCGCTGGTTGTAAGCCCCCAGCTTTTGGAGGGCACTCATCAAGCCATAAGGCTGGCCCACCATCCGGGCCCCCGTTTCGTCTGCCGAGAACTCTCGTTGGCGCGAAAGGCCGAGCTGCAGCAGCAATGCGGCGAAAGGCGCCAGAAAAAACAGCAGCAGACCGAGGATGCCGGAGCCGCCACCACGATCTCGATCGTCGCGGCTCCCGCCCCCAAACCATGCACCCCAGTGCGCAATCCAGGTAATGGCTCCCGCAAGTGTCGCCGCGATGGAACTGATCAAAATATCGTAGTTTCGAACGTGTGAAAGTTCGTGAGCGATCACACCTTCGAGCTCGTCATCATTCATGAGCTGCAACAGACCCTCGGTTACGGCAACGGAAGCATGACGCGGGTTTCTGCCAGTCGCGAAGGCGTTCGGCGCGGCTTCCGGAATTACGTACAAGTTCGGAACCGGCAGGTTCGCCTTTGCCGCGAGGCGCTCCATCACTGCGTAGAGCCGAGGCAATTCTTCCCGCGAAACAGGCCGCGCGCCGCTGGAGAGCAAGGCAATTTTGTCCGAGAAAAAATATGCGAACGCATTCGTGCAGATCGCAATTCCCAAGCCGAGAGTCATTCCGTTTCGCCCGCCGACGTACTGGCCCACCAGCATCAGGAAGAGCGTGAGTGCTCCCAGCAGAAAAGTAGTGCGAATAACTCTCATTGTGCCCCTTGTCCTTTGCTACGTCGGAACACCCCCCAATCGTACCTCTTTCGGTGAAACGGGGAGTGCCCCTGTATCCATTAGATTCGCGCGGCGGCGGCGGGTTGTTTCGCCGGCACGCGCTCGAACCGCATGGTGTCCTTTTGTCCGTGGCGGTCCACGCGGACGTGATCGCCCGGCAGAATTTTACCTTCCAGAATCTGCAGAGCCAGCGGATCCTGAATCAACCGCTGAATCGTGCGCCGCAGAGGCCGCGCGCCGTATGCCGGATCGTAGCCTTCGCTCAGCAACAACTCTTGCGCCGCCGGTGTCAGCTCCAGGGTAATCTTCCGCTCCGCAAGCAGCTTCTCCACACTCTTCAGTAACATGCCGACAATGCTCTTCAACTGCTCCTTCCCGAGCGGATTGAAGATCACGATCTCGTCAATCCGGTTGATAAACTCCGGCCGGAACGATGCGCGCAATGCCTCCATCGCTTCCTTCCGCGCGAGCTCCGGATCCTTGCTGGACAATTCGAAGATGGCCGTCGAGCCCACGTTGCTGGTCATCACCAGCACGGTGTTCCGAAAATCCACGGTACGGCCCTTGCCATCCGTTAAGCGGCCGTCTTCAAGAATCTGCAGCAGCACATTGAAGACATCCGGATGCGCCTTTTCGATTTCATCGAGCAGGAGGACGGAATACGGATGACGCCGTACTTGTTCCGTGAGCTGGCCGCCTTCTTCATAGCCAACGTAGCCCGGAGGCGCGCCGATGAGCCGCGCGACGCTGTGCTTCTCCATGTATTCGCTCATGTCAATGCGGATCATCAGCTTTTCGTCGTCGAAGAGAAATTCCGCCAGAGCGCGCGCCAGCTCGGTTTTTCCCACGCCCGTCGGGCCGAGGAAAATAAACGAGCCGATGGGCCGCTTGGTGTCAGAGAGTCCCGCTCGGCTGCGCCGCACGGCGTTCGAAACGCGCGCCAGCGCATCGTCCTGTCCCACCACGCGCTGCCGCAGCCGCTCTTCCATGTTCACAAGCTTTTGCACTTCACCTTCCAGCAAGCGACCCGTGGGAATTCCCGTCCACTTGCTCACGAGTTTCGCGATGTCTTCTTCGTCGACCTCTTCCTTTAGCATCGGAGCGCCCTTCTGCACCGAAGCGAACCGTTCCTCCGCTTGCCTCAGCTCGCGTTCTGCCGCGGCCATTTTGCCGTAGCGGATTTCCGCCACCTTGGCCAATTCGCCGGCGCGCTCGTACTTCAGTTCTTCCGATTTCAGCTGATCGATTTGCTCCTTCAACTTGCGAATCTTGCCGATCGCTTCTTTCTCCGCCTGCCAGCGCGCCTTTCTGCCGCTCGAATCTTCCTTGAGCGCCGCCAGTTCTTTTTCGATCTGAGCTCGGCGCTCTTTGGAATGTGCGTCCTTCTCCTTCAGCAGCGATTGACGCTCAATTTCCAGCTGCATAATGCGCCGCTCGATTTCATCGATTTCCACGGGCAGGGAATCAATCTGCATGCGCAGGCTGGCTGCCGCTTCGTCGATGAGATCGATGGCCTTGTCCGGCAGGAAGCGGTCCGAGATGTAGCGGTTCGATAGCGTTGCTGCCGCGATGATGGCTGCGTCCTTGATCCGCACGCCGTGATGCACCTCGTAGCGGTCTTTCAATCCGCGCAGAATCGCGATGGTATCCTCGACGGTGGGCTCCTCGACGAGCACCGGCTGGAAGCGGCGTTCCAGCGCGGGATCCTTTTCGATGTGTTTCTTGTATTCGTTGAGGGTGGTCGCGCCGATAGCACGCAACTCACCCCGTGCGAGCGCCGGCTTCAGCATGTTGGAAGCATCCATCGCTCCTTCCGCCGCGCCCGCGCCCACCAGCGTGTGCAGTTCGTCGATGAACAGAATGATCTGTCCCCCGGCTTCGGTAATCTCTTTCAGCACGGCCTTTAGCCGGTCTTCAAATTCGCCGCGGTACTTTGCGCCCGCCACCAGCGCGGCCAAGTCCAGCGCTACGAGCCGCTTGGTTTTCAAAACGTCAGGGACGTCGCCGGCAACGATGCGCTGCGCCAAGCCTTCCACAATGGCCGTTTTTCCCACGCCGGGCTCGCCGATCAGCACGGGATTGTTTTTGGTGCGGCGCGCAAGGATTTGCATCACGCGGCGAATTTCCTCATCGCGCCCGATGACCGGATCCAGCTTCTGCCGCCGCGCCAGCTCCGTCAGGTCGCGCGCGTATTTCTCCAGCGATGCGTAAGTGGCTTCGGGATTCTGCGAAGTCACGCGCTGCGTTCCGCGTACGCTCGTCAGCGCCTGCAAAATCGCTTCGTGCGAAGCCCCCTGGCGTTTCAAAAGTTGACCTGCAGGATCGCGCTCCTGCTTTGCAATGGCCAGGAAGAGATGTTCGGTCGAAACGTATTCATCCTTGAAATTGTCAGCTTCTTTGAAGGCCCGCTCGAGAACCTCGTTCAAGGCCTTGCCCATGTGTTGCTGCGCGAAGCCTTGAACTCTCGGCAGCTTGCCGATCACTTTTTCAATTTCCTGCGCCAAGAGTTCGCTGCGAATTCCCAGGCGCGCCAAAAGCGGGGGCACAACGCCGTCGGCTTGCGCGGCCAGCGCCGCGAGCAAGTGCACCGGCTCAACTTGTTGGTTTTCGTGCGTGGCAGCGACTTCCTGCGCAGCCTGTACGGCTTCCTGCGCCTTGACCGTCATTTTTTCAAATCGCAACATGACAACCTCGGTTCCCGCCATTCTACAGAAAAAGGGCTGGCGCGATGGCCAGCCATTTTCTCTTACCACAGTTTCTTGCGAATTACTTCCCCGCGGCAGCGGCCATCGCCGGAGTTCCAACGTTGACCTTGATCTGCTTGGGCTTGGCTTCCTCACGCTTCGGGATGGCCAGCGTCAGCACTCCGTTTTGGTATTCCGCCTTGATGGCATCGGCGTTCACGGTGTTCGCCAGAGTGAAACTCCGGGAGAACGTACCATAAGCACGCTCGACGCGCAGGTAGTTGTCCTCGTTCACCTTTTTTTCGAACTTGCGTTCCCCGCGGATCGTCAAGATGTTGTTCTCCACGCGGATGTCCAGATCCTTGGGGTCAATGTCCGGGAGATCGGCCTTTACCACCAGCTCGTGCTCGGTCTCGTAGATATCTGCCGCCGGAGCGCATGCGGTAAGGCTGCCTTCCTCGCCAGTTCGGTCGAGGGAGTCACTGAACAGGCGATTGATTTGGTCTTGAAGTGTGGTTAACCCGCGAGCGGGTTCCCACCGAGTAAGTATTCTCATTTATAATACCTCCGCAAGGGTGACTCCAGTCAAATCATAAAATATGAGTGGCATATTGTCAATAACAATTTTGGACCTCCTTAATTCTTGAGTAACTCGATTTCTATCAATAGAGTAGAAGCACATCCACGCGTCCCCTCCTGCCAGAATCCCACGATCATTGTGATCCTCGGAGTTCCAGCGTGCTCACCTCCCCTTTCGTTTCTTGGCGTTAGGCAGAATGCTGCTAGACTCCACGCGTTATGCGACTAGACGAGCTTGATTATCAACTGCCGAAAGAGCAGATTGCTCAGCGGCCTCTCGATGGGCGCGAAGCTTCGCGACTTCTCCTGTTGGACCGTCTCACAGGCCGGTTCGAAGATCATCGCTTTCTTGAATTCTGCGAGCTTCTTCAAGGCAACGAACTCCTCGTCCTCAACAATGCGCGCGTCATCCCTGCCCGGCTTTTCGGGAGGCGCGCCGGGGTTCATTCCCAGCCTCCCTCCCGTGCTACGCGTTCCGAGCACCTCAGCGGTAAGGTGGAGGTCTTTCTGACTCGTCAGCTCGCTTCCGACACTTGGGAAGCGCTGGTTCGGCCGGGAAGAAAGATGCATACCGGTGAACGCGTTCTATTTGGTGATGGCGAACTTGAGTGCGAGGTGCTGGCACGCGGGGAACTAGGGTTGCGCACGCTGCGATTCGTTTCTCACAGCCAAGACGCCATCGGCGAACATTTCGAGCGCCTCGGCCACGTACCGCTCCCGCCGTATATCGATCGTGCCGATGAGATCTCGGATCGCGAGCGCTACCAGACCGTGTTTGCCAAAAATCCTGGCGCGGTCGCCGCACCCACCGCCGGTTTGCACTTTTCAAAACAAATGTTAGAGAAAATTCGTGCGCGCGGTGTGGAGATCTGCGAGCTGACGCTTTATGTCGGTCTTGGCACGTTTCAACCCATTCATAGCGAAACGCTGGAAGGCCATGTGATGCATGCCGAATCTTACGAAATACCGTCTGAAACCGCGGACCGCCTTCAGGCTGCACGCGCTGCGGGCAGGCCTATCTTCGCCATCGGCACCACCGTGGTTCGCGCGCTGGAAGACTCCGCGCGGCGCGCTGCCGATGCGGGCTCGTCAAGTCTTGTAGTCGCTGGAAAGGCGGACGCACAATTGTTCATTGTATCGGGCTTTCCGTTCCGCGTGGCGGAAGGCCTGCTCACAAATTTTCATTTGCCGCGTTCGACGTTACTTGCTCTTGTGGCTGCGTTCGCGGGGCGCGAGCATGTTCTTGCCGCCTACCGGCACGCGGTTGAAGCGCGCTACCGCTTTTACAGTTACGGCGACTGCATGTTGATTCGCTAATTCGCGCGTGGAAGGGGATGTTTCGTGCTTTACCGCGAGGCGACAAGCAGGGAGGCCGCAGAAGAAAGCGGCCTCCCTCTCGTCCCAAGGAAAGGAGTCACGGAATCTCCGCGGCTATTCGCTGAAAACAAAAACACGGGTCTGGCCCGCGAAGCGAACTTCTTTCACTTGCCCGTTTTCGCCAACCAGCAAGGAGTCGTGGGAGGACTTGGTGCTGCGGTCTTCCCAGCGGCCTTCGGATTCGGCAACAACCTGCTTGCCCTTCTGGACCGTGGCTTTCGTGCCTTCGATCTGCAAACGGTATTCACCGGCTTTCAGTTCGGACTTGCCGAGCTTTGCGTTTTGGGAAACGGTGATCGTCTTGGCAAAAGGCTTCGCGAATGCCGGCACCGTCAAGGCGATAGCGGCCAGTAAAGCGATGCTGCGGAGGAGCAGTTTGGTTTTCATGCGTGTCAACTTCCTTTCGGTCGGGATCGAGTCAGCCGCACGGCAGGCTGCCGCTGGTTAGATGGAGTTGACACGCGCGCTGTGGGCGAGTACGCTCGCCCGGAAGACACCTTTTCTTCCTGGACTAACGGCCGGAAAGACTGCGTGTCATAGCCCCGCGGCTGCCACCGCGGGGTTTTTTCTGAATCTCACCCAGAGCAGCCACATAGCGGACTGCACCTGTATAGACGAGTGGCGCCTCGCGAATGTTTCGTCGCTTCGGCCTCAAATTTTTCGCCCGTCTCTCAAACGTAAGCCGCGGCCATCCGGACATCTCTCGGCATCCGCCTGTGCCCTTCTCTGTCTCTAAACATCTCCTAAATTAATCGTTTCCAAGACGACCAATTCCCGCGCGCCGCGTCGAAGGTAAGACGGCGTTCTTGTAATGCACCGTGCATCGCCTCGCTTGTTCATCTATACTCTGTCACCGATACTCAACGTCAATTTATGGATACCCGGGATGCGGATTCTGGTTCTCAGCGACCTTCACGCCAACGTTACAGCACTAGACGCCGTACTCGAAGCAGCCCAGGGCCGCTGGGAACAGTCCGTGTGTCTCGGTGATGTGGTCGGCTACGGGCCGGATCCCAATGAGGTCACTACACGACTGCGCAAGCTCGGCACGCAGACCATCCGCGGTAATCACGACAAAGCAGTGGCCGGCGTTATGGCCACGGACGATTTCAATCCAGTCGCGAAAGCGGCTGTGGACTGGACGCGCGCCCAACTCACACAGGAGCACTTGTTCTGGCTCGCAGCGCTTCCGCCGGGCCCGCTCGCGACTGACGGCATCGTACTCGTTCACGGCGCGTTTCAGGATGAGGATGAATACGTCTTCACGCCCGCGCAGGCGCTCGACGGGCTCCTGGATTCCACCGCCGAAGTCACCTTCTTCGGCCACACGCATCACCAGGGCGGCTTTTCTTATCAAGACTCGCTGCTTGAAGTTCTCCAAATTCATCCGCGGCCCACTGAATCTTTTGCAGCACTGCGAATTGAAACCCCGCGCCGCTATCTCCTGAATCCCGGTTCGATCGGCCAGCCGCGCGACGGCGATCCCCGAGCCGCCTTTGCCATCGCAGACCTCGACCACCAAACAGTCGAATTCTGGCGCGTGCCCTACGACATCTCTTCCGTCCAGGAACGCATGCGCCAGGCCCGCCTTCCGGAACCCCTGGTCCAGCGGCTGATGCTCGGCCGCTAGTCTTCAGTTTTCTTCTTACTTCAGAAATTCACAAAATATATAGTTGATGAGATACGTCTATCCCTTATAATTCGGCGCGTGGAATTCGCCGCCGAACTGCAAGCCAGTCTTCAGGAGTTCACGGCCTCCGGAATCGTCGAAGTGCGCGAGAACGGCGGCCGCCTCGCGCCCTTTTCCGGCATGTCCTGGGAGGTGCGCGGAGCCAGTGAGAAACCGCTGCTTCATTTGTGGTCCGAGCAATTCAATCTCACGCGCCGAGTCGTCGCCATCACCGATCATTCCGAGCGTCGGCTGGCGCTCGCGGTGGAACGCTTTGGCCGGTCAAAGCCGGATCGTCTGGAATTTATCCGCAGGGATTTCGAGCGCAGCGCCAGCGATCTGTCCCGAGGAGAATTTCGCGATCGGCTGGCGCGTCTCCTTGCCGAGCAATTCCCTGATGACACCATCGAATCGCTGACCGTTTCTCCGGACCTGGAGCATTCTCTCTCTGGGAACTACGCCCGGGGACTTCTCCGGCGCGGGTCGGCTTCGGTCGCGCTGCTGGCAGTGCCGGACGGCGAGTCCGCCGACACGGCCGACAACAGCTTCACGTTTGCGTTGCTCTGGTTGACGCGAGCACGCCAGCGAAATCAGCGAAGAACGATCGGAGCTCTGCGTATGATTCTTCCCAAGGGCGCCGGCCGGACCATTGCGCGCCGTCTCGCCGCACTCGAGCCCCACTGCCCGGTCGAGCTGTATGAGCACGATCCAGCGCTCGAAACCCTGGAAAAGATCGATCCGCGGCGTGCGGCAAATCTCGATGCTTGGCTCGTGCCGCATCGCGAATCCGAGGCGCTCCTGGATCGGGCGCGGCCCGCGCTCGCCGAAATTCTCAATCTTGCCCCGCGCGCCGCGACGATGCATCCGCTCACGCCGTCCCGCGAAGTCTTGCTCCGTTTTCGCGGCCTTCCCTTTGCCCGCTGGGCTGACGGGCGCGTGTCTTTCGGCATCAACGATATTCGCGAGGATCTCAACGCCGCCTCGCACCCCGCTCTGAAACGTCTCTTGCACGACCTTGAATTGCATCGCCATCCGCTCGCCAGCGATACCCGCCATTCGCTTTACCGCGCGCAAGCCGAACGCTGGCTGGAATCCATCGTTCGTGAGGATGTCACACGCGTGGATGCCGCGCTCGATCCGCGCTTCGTCTACAGTCAAGTTTTTGCCAACGCCGGCGGCGAACACGGGATTCTCGATCTCCTCACCGTCACGCGTTCGGGAAGGCTCGCCATCATCGAATTGAAAGCCAGCGAACACATCCATTTGCCCTTGCAGGCCGCCGACTATTGGCTGCGCATTCGGCGCCATCTGCATAGAGGAGAGATCGCTCGTTACGGCTATTTTCCCGGCGTCGAGTTGCAGCAAGCCCCTCCGCTCGTTTACCTGGTTGCGCCCGCGTTGCGATTTCATCCCACCACCGACGAGCTCCTGAAATATCTCTCATCCGATCTGGAAATCGTTCGCGTGGGCCTCGCGGAAAGTTGGCGGCACGGACTCCGCATTGTGATGCGCCAGTAGAAATTTGCCGCGCGGCAATCGGCGTTGCCGAACCAAAGCAATTTTCCATAAACATTCTCTTCCTCGTAATTTTTCCGCCCTCTTCCTCGTTCCGCAAGTAGAATAATGCCCCCAGCATATAGGGCATGAACCGTGACAACTTCAGATTTCTCAATCCGGATTCGTCAGGCAGGTATGGTCTCGCTCGTGGACGTCTCGGGCCGATTGACCTCGTTCGAAACCGGAGCGCTTCGCGATTCCATCTTTGGACTTTTGAAGCAGGGTCACAAGGACATCATCCTGAACTTGACCGATTTGCAGTATCTGGATAGCTCGGGAATCGGCGAGCTCGCGCGCGTTTACGTTTCTGTAGTCAAACAAAGCGGACAGATGAAAGTAATCGGCTTGTCGTCCAAGATCGAGGAAGTTCTCAAAATCACGCACCTCTATCAGGTGTTCCCTGAATTTCCCGATGAGGAAGCGGCGTTGCAAAGCTTCCCAGAAAATCGCCCGAAACGATAGTAGAAAACCATTAGCCGTGAAAATTTGCGCTGAAAAGGAGAGAAGCGGTTAGAGCCTTCGCTCTAACCGCCTCCCGGGGTGTGTCCTCGAAGTGGTATTGATAACTTAGATGTACGGGAACAAAAAAGGTTTCCTTCCAGCTAGAATTTTCTTAAAAAATCGATTTAGCTACGGAAATCCTAGTAAAACAAATACTTACGCCACCGCTCGTCCCGGTGTCCGATCAGCCGCATGAGCTGCCGGGAGGTATGTAGGGTAAACGGCCGGGGTCTCCGCGCCAGTTTCAGGCCAGCCTCTTCGGGAGTCCGGTCGCCCTTCCCGTTGTTGCAACGGTAGCAGCAAGCCACCAAATTCTCCCAAGAAGAACGCCCGCCCCGCGACCGCGGCACCACGTGGTCCAGCGTCAATTCCGAGCTGGGAAACACGTCCCCGCAGAACTGGCAGGTATTCCGGTCGCGCAACAAAATATTCTTCCGCGAAAGCGCCCGGCTCTGCTGCGGAATGTGCCGGTACGCCAGCAGCCGAATCACCGACGGCACTCGATGCGCATGCGACGCCGAATGCACTTCCGAATTGTGCAATTCTTCCGCCTGCGCTACGCCCTTCAGCATCAGCACCATCGCGCGTCGCACCGCTGTCACGTTAATCGGCTCGTACGTCGCGTTCAGCACCAGTACAGGCTCCTGCATCAGCGATGCACGGCGCCTCAAAATCAAGTTGTGGGTTCTACTGCCTACGGGATCTTCGGCCCCGGACACAGCCGCGCCGGCCGCTTCGGGGATATAGCGCCCCCGGAAATCCACCGACTTTTGCCGGTTTGCGCCCATCGCGCGTTTCTCGGGTTACCGCTCACTGGAGCTTGGCAGGGGGTTCCTCGCGGCCCGGGCCACCGTCAGCCCCACTACCGATTTGGCGCCCGCTTCCAGCAACGCTCGGGCACAGGCATCGAGTGTCGCTCCAGTGGTCAATACATCATCTAACAGTAAGACGCGGAGGTTGTCAACCTGGCTGCCGGGACGTGTGGCAAAAGCGCCACGCACGGACTCCCATCTCTCCTCCAAAGTCAGGATTTGCTTCTCCGGCCGGGCTCGCGTCCGCATTAGCAGGACGGCCTTATGCGGCAAGCCGAGCCGCTTCGCCAGCGGCTTGGAGAGCATCGCCGCCTGGTTGTACCCCCGCTCGCGTTCCCGCTGGCGGTGCAGCGGCACCGGCACGACCACATCCGCTGCCAGCGCGCTGCCTTGCTCCTTAACGACTTCCGCCAGCTGCTCCGCGAACCACGTCCCCAGCGGCTCAATCCGCTCGTATTTCAGCAGGAGGATCGCTTGCACCAGCGCGCCTTCGTACACTGCAAAGCTTCGCGCCCGTTCGAACGCGTACGTCTTGTCCCGGCAGGCCGGGCAGAGCATCGCCCGACCCTCGTTTAGCAAAGATCCCGCCTCCAGCGTCAGCCCCGGCAGGGGTCGTCCACAAACGTCACAAGCAGGTTGCGGCACGGGAACAAACGAGCCCAGGCACGCCTCGCAGATCGGCACGCGGCTCGCGCTCGTCAGCAACTCGTCGCAGATGCGGCATCCCGCCGGGAAAAACACGCTCACCAGCGCATCGCCGGTGCCCGCCAGCCAACCCCGTCCCGCCGCCGCCGCGCCGCGCACACCTTGCGTATCGCCCACAACACGCCCCGCCGCCCGCCTTTCCCGCAATGGAGTCGCTTCCGCCACGCAGGCAGAAATCTACTCCTCTTCCTGTTTTAATTAAAGTTAGAATATACGTCGAGGTAATCTTCTGTAATGGCGGGTCGGAACTTGTCCTGAGCGCAGCCGAGGGAGATCCGTGAAGTTGCTTTTCTTCTCTGCGCCCTCGGTGCTCGGTCCTCTGTGTTCTCCGTGTTACATCTTCTTCCGCGGTTCTAACTACTGCAACAAACCCTGTTCCATCTTTTCCTGGCAACTGATGCAATGTTTCGCCCACGGCACTGCTTCCAGCCGCTTCTGTTGCATTTCTTCCTGGCAATTCGCGCAGACGCCATATTCCTCCGCCTGAATGCGCCTCAGCGCCGCGTCGATCATGTTCAGGATCTTGCGGTCCGTATTGGTCATGCCAAAGAGAAATTCTTTGGTGTAGGAGTTCGCCGCCTTGTCCGCCAGATCCACCGTGGGATCTTCGTCCGCCGTGCGGCCCTCTTCCTGCGTGCGCGCGATGGTCTTCATCAGCTCCTCGCGCCGCGCCAGCAGCTTCTTCTTGTAGTATTCCAGCCTTTTCTTGTCCATGACTGCCTTGGTCCTTGTCCCTGACATCAGTATCTCTCGCTTCTCCGAGCCCCGCCTCTCAGCGTGCTTTTCTCGCCATCTAAAAACTCCGTAGTGTAGGCCGACTTCACGAGGCTGTCAAGTTTATGTGCTCGTTTTGTAGTTTAATCTTAGTGGTTTCGTTTAAAGCGGTGTTGCATGGTCTCTGTTCGCTTCCTCGCAGCCGTCTTGATGGCTGTCACGATTTTTGCCGCTCCCGGAATCCACGCCGCCGAATCCGGCGATTGTGCGGGCCTCGTTGTGGACGAGAACGGCGTTCCGCTTGGCGCTGCCCAAATTCAATTTGTATCTACCACCAGCCAGGCCTATCGAACCGAGACCGATAGCTCTGGCCGATTCATCCTGCGAAATCTTCCTGCCGGGGACTACAAAGTGGAAGTTCGCAAGTCCGGCTTTTTTCTGCTCACCGGCCAGTCTCTCACCGTCCACGCCGGGCCAAATGAACTCAGACTCACTTTGAACCACGAACAAGAGCTTCACGAGCAAATCCAGGTCACCACGCCTTCGAACCAGATCGACACCCAAGACACCTCGCAACGCTCTACTCTTACAGCCCGCAACATTCGCGACATCCCCGTCCCCGACTCACACGTTCTTGCGGAAAGCCTCGTTGCCTTGCCCGAAATTGTCCGCGACCATCTGAGCAATCTTCATGTCGCCGGCGCCCGTTCCGGTGAAACCCAGTATCTTCTTGACGGATTCGAAGTCAGTGATCCCGTCAACGGGGCCCTCACCGCACGTTTCAACGTCGACGCCACGCGCGCCGCCGAAGTTCAGACCAGCCGCTTCGGCGCAGGCTATGCTCACTCTGGCGCAAGCATCCTCAGCCTGGAAACCCCCGACGGCGACGATCGCTGGCGCTTCGGCACCACCAATCCTCTTCCCGGCATCAACATTCAGGAAGGTGCCCACCTGGGCAACTGGTATCCGCGCTTCACTTTCTCCGGCCCCATCGACCGCGGCCGTTTCTGGTTTTCCGAGTCCGTCAGCGTTCAGCACACCTTCGCCGTCGTCAAACACCAGCCCTCGAACGCCAACACCTGGGAAGAGTGGGCCGGCGACAATCTCCTTCGCCTGCAATACAACTTCACACACAGGCACATCCTTCACGCCAGCTTCCTCTACAACCGCGCCTACGACACCAATCTCGGTCTGGGCGCCCTCGATCCGCAGTCCACCACTGTCACCGCCGACCGGCGCCGCACCTTCCTCTCTCTGAAAGATCAACTCTGGCTTCGCGATACGCTCTTCGAGCTCGGCGTCGCTGCAGACTCCGGCGTCCTGGATTACACGCCGCAAGGCACGCAACCCCTCGTCCTGCTCATTAACGGCACCAGGGGGAATTATTTTCAACGCTTGCATCAGCGCGGCCGGCGCTTGCAGGCCGTCGGTAACGTGATCGTCGCCTCGCGCCGCTGGCACGGCACGCATCAGTTCGCCGCCGGGCTGAATGTGGCCGGGCTCGTCTATTCTCAATCCGCTCAGCGAACAGAAATCCAGGCGCTTCGTGCGGACGGCACTCTGGTCCGCCAATCCACGTTTGCTGGCCCCGCAAACCCTCGCCTTTCCAACACCCAGGCCGGCGCGTACGTGCAGGACATCTGGTCCATCTCCAAGCGCTTCGTTTTTCAGGTCGGTCTGCGCACCGATTGGGATCGCTTCACACAAAGTGCCATGGCCGAGCCGCGCGTCTCGGCCAATGTTCTGCCTTTCGGCGACGACCGTGCCAAATTCTCGCTCGGCTGGGGCGTCTACAATGCGCCTCTCAACCTTTCCGTCATCGGCCAGGTCTTTGACCAGCGCCAGCTTGATTCCTTCTACGATCCTAGTGGAACCATCGTCGTCCTCGGCCCCGTCGCCAGCCAGTTCGTTCTTCCGGCGGGCGGGCTTCACCAGCCACGCTTCACTATTTCCAGCGCCGCCTGGCAGCAGAAGCTCGCACACAATACGCTCGTCAGCCTCGAGCTCCTCGCCCGCAATGGCGATCACGGTTTCGCTTTTGTGGATCAGTTGCCATCGCAGCCCGGCGGAATTTTCCTCCTGCAGGATCAACGCCGGGATCGCTACCGCGCCGCCACTGTTTCCGCACGCCATGTTTTCTCGGAGAGCACGGAGCTCTTCGCCGCCTATACGCGTTCCCTCGCGGACTCCAACGAGGTCCTGAATCCCGCGCTCGGTTCCATCTTCTACGCCCCGCAGCTATCCGGCCCCGTCGCCTGGGATGCCCCCGACCGCCTGCTTACCTGGGGCTGGACCCCCACGCACATCTGGGGCATCCAGTTGAGCTGGTTTTTCGAATACCGCACGGGCTATCCCTTCAGCGTAGTCAATCTCCAGCAGCAGCTCGTGGGCGCGCCGAATTCGTCGCGCTTTCCCGCCTACGCCAGTCTCAATCTTGGAATCGAAAAGAAATTCGGGTTTCGTGGCTATCTCTGGGCCGCGCGCGTGGAAGCCGTGAACCTCCTTGGCCGCCACAATCCTGATACCGTGGTGAACAATAGGGACGCTCCCAACTTCGGCTCCTTTGCCGGCGGCCAGGGCCGCGCCTTCACCCTGCGCGTGCGCTTCGCCGGCCGCAAATAACCGCCAGCAACAAACCACGCATTGTTGTCCTCTCCTTTTGTAGAGACGGCCTTACGCCGCCATCCGTGCAGTGTCTTGCTCTCCGTCATCCCGAGCGCCGTCGAGGGGTCTGTTTCTCGCCTTGATCCAAAATCCCTACATGGAGTGACAGGAACCCTTTGCAGTGTCGGAACCTGCCGACAACTCATACTTGCCGCCTCTCCTGCTAAACGCAATCATTGCAAGCAGAAGCATCCATCCCCCCAATTGGCCGAGCGCTTGCCGTTCCATCAGCAACTCGCTCGTACGGAGATCGCCATGAATAGGCAATTTCGGATTAGCTCGAATTCCTTGGGCCGGGCGCTTTTGAACCTTACATTTGCAGTAGTGCTCTTTGGCACAGTGCCGGTTTGGTCGGAGGACCCGCCCAGCAAACCCGTCTTCACCGAAAGCCAGCGCAACGCCATCCGCGAAGCAGCAAAAAAGCTGAAGCCGGAGGACGCTCCTGCCTTGACCCACAAGGCCGAAGGTGGCGACGTGGAAGCGCAGTTAACGTTGGGTATTGCGTACGACCGAGGGTCCGGCGTTCCGAAAAGCCCTGAGAAGGCTCACCAGTGGTACAGCAGAGCTGCAGCGCAGAACCATCCCATGGGCCAGAATTCTGTAGGCCAGTCTTACCTCTATGGAAGGGGCGTGGCCAAAGACCCGGCCGAAGCCGTGCGCTGGACGCGCCTGGCGGCCGACCAGGGTTACGCGCAGGCGCAAGCTAACCTTGCAGGGTTCTACCTGGACGGCTTCGGTGTGGCGCGGGATGAAAAACAGGCGGCAGAGCTGGCGCGCAAGGCTTCGGAGCAAGGCAATTCCTGGGGACAAGTAATCCTCGGGAGGCAATACATGGAAGGTAGAGGCGTTCCAAAAGATGAAGCCGAAGGCGTGCGCTGTTTCCGCAGAGCTGCTGATCAAGGGGACGCGAGCGGCCAGAATGCTCTTGCCCTGGCCTATATTCATGGAATCGGAGTCCCGAAAGATTTCGTGGAAGCCGTGCGCTGGACGGGCCTGGCCGCCGAGCAGGGCCTGGCTTCCGCCCAAGCCAACCTGGCAAGGTTTTACTCCGATGGCGAAGGCGTGCCCCGCGACGACAAGCTCGCCGCTGAATGGGCCTCCAAGGCCGCCGACCAGGGCAACGCCTCGGGACAGACCCTTCTGGGCTGGGCTTACATCGAGGGCAAGGGTGTTCGCAAAGACGCGGAGACGGCCGTCAAGTGGTTCCGTCTTGCCGCGGAGCAAGGAGCCGCCGGCGCCGCTATCAATCTCGGCATGGCCTACCGCGACGGCAAGGGTGTTCCCAAAGACCGCGAACAGGCCATTCATTGGTTTGAAAAAGCGGCGGAAGGCGGAGTGGTGCTCGCGGCCTACAATATTTCCGAGTTGTACTACTGGCACGGCTGGTTCAACCACGATCACGATCTTGTGAACGCTTACGCCTGGATGCTCATCGGCGACCACATGAAAGACCGCGTAGATCCACAGTTCCAGCCCGAGCCGAAACAGGCCAGCGCCGCAGAAAAAGCAAAGCACCTGTATGCGGCGCAGATAAACTTCGGCCAAATGGCCGCCGCAGAAGAAATAGCCAAGAAGTGGCTCGACGCCCACCCGTTCTCGAAGTGAATGCGGATTTTTTCATAGCGTCGAGGCTTCCCCCGCTTTGTGGGTCCCGACGGCTGTTGTCGGGAAGCCTGGCATCTTTCTGTTCCTCACCGTGCTCAGCAATGCGCGGGGAGGGGTTTCGTGAATTTCCCCTCAAGCGGTTGGGCCAACTTCGCATGGAATCGGTTTTATTTCTGGGAGCATTCTAATAGAATCTGACGCGGCCGTGAGGTACCGTTGGGCCCAAAGCGGGAACAAACACAGTTTAGGTCGGTGAGGAGGGCGGAATGATGAAGAAGGGTTTTGGCGCTGCAGCCAGTGTAGTTCTACTGCTATGCGCAGTGTTCACGTGGGAGTACGGAAGAGCACAAGAAGGATCGCCGCTGCGCGGCCTTCGGGTGAAGGTGCATTACAAAGGGTCGGGTACGGTAGACGAAAAGCACAAAATTTTGGTGTTCCTTTTCGATTCGCCAGAGTTTGGGCACAGCAACGTGATGCCGTTTGCGGTGATGAGCACGAGCTCCAAAGATGGAACGGTTACGTTTAGCGACGTGGCCAAATCAACCTCTTACGTAGCAGCAGTTTATGAACCAAGCGGAAGTTACGCCGAGCGGCAAGGGCCGCCTCCGCCCGGTTCGTCGCTGGGGATGTATAGCAAGGCGCCAGGCCAGCCAGCACCTGTGAAGGTTGAAGCGGGAAAGACTGCCAATGTCGAGTTTACTTTCGACGACACGGTTAAGATGCAGTAGATTCAGTCACTCGACAATTAAGTTGCGGCTCCCCGTCCCCGGTTTCCAGAGGGCGGGTTTTTGACTTTGACTCTTTAATCTCCAGCAGTTTCAACACCCTAAGATCCCGTTCGAATGGTAACAAGAAAGTAATTGACACGCAGTGTACTTCTGTGCTATTCTCCCAAGTGTTTGCCAATCAAGACCTCCGCCGACCGTTGTCCGGCCCTCACCCTTTTCCACTTTCATTTTTCCATTTTCCAGGTCTCTCTAAGTTCTTTAGACTTCTGCCCCTTCGCGCGCCTAAGTCGCGAAGAATCAACACTTATGAAGGCTCCCGTAAGTGTTGCAAACAAAGAACTTACACGATCGCTAAATCCTTTAGACGCAACACTTATGAAAAACATGGGGGGAGGGGGTGTTATGGTTAACCAGAAATCCGCCTTCTCACGGGTCACCGGTCACGAGTCACCAGTCACGGAACCACGGGCACCACCAGCGCCGAAGGATGCGCTTTGTCATGAAAAATGACATTCGTCGCCTTGATCATGCGAGTGGCGCGGGCTTGCTCTTCGCCGGTGTTCAGGTTGCGGTCGAAGCGCGGGAAATTGCTGCTGGAAACTTCCAGCCGCAGCTTGTGGCCCGCGAGGAAAACATTGCTCGTGGCCCACAGGTCCACGGTGATGTGATACGTCTCGCCCGGATTCGCCAGCTCCGGTTTTTCCTGCGAATTCCGGTAGCGCAGGCGCAGAATTCCGCTCGTCAGATTTTGCGCGAATCCATTCGGCCAAACGTCCACGAGCATCCCCGTGAAGTCTGTGTCTACCGCCGAACTGCTCACGTACAAATCGAGCGAAACCGGTCCGGTCACTTCGGTGTCCTTCGTAAGCGCCGGCGTGGTGTACACCAGCACGTCATTGCGCGCCTCCGCCGGCCGCTGGTCCTCCGGCCCGATTCCCGTCGGCAGCGCGCCGCAGCACAGCGGCCCGCCAATCGTCGGCACGGCATCGTTCGGGTCGTACACATATTGGTCCGGCTTCTCGTCCGCGGGAGCAGCCGTGCTTAGCGAACCGCTTCCGCCGAGCCCGTTCGCCGCGCCGGAGGAGTGCAGGAAATACCGCGTGTTTTTCGCGCGCGCCAGCGGCCAATCGTCTTCGTCGCGCCACTCGTTTTTCCCCATCACGAAAATTGTTACGGGCTTCTCCTTCTCAACGCCGTTGGCCTCGCCCTTCAACAGCCAGTCGTACCAGCGCAGCGTCACTTCGTCGCTATCGACTGGCAGCTTATTTCCAAATTCCACCGCGCCCACTTTTCCAGTGCTGGACTGTCCCGCGTGGCCGCCGACCGTAACTGCCAGCCGCTGCCCGCGCCGCGCAGCTTCTGTTCCCGCTTCCGTTTTCAATCGCACAAAATTCTTCAGCGAGCCGCCAAGAAAAATGTCATACCACGCCGCGAAACTTAGCACCGGCACCTGGATCTGTGTGTAATGATCCTCGATGGACCACTGCTTCCAGTAGTCGTCGTAATTCGGATGCGCCAGCCAATCCGTGAAATACGGCGCCAGGCCCTCCGATTCTGGCGCTTCCAGCACAGGATACCCGCGCAAGGGCAAAATTTTGGTCCAGCCAATGGCGTTGGCGCCCGCTTCCACGCGCCGCCGCATGGTGTTCTTCGCCAAACTCGTGGTCCACGATTCGTTGAACCATTGCTCGAACGCACCGCCTTGATACGTCCAGCCATCGTGATAATTCGACGCCGTCACGTTCGGGCAGATGCCAGCCAGGTGCGGAGGCTTGGCAATCGCCGCAAGGAATTGTGTCGCACCTACATAAGACCCGCCAAACATGCCCACTTTTCCATTGGAATAAGGCAGGGCGGCGGCCCATTCGATGGTGTCGTACCCGTCCTGCGATTCATACTTAAAGGGATACCACTCGCCCTCCGACTCAAATCGCCCGCGCACATCCTGCGCAATGACGACGTAGCCGCGTGCGGCAGCTTTCAATCCGAATCCCATCGGCCCCGTCTTGTCGTAGGGCGTGCGCACCAGCAGCACCGGAAATTTGCCTTCGGCCTTTGGCCGGTAAATGTCCGCTCGCAGAGTTACGCCATCGCGCATCTTCGCCGCCACATTCCGCTCCACCGCGACGTCGTAATGCTCCGCTGCCGCCACTGCCAAAGGCAGGATCAGCGCCACCCACACCATTGCCACCGAGAGCCGTCCAAAACGCCACACGAAATTATTGCCGCCGCTTCGCATTTTCTTTTGCATCGCTATGCCTCCACGATGGGCTCCGCGCTTGTACTGGAAAGTGCGCCGAGCCTAGGCCGACTCCTCACCGCTGTCAAGCGGCGTCCATCAAAAGCGAACGAATTTCCTAAATGTAGCAATGTTACTCGTCGAAGTTCCATAGGATAAGAACTCGCTGTCACTTGTGCTCCTTGCAGCAAGCGCTTCATTTTCTCTTTATGATTTTTCCAGAAATGTTTGACGCAGTTATGCGCGTTGATTTTCGTCTCTACCTTTAGTCCCGGGTCAGGGATCGACCATTTTTGAGCTGCTCCCGGCTGGTGGCCGCCGTGGAGTCTCCCTTCAAAAACGGCCTGTGGTGAGTTGCAGGTCCGGGCGGGAGAAGACGAGATGTTTTTCGCTCAGCCGTTCATTCGTGTCGCCACCACCATTCTGATTGTTTGGATATTTTCCTGCGGAATAGCCTCACCGCAAACCGTTTCTACCGGGGGAGGCACCAGTGCTTCCTTCCTGCTTGCCCATCTGCCGTCCGCACCTGAACGTTGCGCCAGGAGTGCGGGTACCTCCACCGTCCCGCGCGCAGACGCCGACGTAGCCGGCGACGTACCATCTTCGTGCGGCGGCGGGCTCCCCTCGGCGACGCCGGCACTGAAACCATGCGTCGCAGCAAATCGCGCCGCGACGGGGTGCGAGGAAGCCAAGGATCTGGCGGAGACGAGTTTGGAGGCGATGGGGAAAGCCGGGCAAAAAATTTCGCGGGCGCGTGAAAAAGTTCTCGAAATTTTGGGAACGGAAAACGCGTGCAGCGCCTGGTTTCGGGAGAAGGATTCGAATCCCGCGGCTGTGTTTCGAACGCTGCGCTTCGAGCTGGATCTCCACGGAGAGGAGTTCATCCTCGAGAGCAGAGGCATGGGCGTTCTGAGAATATTCCGGAACCCGTACGTGGCAAAAGTCATGCAGGGCGATGGAGCCTACAGCACGATCACGATCAATACAAAGGGCGCCTTTTTCTCCGGCGCAAGCCAAGTCCTCGAAGTAAAGAAAGAAGGTGGCCCCGCCAGCATACGGGGAACGCGGCTGTTGCACGTTGGCCCCTATGCCGGAGACACGCTTCCTGCGCAGGCCGTGACCCTTCTGCATGAATTCGGGCACCTGATCGATCTTCTCCCGACCGACGAGGATAACGTCGAAGGCAGGTCCGTTCAGAATACCTACGAGGTAGTGCACTATTGCAGCGCCGAATTAAATTCGCTGTCAAAGAGGAGCACGTTTTCAGCCAGCCCTCGAGCTCCGGTCTTAAGCGTCAATTGAGAAAATTTTGAGAAATTTTCGCACGGTATTTTGCGTATTACCAATGAGCCCGAATTACGGGTCATCCGTTTGCCAGGCGGCATCGGGTTGGTGGTGACGCGAAAGCTCTCCTCCAAACGGCTGTGGTGATTGTGCAGTCCGGGCAGGAGAGCACCATGGTTGTCGCGGCGAGGTATGCTGCGGGCATCGCGGCCGTTTCTTTTCTTTTCTTGTCGTTCGGGGATGCAGCTTGTTCTCAAAGCGCGCTGCCGACGAAGATTTCTGAGAGTGAAGCTGGTTCAGGGCGGGGCCCGGGTAATTGCGGAACGGGTGAGAAGTTCGAGCCAGCGACTCGACGAGTCGCGGTTGCGGGGCCGCCTTGTCATAGAGGTCGGTTGACCGTTTCGCCGCAAGATCCTGCCGGATAACTACCCAGAGACGGTTCCGGGTGCATGAACAAAA
>JACXTT010002032.1_pt1 | contig 32655 bp, 36 predicted proteins | sample 9270951 | NCBI WGS metagenome assembly JACXTT01 (sample SAMN15532306, study PRJNA645909) | rock metagenome | isolation source: weathered quartz diorite | place: Puerto Rico | collected 2017-06-21
ACAATCGACGCCAACTTGGACGGTAGTGGTAAGCCGATCGTCGACGGAGTCCACACATGCAAACTCTCGAACGTTCCGGCTAGTGTGGCTTCTAACGGAATCCACATCTATGTGAGGTCGGACAACAACCCACGATTGCATGTCGGTTCGGGCTATGCAGAGTTCCTTTGCGGAATTCTCACTGGAGTATTCAGCACTGGATGCCCAAGTTCAGGGGTAATCATGGACCAGGGTCCGATCACAGCGTTCTGCGGCTTCACAACATCAACAACCACCGTCAACACCTGCTGGTGGATTTACACAGCAGGCTTCAGCCTCAACTTCCTCAGCTTCGATGCCTCGTTGTATTTTGGAATCCACAGCCGCTTCGTTTCCGGAATTCCTTCAATCAAGAGGCCATCTCCGGGCGCCTTCTGCGACTCGGCAGCCCAGCCATCATTCGCCGCGGGCAACTACATGAACATCTGCAGCCCAGCCTACGACGACATAGTATCGCAGGCTGAATTCTCGCCATGCCTGACTGCGGTAGGCGACCCGATAACGGGCCAAACTACACCTACATTCGCCGACTGTCCAAGCACATCAGTACTGAGCGCAGCTAGCGCTGCATACCAGGCAGAGGACGTTTACGGACAGAACGTCTTCACCATCCCTTGGTGGGCTGGAATCAACACCTTCGCGTTCCAGAACAACGGATGGAACAGAGCCATCCTCCAGAAGGGCAGCGGCCAGCAGGCCAACCAGAACTTCTTCCTGTTGCTCAACGCCTACTGTACTCCCAGCACAGCCAACACCGCAGCCTTCGCTTGCAACACTGGTCTCTTACGGCAGGGATTCAAACAGGCGACGGGCAGCGTCAATCCATACATCGGTAACACGGAGTGGGATGCCGGAGTCATAAACGCAGTTTATGATTCAGCCGGCACATTCAATCCGAACTCTCCTAGCACTTACCTCGAGTGGATGACTTACCGTACTGACTTCATCCAGCCAGCAAGCCTAGGATACTCGACTGCGGGAATTCCGTTGCCGGCAGGGCAGACGGTCCTTGGTGCTTTCAGGTACAACCTTCGTGGGGACATATTCTTCCACGACGGTGAACAGGTTAGCGCATGGGACTTGGCGTTTTCTGCTACTTCAACCAGAGCTGCGGGTCTCGCCTTGACTCCGATCGTGGGTGTCAAGGTCCTGAGCAAGACTCAGGTGGACCTCATCATTGGACAGATCGGGCCCAGCACCAAGCTCTCGTTGAACCCATCAGCGATACCGGGACACCTCTGGACTGCAACATGTCCAGGCTCGGGCACTGCAGCCCAGAACTGGCACAGCTTGCTAGCCTCGGGCGCCAACCTGAACGCTTGTCTTGCTCCATCTGCCTCGATCACGGCGGCGGGTGTCATCGTTCCTGATTCTGGGTTCGGATGGCACAGCAACGTAGACTTCGGCAAGCTCCAACCGAGCTACGACAACTCCACACCCACGAACGCGAACCTTATCGGTTCGTCTGCGTGGGAGTGCAAGAACAGTTCGGGAGGAATCGGAGGCGACTGCAGCAGCAGCCACAACGCTGCGCCGCCAGTCGGTGGAACATGGACGCTATCGCGCTTCGGAACGGGCAAGTGCACTGGACTACTCTGCACTACTAGCGGCTTCCCAGGTCCTCAGGCAACGTACTTCCGGAGCAACGCCAACCTAGCATTGTACATCTGGACTAACAATAACGGTCGGGCGGACACGTCTGACTTCAACAACCTGGCAGTCGTCGACGGGCCACAGTGCTTCGGTGCAAGTCACATCGGAGCCACGGGTTGCACAAGATGGCAGACCGGCATCGGCAATCCGGAGACAACCCCGGGGACGCTACAGGCTATTGGTACTAACCAGGTCAGCGAGGTAGTACGCTTCTACCGATTGAACTGGGTAGCACCCTACGACTGGGTCAACAGTCCACCCGACAACATCGCACAACCATTCTCGTCCAGCAACAGTGGATCAGACGCTAACGGAATCGTACTGTACGAGGGCACGCAAGTCCTCAACCCGTGCAGTCTAGACGCTGCACACGGATATGACTGCTAAACACGGTAACAAACCCCTTCTTTTTTTCACGCCAGAGACACCCAGTTCGTCCGAGGCCACAACAAGCAGATTGCCCTCATCAGCACCTGAAGGAATCCGACAGGTCGGTCAGTACCGCCTCTTGGCCAACCCAAAAATGATGCAGGACACGAACAACTGAGTACAACCCCATCACGAGGGGAAACCCTTCAAATCCCCTGCAAACCGCCCTAAAATCCCTAGGAGAAAGCAGTACCTAGCAAGCACATCACAATCTGAGGGGGTAAACGAGCAGGAAGCTACAAAACTCGCTCGGGACGCAAAGCAAAAAGTCACAGTTCCGAACAGTCAGCCCAGACAAAAGGGGACCTTGCCGCACACTAGGCCGGGAAAAAAATTGACCCTTGAAGGGAGTCTGCCCAGTGAGGCGGCCGAAAATCATAGGGTGGGATCAACAAAACCCATTCAGAACTTTTTTAGAAAACCGATCCCGAAAGCTTAGGGTTCCAGTACAGCCGAGCCTTCTCCGACGAAGAAACAGTTTCATTCGTGCTGACGTACGAGCAATCTCGATTTTCCATGCTAGACTGGATTACTTTTATTTCCATCTTCCCGTCAAATAAGCTGCACAATACAACCCGCAAGTTTACCCAGCGAAAGTAATCATCCTTGAACGAGAAAACCTCCTCTAACAACGACGACCCCTTGAGCCTATCACCCAGTGACATCGTCCGAGAAGCCATCAGCCGCCCCACAATATTCAAGGATGAACAACCCCTCAGCCTAGAATTTATTCCCCAACAACTACCCTACCGTGAAAGCCAACTCAGATTTCTGTCCGAACTCTTCCGCTCAGTAGTGAACAAGCCCGGCAGCACAAGCCCAAGAGTCCTAGTTACCGGAGACATTGGAACCGGCAAGACCGCGCTAACCCGAAGGTTCGGAATCGAACTTTCCCGCACAGCCCGCTCGCTAAAAGTCAACCTCCAGTACCAACACGTGAACTGCCGAGAAAACCGGGGGAGCCTTTTCATGATCCTCAAACGGGTCGTCCAAACACTATCCCCACAATTTCCCCAGCGAGGCTTCAGCAGCGACGAACTATTGCACGCACTGCTCGACCAACTGGAAGAGAAGAACATCTACATGGTCCTAGCCTTGGACGAGGCCGAAGCACTCATCAAAACCGAGGGCTCAACAAGCCTCTACAACCTAACACGCATACAAGAAGAACGCCCCGGCCGCCAAGCACGATTATCCCTGATAGTCATACTACGCGAGGCCGTCAAATACCTAGAAGAACTAGACAAGAGCACGCAGAGCACCCTTCAACGAAACATCATCCGATGCGAACACTACACCAGCCCACAACTAGAAGAGATACTGCGCGAAAGAATCGAGTTGAGCTTCAAAGAAGCAACCGTCCCAGAAGCACTCGTCAGCTTCATCGCAGACATCGCCTCCAGAAACGGAGACGCAAGATATGCAATCGAACTCTTATGGCGAGCGGGCAAATACGCTGACTCCGAAGAATCGAAAGAGCTAACGCCCGACCACATTCGCACCGCAGCGAGTAGCCTTTTCCCAGTCCTACGCACCGAATACGCCCAATACTGGAACACACACGAAAAACTGATCCTTCTATCACTCGCTAAAGCCTTGGAGCGGACAGGCGAAGCCTACGCGACCATGGGCGAAGTTGAAGTTGGCTACCGGGTGGAATGTGAACAGTACCATGAAGAGGCAAGAGCGCACACGCAAGTCTGGAAGTACGTCCAGAATCTCTCAGCCACAGGAGTAATCTCTGCCCATCCTTCAACTGAAGGATACAGAGGCAAAACAACCCTCCTCGGCCTGATAAACGCGCCAGCCGTAGCCACTCGCCAATGGCTAGAATCAATAATGTCAACAACCGCAACCGCAATACCATCGAGTTAAGAATCGAATCATCCCATCACTCCAAACGCTCATCAGGCTTAAACGGGAGAAGCTCTCTTCACGGATTGGAGAGCGCCGCCAAATGCCCGCATGTGAAGTATGTGGCAAAACCCCCAGCCTAAGATGCGATTACTGCGGAAAATTCTATTGCGAAGAACATCTTACCGAACACTTAGCACAGGAACGAAGGCATGAGAGCCTGGCTGAGGATTCTTCGAGAATATGGAAGAAGCGACGAAGAGAGACAGATGTCTAACTAGAAAGATCGAAGCCAGATACTGAATTCTACATCTTGTAGGAAAACCGTCGCTGTCAATCTCTAGATTGAACTTTTTAAATACAGCCAGAAATATTCTCGCTCTTGAGATATCACGACGAGCACAAAGGTCGAAAGGAACAATTCTAGCCATTCTGGAAGCAAGTATGTAGCACCGATCGACTCCTCAAAGATCCATTACGATCCTCGTGGAGATGCCTTCAAGAATCCTGTCCAGCACTACGATGTTGCGCGCGTTAAGAATGTGAGCGAAGCTCTCGAAGCATTCAACGCGACCTCTTTCCAGAGCAGAAAGCTGGGCCGATGCTACAAGATATGGCAGCACATGCTAACAGACCCGGACAGGCCTGTCGTATTCTTCGGGTTATCCGGTGCTATGATTGCCGGGGGAATGCGACGCATAATTCGTGACCTGATCGCATTTCACGCGATTGACGTCCTCGTATCCACGGGAGCGAATCTTAGCCATGACCTTTACGAGTCATTGGGAGGCCAACACTACATTGCTCATCATCACATCGACGACCCAACACTCCGAAAAATGAGGATTGACCGGGTCTACGACACTTACGCCGACGACATCAAATTCACGGAGACGGACGAGTTTGTGGAAGAATTCGCTGACTCACTTCCACCCAGGGAGTATTCCAGTAGAGAACTGTTTCAGCTGATGGGAGAACGAGTGTCGGATGAACAGGGTATTCTCGCCACAGCTGCGAGAGAGCATATGCCCGTGTTCTGCCCGGCTCTTGCAGACAGTAGTATTGGCATGGCTCTGACTGTCTACCATCTGGAACGCACTAAGAGAGGGGGCAAGCCCATCACATATTCTCCCATGCAAGATAATGTTGAGATCATGCGACTCAAGCAGCGGTTCAAGAAATCAGGCGTCATCTTTGTTGGAGGCGGCACCCCGAAAAACTACATTCAACAGGTCGTCCCTCTAGCCGAAATAGCGGGCACGCCCGTTCCACCGCACAAGTACGCGATCCAGGTTACCACTGATGATCCAAAATGGGGAGGACTCTCGGGTTGCGAACTGCCGGAAAGCCAGTCATGGGGCAAGCTCGACCCGAAGGCCGAATCGTGCACAGTCAGTGTAGACGCGACAATCGGGCTCCCGTTATTGTTCACTGCAATAATGGAGCACTACGACGAATGGAAGCATAGAGGACGATTATCCGTCGACTGGGCCGAGGAACTCCAGGTCCCTGTGGCAAGGAAACGCTAGAAATCTCCGCTAACTATCGTTCCCTTGTTCCTTGGATGAATTCTTCCACCCATTGAGACGCCGTACTATCGGGTACGGTAACCGGCGGATGCTTGAAACTGTACGATGATATGCTCGTCAACGGTCCTGCTATTCCCCTGTCGAGCCCAATCTTCACCGCTCGGATAGCATCCACGACGACACCCGCGCTGTCCGGTGCGTCTTCGACGGCCAGTTTCAAGTCGACCTGCAGGGGAACATTTGCCCATTTTCTGCCTTTCAGGTAGATGTAGCAGATCTTCTTGTTCCGAAGGCTGGGGACATAATCGGAGGGGCCGATCCGAGTGGGCACATCGTACGGTATCAGGCTGGAGACCGCACTCGTCTTGCTGATCCTCTTTGAATGCAATCGTTCCTCCACTGTCATGTTCAAGAAGTCCGTATCTCCACCTAGATTCAGCTGATAGCTTTCGTCGACTCGGGCCCCTCTTTTGATAAACAGGTCAACCAGTGCACGATGAATGATCGTCGCTCCCACTTGGCTTTTGATGTCATCTCCAGCTATCGGGAGCTTCCGATCCTCGAATTTGCTTGACCACTCCTTTTCTGAAGCGATAAACTCCGGGATGCAATTCACAAATCCGACTCCGGCATCCAAGGCCGCTTGAGCGTAGAACCTTGCACCCTTGCTGCTTCCAACGGGCAAATAATTGACGAGAATGTCCGCGCCCGAGTCTTCAAGCTCCTTGACCACATCAACAGGCTTCGTTCGTCTAGGATCGTAGACGTTGAACGGTTTCCTCATGTGGGGTGCGACCCCGTCGAGTATGGGGCCAGGCTTGACTGTAACGTCCATGTCTGGAACGTCGCTTATCTTCACAACACAGTTAGGTTCGGCAAAGATAGCTTTGCTCAGGTCGCGGCCGATCTTCCTGCGGTTCACTTCAAAAGCACTGACAAAAGAGATGTCCCCGACCGCGTAATCACCGAATCTGGGATGCATCAGCCCGGTAGTCGGGCCCGAATCAGAAGGAGGATGTCTGCGATAATACTCTATGCCCTGAATTAGTGCACTCGCACAATTGCCGACGCCAGCAAGGGCCACCTTGATCTTTCCCATAACCCATTATGCCAATTTTCCGGTCCACCGCTTCTGTATAATAAACCTAGGAAACCGGTAGCTCGCTCTACTTTTTCAAGCGTGCTCCGTCCGGCACATCTTTGCTAACGACCACTGCAGGGCCTAGCCAAGCTCCGCTTCCAACCTTAACGCCTGGCAAAAGCGAGACGTTGATTCCGGTCCTCGCTTTATCGCCAATTATTGCGCCCAGCTTTCTGCGGCCCGAATCGACCCATTCCTTCTTGATCATAGAATGGACCTGAGAATCATCGAACCTCAAGTTGGCGGTTATCGTTCCGGCCCCGAGCGAAACCTCAGCTCCCAACACGCTGTCGCCAATATACGAAAGATGTGGCACCTTCACTTTTTCCATGAGTATGCTGTTCTTTATCTCGCAATTCGCGCCCACGTGCGCTCCTCTACCGATCACTGTGTAGGGCCTGAGGTATGAGTTTGGTCCTACCGTAGCGCCTTCATCGATGAAGACTGGCCCCTCGATGTAGCATCCGGATTTTATCGTGCTTCCGTTCGCAGCGACCAATTTACCGGACAACCGCACGCCAGATTCGATAGTCCCGTTTCTCACATCTTCGAGCTCGTTCAGGGCGAGCCCGTTTGCGTCAAGGAGGTCCCACGGATGGGTGATGCTCTGCCACTCGCCTCGGGCCATCTTCATGGCGCGAACCTCCTGTTTTCCACTTGTGATGACCGATTGCAATGCATCCGTGAGCTCATACTCCCCTCTACTCGATCTCTTTGTCTTCAAGGCTGCTCGAAAGGTCGAAGTGTTCAAGAGGTAGAGGCCCGCGATTACCTCTCCGGGAAGTCTGGCGGAGGACTTTTCGCGAATCGCCTTCACTGAGTTCCTTTCGATGGTCAATTGTCCAAATTGCGAAGTGTCTTGGACGCTTACTGCGCCAATGATGAGCGTATTCGGTTCTGACTTTCTGGCGATCTTGATGAAGCGGTCGACTGCTTCAGTTGAATAGTAGTTATCCGCATAGACCACTAGGAAGGTGTCTTCGTCCGCTAGTGATCTCCGTGCGGCCAATAACGCATTAGCAGTGCCGGTCGTTTTTTCCTGTTTCAAATATTCAATTTCAAGCCCAAAGCTAGACCCATTGCCGATCGCTTTCTTGATCTCGAGGGCTTGGTAGTTTGTGACGACGACGGTCTCGGTTATGCCGCCTATAGCTAGGGCTCTTAGAGTTCGAGCCAGTAGGGGTTGACCGAGGACGGGGATGAGCGGCTTTGGCCTTCCTATGGTCAAAGGCCAGAGGCGGACGCCTTTGCCGGCTGCGAGAACTACCGCTTTCACAGTCTTTGATCATCCATCGGTATTACGAGAGTGTTTGGTCTATAGCCTGGATAGATTCTCTCATTATGCGTTCCGTCTCGGTCTTCGATTTGGACTCGGCCGTTACCCTAAGCTTCGGTTCCGTACCGCTCTTTCGAACGAGCACCCAAGATCCTTCTGAGGACACCCTGAGTCCATATTCTCGCGAGACACTAACATTCCTGCCGACGATTCCAGACAATATTGTTGAGAGTCGGGATGTCATGTTCTCATCTAACCTCGCCGGAGTTTGTATGCTTCGGCGTTCCATGTGATACTCGGGTATGCCTTCGAGACTTCCCCGCACGGTCTGCTCGTCTTCTTCCAGCGCCTTGAGATACAGCAACCCTGAGAGGAGACCGTCAGGGCTAGGATTGTGGTCGTAGTGGATCCAAGCACCCGAGGGTTCACCACCGAATTGTGATCCGTGTCGCTTCATCTCTCTCAACAACTGCGCATCTCCGACGGGTCCCCTGATTACATTACCCCCGTTGCGGTATACTGCTTCCTCAACGACCATTGAACTGTCCACTGGCACCAAGAATGTACGATTCGAATGCCCCTTCTGGGCTAGGTGAGAAATGTAATACGCGAGTGCCCTGTCTTGAAGAGGACAATCTCCTGTCTCGTCGACGAGAACCATTCTGTCGCCATCCCCATCGAATGCGATTCCTGCGTCGGCATGGGTTTGCCTGACCACTTCGGAGAGTAGCCCTAGGTTTTCGCGTGTGGGCTCGGACGGCCGCCCGGGGAAGTTTCCGTCTGGGATCGAATTCACACTGGTCACGATACAGCCAGCATCATTGTACAACTCGCTGGAAATCGCGCATGACGCGCCGTTTCCCGGGTCGAGTACAATCCTCCATTTCTTAGTCAGCCCTATCCCAGAAATCATCTCTAAGTATTCGCTGGCATGAGGGTAGGCGATCGTTCCAATAGGGTTGGAGGGTTTGGCCGGCTTAATGTGCAGCAGTTTGGTTTCATCATCGAGTGCTTCTCCTTGTCCAGTGAAGACCTTGAATCCGTTGTACTCGGGTGGATTGTGACTGGCAGTTATCATTACCCCGGCGGATCCGTGGGAGGCACGTGTCTGATAGGACAATACAGGGGTCGGGACAATGCCGTAGTCAGAGATCTCGGCACCCGATTCAATCGCTGACGCGACGAGCATCGCTCGGAGTACGGGGCTTGAGGTTCTTGCATCGCGGGCGATGGCTATGTCGCTGCCTAGACTGTCCAGAATAGCCTTGCCTAATTCTTGAGCAAGGCTGAGATCGATTACTTCTGGATACTTGTCTCGGATTCCCGAACTTCCGAATCGAAACTTCAACTTTGATGTTCGGTGGGGATGAGTTGCCCTACTCTGCGGCCTCAGCGGCCGCCATGACGGTGGCGGGCGCTTCCACATCAGAAGCTTGCTCGCGAACCTCGGTGGTCGTGACTTTCAGCGGTACTGATAGTAGTTTTGACTTGCGGACCCCTACATGCCTGAGAGGACTTATTTTCTTTGCTTCGTTGTAAATGTCTGAGCCCATCTTTCCTAGCACCATTTCATGGCAGAGCTGGGAATATGTCAGTTTTTCAGCCTTCTCGGCCACGACCTTGCCCATTACTCGTCGGATCGCGTGCTCTTGAGAACCTTTGACTCTACCATGGCTGAAGGCAACGACGTAAATTCGTGTCAAGTATTTGTCGCCTGTATTAGCTGTGAAGATTCCGTCGATGCGGGTGCTTCCGCGTCTTACTAGGCTGCGAAGATAATCTGTCGAGTACTCGTGGCTCTTCAGGATGGTCTCGGCACGGTTCCCCGCTGCTGAAACCACGAGGAAGTATAGTTTTGTTGACTGGTGCGAGAAGTCGTTCGTAATGTCGTAAAGAGTAGTCTCGACGACTCTTCCAATGAGTTTCTTGGGGTCTTCTGTCGGAATGTTAGATACGTTCTGTTCTCCGAAGTACGATGGAGTGTAAACGGAATACCACTCCTTCGCTCTCCACTTGTCCCTAATTTTCTTTGCAGCTTTAGACAACGGCTCGTTTCAAGTCCAATTATTATCTAGCTATTTTTTCGATCGAATCTTTCGCTGCGTGTAAGCATCGAAGGAGGTCGTCAAGGGTGGATATGAAGGTTTCAATTTTCCCGTTGAAACTGATATCAAAAATTAGGCCGGTTCGTCTTGTCATGGACTCGATTGACAGGCCACGCATGTCGAGGTTGTCTGGACCCAAGGCTCGCGCCAGTGACTCCGCCGCCCGCTCTGAACCTACCTTCACGGTTAGCTTAGCGGTGATCAACATTACGCGGCCAAGCCTTCAACGGATTGTGAGAGTTCCGTCAGATATTGATCTAGCAGGTGTGGACTTACTGTTGCTCCAGCGGCGATTGTGTGTCCTCCGCCGTTTCCCCCAAATTTTGCGGAGAGTGTCTGAAGTGTCAGGCCAAGGTTGAGCCCCCTCGCGACGAGGTAGTCTGTACCTCTAGCTGACAATTTGGCCTCGCCTTCTTGGGTATTGGATATTATTATTGTGACCTTTTTTTCTCCGAATAGATTGGAGGACGAAACCAAAGAAGCGACGGCGCCAGTCATTGTTTCTGGTATAACCCCCTCTCCCCGTACGACAGTTAGTGATCCGAGATGTCTTAGGAGGTCAGGGTTCGCAGTTAGCCATCCCATGTATTTCGCCAACGACTTCCTGTATTCTTGATAGACTGATTCGGCTTCTGCAAAGGCTAGTCCGCGGTCGCCGAGTCCCAGCGCGACTCCCAGGCCCGGTCTTTTCATCCGTCCGCAAGCGTTGAGTAATGATGAGAATTCTCTCCCATCTCTCAACGGAGTCCACGCATCCTCGCGCTTCAGAGTGTAAACCGAACCGATAAGGTCAAGGGCGACTTCGCCGCCGGTCTTTAGCGAGATCAGATGTTGGACAATCCTGTCAACCAATCTTCTCTTCTCTTCCAAAGTAAGGTCCGAGATCGTGCGCCACCTGTCATCGATCTTTGTCGGAATCCTCGCGCTATCTAGTAGCGCAAGGCACCTGTCTTCTTCGCCTGAGAGCCCGGGAAGGTAGGGCGACGTCGTGGTTGCAATAGCTTTGTGCAAAGGCCTAGTTTGCCTCCCATAGATGATCAGGTCTTGGGTGTGCTCAATCAATCCAGCCGAAGTCGCATCGCTCAATATCGTTCGGTTCAGCCCTACAAACTCCCGCTTAGGCCCCTTGTCTTGTTGGTCGCCCAGGGCGCCAACTATTGCGAGTGGGGACAGGTCAATATTCGACTTGTCTAGGGCTTTCGCAAGGAAATAGGCGGTGCCCGCTCCACTGATTTCAGTAGCACCGTCAAACCCCATAAGATGAGGATTAAAGTGGTAAAGATGGCCGGAAGCATCGGTGGTTTCCCCCTGAATTGTCTGATGATGGTCAGCGATCACGACTTCCTTGTCAGCCAGTTTCGTAACAATTGACCTTAGGTATCCGCTTCCGATATCGCTGAAAACGACAAGGTCGGACTCGATTTTCTCGATTTCGCCCAGGACGTTATCCGTCATATTCTCGACTATCCTGAGGTGCACTGAAGTTCCAAGGCGACCAATCGAGATTAGGACTATGCTTCCAGCACTGAGCCCGTCCGCGTCAAAGTGGCTGACAAGGACGATGGAAGCATTTCGAGAGACCGCCTCTCTGATCGCTCCGGCCGCCTGGGCCGCACTTGCTTCCAGCTTCCGCCTTAAATCCTCTGTATTAGAGGATCGAGGCTGCAACTGGCTTGTACTCCCAGTCGTGAGGAAGTCTTCCCATCTCTAGATAGAACTTGCCAAGCCTGTGAATCTTGGACTCGACTAGAGCGAGCGCTCTCTTGTTCGGGTAATCCTTCCTGTTGCGCTCTAAGTGTCGGCGCATACTGTTCGCCCTACGGACCAGAATCTCCAAGTCCTCGGGGATTTTCGGTCGGAGCTCGAGGGGTATCGCTTTCTCTAGGCGCTTTCCAATCACCTGAGATGCTAGCGGAATGCCGTGTCGGTCCCGTAGCAATTGGCCAGTGATGCTCGGAGAGTTTCCCTCTTTTGAGAGCTTGAGAATCAGGGATTCGACTTCTTCAGGCTGGTACTTGAACCAACTCGGTGGCCTGTGGCTAACTGGTCTAGTGGACCCAGAGCTTCCCCGTTTGCCAGAGTACAACCGCGCCAATTCGTTAACTATCTCTGGGTCAAGTCGCCGCTGCCGGGCTTATTTAAGCCGGATGCTCAGGGTCGCTCAATTGTGTTCAGAGACTCGTCCAAGATGCCAAAAGTCCGGCCTGACTCCGTGGCCTAAGCCAAGGTATGCCATTGTTCGTGCATATCCGAATGAGTTTCCTGTCGACGCTTGCAACGACTACCTTCCCCCGTCGCGTCAGAGCAAAAATGACAATGGCTAGGTCGACGTCACGTGGGCCGACTTGGGCGGCGACAATCTTTGTTCTCTTTCTTGCCATGTCCAATGCGACCCTTGCAATTCCAGCCGTCTTGCCTCCCCTCGTTCTGACGAGCCGTTCGAGTTCATAGATGATGAGGTCGAGGCAAACAAGCCTGGTTGCTTGAGTCATTGTATACCTAATTTCGTCCTCGGGGTTTCGATGTGCCTTGAAAAGCGAGATTATGAAACTGCTATCGAGGACTACTTCAGTAGGAATGGATGCTTCGGCGAGCTTACTTGATCGTGCCGAAGCCGATCAGTCTCCAACTCTCCCCGATGCGGCGGCTCAGTGCAACCTTTGAGCCGGCATCCGCACAGATTGGCTTCTTCAGAGTAACTTCGACGATGTCCTCTCTCGCAGAGCTAACGAGGCCCGACGTGACGGCAGTTCCCACATTAAGAACAAGAGGCTCGTTCATTTTCACCTTCTGCACAGGGAGAAGCTGCTCAGTTCCGACCGCACGTTCGAAGAGCTTGACGTCAAGCGGGACCTTCTCAAGGGTGGCGGGTAAAGTCCCTGAGTTGCCCAGAACGTTCCCCACGAGTCCATCAGATTTCGTCACGGAAGGGTCTAAGTTAGTGCCGACCGCGACAAGTCCGCCGGGATGAATTGACTTCGTTTCTCCACCACCGGCTTGCAGACTTGTCACCTCGGCAACTAGAGTTTCGTACTTTGTCCTGCCCGCAGACGCTTCGACGCGAATCCCTGGTCTGATTTCTATTTCATCGCCCTCTCTAAAAGTGCCTTGCAAAACTGACCCACCGACTACGCCCCCCGTCAGCTCATCGCTATCTGTTCCCGGTTTGTTAACGTCGAAAGAACGAAGGATCGACATTCGGGGCGAAATTTCCTGGTCTCGTTTGGGTGTGGGCATTCTCTCTTGAATTGCGCCGATCAGAGCGTCCATGTTCAAACCGCGCTGCGCTGAAACAGGGACTATTGGAGCTCCCTCAGCCACAGTGTTTCTCGTAAAGTCCTCTATTTCTCTCATATTCGCCAATGCGCGTGCCTTGTCCACCACGTCTATCTTGTTCTGGACTATCACCATGTTCTTCAATCCGACACGCTCTGCGGCGAGCAAGTGTTCGCGGTCTTGTGCCTGAGGAAACTTCACATTCGATGAGACTACGAACAAGGCCCCGTCCATCAAGGCCGCGCCTGATAGCATTGTGACCATGAGGCTATGATGGCCTGGACAATCGACAAAGCTCACAGACCTTAACAGCTTGGTGGGAGTCTTGTCGTTCGGACAGACAGTTGACGTCGAGTAGGAAGAGGGAGGGCTCTCCTTCTGGCACTCATAGAACGTCGCGTCTGCATATCCAATTCGGATAGTGATTCCCCTCCGGAGTTCTTCAGAATGTCTCGCGGTCCACACTCCGGTCAGCGCTTGGACAATCGTACTTTTGCCATTGTCCACATGGCCGAGTGTTCCAATGTTGATTTCTGGCTGGAGAGAGACACTAGCGACTCCACTACGTTCAGGCAGGGACCTCTTCTCCTCGGACACGTGACCGGTTCTCGCTTGTGTCAACTTTGGCAGGCCACGGCCATGGCTCGCCGAGCCAATATAAACATCCCATTGAAGGAGTCGGAATCGTTCGTTGAATTCCGCTCTTTGTTCGCCGATGCTCCGTTTGCCAGAAGGAAGGTTTTTCCCAATAGAGCAGAGAAGACCTCTTGCCCTTGCTTTGCCTCGGTATCGAGTCAACCGCCCACACTTTTGGCGCGAGCCTCGTCGACGACCGAGGAAGCATTCTGACTGATGTCAACGCAAAGTACAAGCCGCCTCTTGGCGAGGGAATTCATCCGAGAAAGGCGGCACAACACCATTCGGCCTTGGCCTCGGATGTGATTAACATGGCATTATCCTATTCCAAGGTCGGGAATCCTCCCATCCCGGATGTAGTTGCCTTTTCTGCAGGGCCTGGATTGGGACCATGCCTGCGGGTCGGGGCAACCGTAGCGAGAGCTTTGTCCGTATATTTTGAGAGGCCCTTGGTCCCGATACACCACGGCGTCGCGCACCTTGATCTTGCTATGCTAGGCTCTGGCTTCCATGACCCTTTAGCAGTGCTGGTTTCGGGCGGTCACACTACGATAGCAGTCCACAACGATAGGCGGTGGGCAATTTACGGCGAGACACAGGACATAACGTTAGGAAACTTGCTGGACATGTTCGCCCGTGGAGCTGGGCTCCCTTCGCCGGGTGGCCCAATAATAGAAGCGAGTGCGACAGAGGCGAGCAATCTGCTCGACCTCCCTTACAGCGTAAAGGGAAACGACGTATCGTATTCTGGACTCTTGACGGCTTCCTTGAGGCTCTTACGCGAACAGGCGGACATTCGTGATGTGTGTTTTTCACTTCAGGAAGTTGCTTTTTCCATGCTCGCCGAGGCAACCGAAAGAAGCCTTGTCCAGACGAGGAAGAATGAGATTCTGGTAGCTGGAGGAGTCGCTGCTAACAGCAGGTTGAAACAAATGCTTCAGTTTGTCGCTAGAGAGCATGGGGCCTCGTTTCGAGCCGCGGAGTTGTCCAAATCGGGCGACTGTGGTTCACAGATCGCATGGTCCGGCCAACTGGCGTTTCGGTCGGGAATGACAGTAGATGCATCCAGGAGTTTCGTTATTCCCCGATGGAGGATTGATGAGGCGGACGTTCCATGGATCCCCTTGAAGTAGCCCACAAGTCACTCTTCCACAGGGGAGCGGAAGCAGACCTTTACTTGGCTCGAATCGGGCCATGGGAAGCCGTTCTAAAACAGCGAGTGCCCAAGCAGTATCGACAGAAGGGCCTCGACGATAGGATAAGACGAGAACGTACAGTGAGGGAAGCGACGATCATATCTGAGGCAAGGAGGGCCGGAGTCTCAACCCCAACTATCCTATCAGTAAGTCCCGATGAATGTCTATTGTGCATTACATTCGTCCAAGGAACGCTGGCTCGAGACTCACTGGACGATATGAGCCCACAGCTATGCTCTCGACTTTTCCAGAATATTGGCCGCCAAGTTGGCTACCTTCACGGCCAGGGGATTGTCCACGGCGACCTGACGACTTCGAATATGATAATTTCTGGAAAGGAACAGCCCTTTCTCATCGACTTTGGATTGTCGGACCACTCCAACGAAGTCGAAGATAGAGCCGTAGACCTGCATCTGCTGAGGCGTTCGATAGCGACTACCCACAAGCTCGAGAGTGCTGGATATTCACGCGCACTTATGAAAGGCTATGCGGTCGCCATGGGCGAGCATCAAGCAACCGCTGTAAACCTAAAGACACAGGAAATCGCAAGAAGAGGTCGCTACTTTGCGGTCCGTTGAACCAACCGTATGGATGGTGACGGAGAATGAGCACAAGCATCGGGAAGCGCGCGAGATCCTTGCCAAATACGGAGTCGTCTTGAAAAGAGAATCCCTGCCGAAAATTGAGATTCAATCACGGGATCTCGGTGAAATAGCCTTTTATGCTCTCAAACAACTCCCCTTGCGACTAAGAAATCGGCGTATGATGATCGTCGAAGACTCTGGACTCTTCGTCGAGGGGTTGCATGGATTTCCGGGGCCATACACCTCCGACGTCCTCGCGACGATTGGCATCCATGGACTGCTCCGGCTCCTAGGCAATACCAATCCTCGGAGGGAGGCTTACTTCGAATCAGCTGTAGCATTGTCCATTCCAAAAGGAAAGTCGCGTCTCTTCAAGGGAAGGGTATGGGGCAGGATCTCTCGAGTACCAAGGGGTCGCGAGGGGTTTGGATTCGATCCTATCTTCATTCCAAATGGTGCTACCCATAGTTTTGCAGAGGCGGGTGAGACGTTGAAGAACCGTCGGTCGCACAGGGCGGCTGCCATGCGAGAATTAGCAGCGTGGCTTCAGCAATGAATCGATGATAGTTGTCGCAACGGAGCCCTAAAATAATCGGGCTGTCGGGTTTTGAACACTATGTTCAGAATGGTCACTGTGGAGGACGTTGTTAGAATACCTCCGCAGAAGTTCGGACAGCCCATTGATCAGGTTGCGAGAGAACAGATCAAACTCAAGTATGAAAATTATGTCGACGAAAAGCTTGGATATGTGATATTGGTCACGAACGTACAGGTTGACCCGACGGGCAAGATACTCCCGGGAGACGGTTCGACTCATCACAGGGCTGTTTTCAGACTCTTGACGTTCTTCCCGGAACTCCATGAGGTGATCGAAGGAGAAGTCGTCGAAGTGACCGACTTCGGAGCGTTCGTCCGTATAGGTCCTGAAGACGCGTTGCTCCACGTTTCGCAAATAATCGACGATTTCATCACATACGACGAGAAGCACGGCACGCTTTCTGGAAGAGAAACTCAAAGAAAACTCGGAAAAGGGAATTTGGTACGCGGACGAATCATAGCAGTAAGTTTCCCGAGGGGTGGCTCGGGCGGAAAAATAGGAATGACCCTACGGCAACCTTTCCTCGGTAGGATAGAATGGATTCAAGAGGAGCTGAAAGGCCCTGTCAAACCATCTCGCGGCGTTCCTGGGGAGCGTGCGATTGCAGAGCCCGGAGAGAGAGCGCGCCAGGTTCAAGGAGGGCGCAGGCGATGAGCGACAAAGCTTGCAAGAACTGCCGCATGATCAGCGCTGGACCTATCTGTCCAAACTGCAAATCAAATAACTTGAGCGATGACTGGACCGGGGTTGTTATCGTGATAGACCCCTCCGGCTCGGAAGTGGCCAAGTTGATGGGAATAACGGTCCAGGGAAAGTTCGCCATTCGAGTAAGATAGCCTGCCCACTGAAAAGATGAACTAGGCCTTAGAAGGATAATCCGTGAAACTGCAAGATCCACAAACCCATCGCTCTGTCGGTTGCTTGTGATAAGCCATCACGGCACCGCACCTAGGACATTTCTTGTTCTTGAGCCTCGCCGCTGACGAGGAAACCTCGTACATTTGATTCCTCGGTCGATTACTCGGCCTCTTAGACTTCGACGGTGGCGGGGCCTGCTCCTTCTTTTGCGGTTGAGACATGTTGCTGTCGTTAAGACCCCGCTCAGCCAACTAACGGGTTATTTAGCTTGCTTTCCAATATGAGAATTGAAGAAACATTCATAAAAGCCCGACCGAGCCCCTAGCTCCTTCGCCAGATGAAGTGAAAAAAGATGGCGCAAAAAACAACATTCGTGAGATTCCAGGTTCCGAAAGAAGCGGCAGACAAGGCCTACCAGCTACTTCAGGTAGCAAAAGACACAGGAAAAATCAGGAAAGGAACGAACGAGAGCACCAAGGCCATCGAAAGGGGTTCCGCGAAACTAGTGGTAATAGCTGAAGACGTAGAGCCGCCACAAATCGTTGCACACCTTCCCATAATCTGTGAAGAAAGGAAAATCCCATACCTTTTCGTACCAAGCAAGCTCGAACTCGGCAAATCAGCAGGGCTAGACGTTGGGTCAGCCGCTGTCTCCATCCTCGAAGCGGGAGACGGCTCTGACGCTCTTAGAGATCTGCAGAAGGTTCTGGAAGGCCTCCGGAAGTCTGGTGGGGCCTAAGAGTGAGCCGTGCTCGAGACAGGACCGAAGAGAGCCTAACACCTGCCGAAGTCACTCAGATAATTGGTCGGACCGGCGTGACTGGTGAGGTAATCCAGGTAAGAGTCAGAGTCTTGGAAGGAAGAGACAAGGGTCGTATCATTACAAGAAACGTCAAGGGCCCGATTCGTCTGAGCGATGTTCTGATGCTCCGAGAAACCGAGCGTGAAGCTAAGAAGATTCGGTAGGAACGAGTGGACTTTGCCTCGAACTTTCAAATGCAGTTTCTGTGGGAAAAACTTTCCCAACACAACAGGTCTGATGCACATTAGAAATGACGGAACCATTGTCTACCTCTGCTCTCGCCGATGTCGTGTAAGCCTTCTCTCATTTAGACGAGATTCCCGCAAGTTGAAGTGGACTGTATATTATGGCAAAAGGGAGAAGGGCCGCTGAGTTCTTCTGGCCGACTTCACAAACCACAAACCGCTAAGTCTCTGGGCAGCTTCACTTTTTCCTTTTTGAAGCCGGAGGCACTCCAGCAGAGAGTCGCTGGAGATGTCATATCTCGGGTCGAGAAGAAAGGGTTCACAATCCGAGAGCTCAAGCTGCACCGAATGACGCGAACCGAAGCTGAAAAGTTGTACTCGGTTCATCAGGGGAAACCGTTTTTCGAGGAATTGGTTAGCCACGTAACGTCGGGCCCGGTAGTTTTGATGATCATAAGCGGGCCGAATTCGGTCGAAACCATGAGAAAACTCGTAGGTGCAACCAATCCCTTGCTTGCTGAACCTGGCACCATACGCGGCGACCTTTCAACATCCATCACCGCAAACATGGTGCACGCCTCGGATAGCATTGAGAACGCCCAGAGAGAAGCAGCGATATTCTTCTCGTCTGATTCTCTTCGATAGTCTGCAATTGACAAGTGTTAGGGTTTAATACGGGTCCGTCAGAAACCGTAGAATAACTGCTTCGAAATTTCCGAAGGTTCAGTATGCTTGTCAGTCTCGATACGGCAGCCCATTGCAGTTGTGTTGGGTCATGTAGACCATGGAAAGACGACTCTTCTTGACAAGATCCGGGGCACATCGGTTGCCGACCGGGAACCTGGGCAGATCACTCAGTGGATCGGTGCAAGCATGATACCCGGTCCCACCGTCGCCAAGATATGCGGTCCTCTGCTGGACCGATTCGGGTTCAAGATCGAAGTCCCAGGGTTGTTATTCATTGACACCCCTGGGCATGAGACCTTCAGCAACCTCCGGCGAAGAGGCGGTTCTGCTGCGGATGTTGCGATACTTGTCGTGGACCTGACGAAGGGGATCGAGCCTCAAACCGTAGAGTCGCTTAACATATTGCGCGCCAGAAAGACACCGTTCCTAGTATGCTGCAACAAGGTTGACGCGGTTCCGGGTTGGAAGCCCTTGCCCAACGGATCGTTCCTACAGAACATGAAGAACCAGCGACCCGAAGTTCTGCTAGATGTGGACAATCGCTTGTATACTATGATGGGAACGTTCTCGCGATACGGTTTCGCAACCGATCGATTCGACCGCGTCAAAGACTTCACCAAGACGATAACCCTGGTTCCCGCGAGCGCAAAGACTGGCGAGGGTCTTCCCGAGTTGCTCGCCGTTTTGGTCGGGCTGACTCAGGGTTTCATGAAGAAAAAACTCCAGGTTGAGCAGGGCCCTGCTGAAGGAACTGTCTTGGAGGTCAAAGAAGAGTCAGGGTTAGGGGCGACAGTAGACTCGGTCATCTTCAACGGCCGATTGAAAGTTAATGATGATATTCTTGTGGCAGGGAGGAACGGATTGATTTCGACAAGGGTTCGGGCTCTCTTGCTGCCCAAGCCATTAGATGAGATTCGCGACCCACGAGACAAGTTCTCTCATGTCGAGAGAGTGGATGCGGCGGCCGGTGTGAAGATTGCGGCACCGGGGCTGGATGATGCTCTGTCTGGATCACCATTGTACGCGGTCGTCGGCGCAGAGCAGAAGGCCGCTACTGAAAAGAGAATACTGGAAGAAGTTGAGACAGTCAAAGTTGCAACCGACCGGGTGGGGCTTGTAGTCAAGGCGGATGCCTTGGGTTCGTTGGAGGCGCTTACCACATCGCTGGCTGCGGCAAATGTTCCAGTTCGAATCGCCGACGTCGGAGATGTCTCTAGGAGGGACGTTGTCGAGGCAGTTGTCGTTCGGGCAAAAGACCCCTATCTCGCTGCGATTATCGCTTTCAACGTGAAAATGCTCCCGGACGCGGAAGAAGAGGCCTCGGCATCTGGAATCCACCTTTTCCGTGGCAACATAATCTATCACGTGTTGGAGGACTATTCGAGATGGGTCACCGCGCAAAAATCCGCAGGAGTCAAAGCCGAGATGGACGTGCTGGTCCGCCCCGGAAAGATCCGTATCATGAAAGGTTACGTATTCCGTCGCAACGACCCAGCGATTGTTGGCGTCGAGGTTCTGCAGGGCGTCGTCCGTCCAAAATACCCTCTCCTCAAGGATGACGGGAAAAGAGTCGGAACGATCGTTCGAATTCAAGATCAAGGAAAGGACGTTCAAGAAGCCGGAGTCGGTAAGCAGGTGGCCATGAGCATCGACAAACCCACCATTGGAAGGCAAATCCTCGAAGGAGATGTCCTTTACGTGGACGTCCCCCCACAACATGTGAAGACTCTATCAACCAAATTCAGAGACTACCTCTCCCCCAATGAACTCGCGCTGCTCGAGGAGATCTCAATGCTCACCAAGCAGACCCCGGCTTTGGGCTAGCAAAGTGGGAGTCACTAGGGTTCCTCAGGTCGATTTCAAGCTCTATTTTATAGGGTAGCCGATCGATCAGCCGAGATCGAGCGTCATACGCAGAATGGCAAAATTCCAGCTGATCGTTTCCGACCCGAAAAATAGAACCTCGAGGGCTGTGACCTTGGAAGGAGTCAGAGCTCAGCCACTGGTGGGTAAGGGTATAGGAGAGACCGTCGACGGAAAACTGTTGAATCTTGGTAACGGGATATTGAAGCTGACAGGCGGCACCGACAAGGACGGGATTCCGATGCGCTCCGACATTCAGGGAGTAGCAAAAAAGAGGGCCATCCTTACGGGAGGAGTTGGTTTTCAGTCGGACCAACGGGGTGAACGAAGACGAAAACTCGTCCGGGGCCGAGTGGTTGGAGAGGACACGATGCAGGTAAACAGCGTCTTGATGGAAGGTCAACTGTCGCTCCCTGAACCTACATCGGAATCAAAGGAAGAAGGAGAAGCGAAGCCTTCCGGTCCGAGTGCAGCCATGAAGAAGCTTGAAGAGAAGGCCAAGCCTAAAACAGAGAAGGTAGGAGGAGCAGAGAAGAAATGAGTCTCGAAGTTCTCGATGAAAGAGTCAACCCCTTGCTAGGCCGCCGGGAGGTGAGGCTGGTCGTGAATCACGCTGGTCAGGGCACCCCCGACCGCCTCACGATTCGGAAACTGGCATCCCAGCACTACAAGGCGACCGTTGAGCAGGTTTACGTCAGGAGCATTGCAACGAGAACCGGGGGCTCTAGCGCCGTCTGCAAAGTTGAAGTCTACGATAGGCCGGAAGTTGCGGAGAAGGATATACCAGCTTTCGTGAAGAACCGAAACCTCCCTAAGGACCAAAGAGTTTCAAAAGGAAAGAAGAGCGAAGCGGCTCCCGCCCCGGTGCCCACACCAAAGCCGGCACCAGCGGCGCCCAAACCTGCTGCCTCAGCACAAACAAGCACTGAGCAATCTGCAAAGCTGAAAAAGTAGTCTTTACCCCGTTACTTGCCGGTCCGAATTGTTGGAAGACACCATTGTGCCTAGGGCGGGGTCTCTTCCGTAGAGAGTCCAAGTTGAGACATGCCTTGCTCCTCGCATTTTGGGAATCCTAACATAGCGCGTCAGTCCTTCGTCAGTGTCCTCGGCCTTCATTTCTATGACGCCGTCTACTTTGTCCTGGATTGCTGCGATGATCGCAGGGTGGAACGCCTTTCGCGACAGTGAGAGGACACTGCTCGCTCTCACGCTCCGTATCTTGGCGACTAGGGTGTGGACGAAATCGAACGAGGGGCGTACTCCACTCCTTTGAATCAGCGTAGTCAGGCTGTCCAGGGCGAACAGTACTCGTGCGGAATCCTTCGGGTCTGATAGCGCCTTAGAAACGATGATGCTGAGGTCGGAAAGCCGTTGGGGGTCCTCACTGTACAATTCTCGGCTCTTAACTCCAACTAGGAAAGAATAGCAGTCGATGAATACGAGCCTTCTGCGCCCCTCCGCCTCGTACTTTCTGGGGTCAACTCCCATGAGCTTCATTGCCTCGCGGATATTGTCGGGGAAGTCGTCGAGCGCAGCGTAGACCACATCCCTACCTTTCTTCAGTGCTTCCGCGACCATCTGAATGATCAGAGTAGTTTTTCCAGTCGCGGGGTCTCCCATTATCAGAGATACAGATTGAGTGGGGTATCCTTCGGGGAGGAGCTGGTCTATCATGCCAATTCCGATCGGTTCCCGTAGCATACCCGTGCCTTGCTCTTCATAGGTGCCGGGCGAGGTGAGACGTTTCGAGATTTCACGTTGCAGTTCAGAATCTCGGTTCTTGTTGAAGGAGATTACCCGAACCTGTTGGAGAATGCCCAGCTCGACGAGATCGGTCACATCTCTCTCGATCTCAGATGGACTCCTCTGAATTTTCTGAGCGATCCCTTCGACCGAATCTGTCGAATCCGGGTTATCATGGAAGTACATCAATAACTCTGCTTTGACTTCCGAACCGATCAGTTTCTCGAGAATGTCGTGCTTGAGGCTCGTGGGCTTAACTGCATTATCATCGTTTGTCACCATGCAGTGTCTCCTCCAGAGGCCTCCTCGCCTTAACGGAAGCGTGGGGCCTATCGGATCTTGTCCGGGGGAATGGGTGTCGGGGCCAAGGTGAACCCTTCCCTTGTGATGTAGTAGTCGTACCCTTCCAGGCGATGTTCAGTTCCTCGCATCTTTGGAATGTATATTCTCCGTCTAACTCTTGAGTTATCGAAACTGGAATCGAGTATGATGAGTCCGTCGCCCAAGAATTCCTCGAAACTTGTCCCTAACTGCTTTCTTCCCCACGGGACCTCGCTAATCATCATAGTTGTGCAACGTGCTGATTCAAGGAACTTGAGCATGATGTGTAGGAAGCTGCGTGCCTCGGATCGATTCTCAAAACTGCTCATCAAGGCCGATAACGAGTCAAACACTAGCCGTTTCGCGTTGATCGAATGTAACGCCTCTAGGACAGTCTCGAGGGTGGTGCTGACCCCTGCCTTCATTGTCTGTTGCAACGAGACAATGGACACTTTCCCTTCAGATTCTAGGCGCTCAAAGTCCCAACCGAATCTTACGGCATTCCGTTTGAGCTTGTCGCTGCCCTCGATGACCGAGGCGTAGACTCCGTTTTCGCCACATTTTGTTGCGCCGTGATGAAGAAATTGTAGGCCGAGCGTTGTCTTTCCTGTCCCGGGTTGGCCGGCAACTATTATCGTATCCCCTAAGCAAAGTCCTCCCTCAATGATCCGGTCAAGGCTAGAAATTCCCGTCGGGGCCCGGTTGGTCAAAGGAGTGTTGGTGCTCGACTGATCGATCGAGTGTCCGGTGGGGGAGCCACCGCTAGTTCGGCGCGAATCTATCATTGCTTTCTACTTTCCTCCCCGAATCACGGACCACAATTTAACGGGGCCGACCTGACGGCAATGCACCAATCCCTTTGCCTTGAGAACGTGGAGATACTTGGAAGCCGTGGAACGGTTGATACTCAGCCACTTGGCGATCTCGCTGATGCTACTGCCGGGTCTTCCGTCAAGCGACTGGACAATCCGGCCTTCAATGTCAATCGACTCGATTTGTCCCTCGTTTACTGCGTCCCCGGAATCTGTCTTGACAATCGACAATGGCAAACGCTGACAACCCTCCTTTCCGCTCATCATAAGGAAAATGTTACTCTGAAGCGAATTCCAAGGTCATTTCGAGTATCGAGCATCAATTTCTCCAGTATGATTCCAGTGGCATCGGCTCCGAAGCGGCTAAAAGCAAGGGCTTCCACCCGTCGCGTTTGCTAGCTCATAAATGAGAGAACTGACAATTCTCAAGCTGGGCGGATCTGCCGTTACGGACAAGTCGAAAGAGCTTACTCCCGATTTGCTCTCGATTTACAGGGCCGTCGACGAGGTCGCGGGCTTCAAGCGTTCTCTCATACTCTTGCATGGCGGTGGCTCGTTCGCACACCCTTTCGCCCGCAAAGCGGGGCTTCAGAAGGGCTACACAAACGCTCGACAGCTCAAAGCTTTCGCTGAAACGGAATTGTATCTTGAGCAATTATCTCGTATAATAATGGTCGCCCTGTTACAGAGGAATACACCTGCGGTCCGAGTACACCCTATGAGCAGTGTCGTAACAACTGATGGTAGAGTCGTGAGAACATTCCTTGAACCGTTCGAGCGCGCATTAGGTCTCGGCGTTCTACCGGTCAGCCATGGCGATGTCGTGTTTGACACCAGGAGAGGATTCAACATTCTGTCCGCTGACAAGTTGGCCCTCTTGCTAGGCCTACGGTTCAAAGCATCCAGGGTGCTTTTCGGGTCCGATGTCAATGGGGTGTTCACTCGCGACCCAAAGAAGGATGAGAATCAAACGCTCATTCCGGAGGTCAACAAGAGGAACCTCAAGCAAATACTTCGTTCTTTGAGAGGGAGCCCGACGAGTAGGAGTCAGGACGTGACCGGGGGGATGGCTGGAAAGGTGATCGAGGCTGTTGAGCTGGCAAGGAACGGCACTGAATCGATAATCTTCAATTTGAAACGCGAAGGAGCCTTGGAGGCCCTACTGTCCGAGAACACGGACTATTGGGAAAACGTTGAATGTACGAGATTCCCTGCCTGGGCCCGGAAGAGCTGAACTCAACTCGGATGCTAGTACGTTCTGTTCACGAAAACGTCCGCAAGCCGCCCTAGCGACCGTTTGTATTCCGAGCCATCTAGAACGTCAAGGTGTTTCTTAGCCTGGTCTAGGTAGTCCATTGCGACCGTTCTACACTCGAATTCGGCCGGGGTCATCATCGCGAGCCCTTTGGCCTTCGAAGCCATAGCTCGCGTCACATTTTCTGTCTTCAGAATCGTCAGGAGCTCCCCACGCCGCCTGGGAGGCAGATGCTTTAGCGCAATCAGAATCGCAGCGTTTCCGAGCTTGTGTTCTATCACGTCCTTCGCCTCCTCTTTCCCTGTCGATTTGCCGTAGACGTCCAAGACGTCGTCCATCACCTGGAAAGCAAGCCCGGCCTTCCAACCGAACTGCCCCAGGCTCTCGACTGTCTTTCGATCAGCTCCCGCTGAGTAGGCACCCATGATGCCTGCCGTCCTGAACAATGACGCAGTCTTCTTTCCAATCATTTCGAGGTAAAGACCAAAGTTCGGTTCGGAAACGCGGTTGGACCGGAGGTACGGGTCGACTCGACCTGCCTGCTCAAAGAGCAAGTCCAATCTTTCGCCGTCAATGATCTCCTTCATCGCTTCCACAGCTATCCGACGCACTCTTTCTTTGGCCGGGCACACGTCGACAAGGTCATCGATTATTTCGCGATAGTACATTCCGACCAGCAAGGCGACCGAGTCACCCAGGCGAGCTCTTACTGTTGGTTTGCCACGACGAACTTCTCCGCGGTCGATTAGATCGTCCATGACAAGCGAATAGTTGTGTATGAGTTCGACGACGGCTGCCGGCTCCAACGCGTCTTGGATCTTACCACCTGCGGCGGCGCATGAAAGCATGACCAGGGCAGCTCTGACTCGTTTACCACCTATTCTGAAGTGGTATTCCAGTGCTGGGCGGAAAGTGTTCGATGAGGATCGGTCCAAGGCCCGAATTATGATAGGGTCGACCTTGCGCCCAATGCTAGTCAATCGGTCGAGGATATTGGCATCGCTCATTCAGAGGTGGCCTCAACCGTTTCCACCAGCTCTTCGCCAGGCTCTCTTGCCGCCGTTTCTCTTTTCGCAGCTCGCGATCCATGTTTGGCGATCGATGGTCGGGTGATGCCATGCTTCTTGAGAAGGTCTACATTGAAATCGTAAACTGTTTTCCGCCTTTCATCAATCCGTAGCCCGGCCCTCCGGGCTGCAGTTGGGTCCATCCCCGCCTTCGTCAGTTCTCCGATGGAGAAGCCTCGAGCGCGGCGGGAGAAGAGCTTGCCTTTGTGCGCACGGCGAACCATTGCATCGGCTTGACTGTCCAGGGTTCTTTCCACTTTATTGGATCTCCTAGCTTGGGTAATCTTTCTGCCTAGCTTCTATTTGCCGGGTGGTCCTTGTCTACTAGGACTGCCTCGTACCAATGATTGCGCCCGTCGGAGTACAAGTGATAGGAGTTGTTGAGCGACATGTTCGGATACCTTCTCTTGACTCTGTTTTCCGCGATTACCTGGAGTGAGAGCCCTCGCCGGAACTTGGTTACTCCCATTGCCTTCTGTCTGCGTCCAGAACGCGGCCTGGGCTTTCTCGCGCCTCCCGTCCGGATTCTTACTCTGACAACAATGATTCCCTGCTTTGCCTTGTAACCCATCATTCTGGCCTTATCGGGACGAGTTGGTCGTTGGACGCGCATGATGACCGGGTCGCGCCTCCATTCAATCGCAGCCTGCCTGAGCCAGCCCGCCACCTCCGGTGTCTGTTTCCTCCACATTTCGCGAAGGTAATCGTAGGGCATCTGGCTTGAATTCTCCGATTCTGCGGCTTGTGTGTCGGCGCAGTTTCGCAAGCGGCTCCTCCGCATCACTCATAAGGGTTACTAGTACCCGAACGGGCTTCTCAACACCGTTAAATCAGGCAATGCTTCAGCTCCGATTCCTGCAGAAAAAAGAGCTGGTAAGTCTGACACAGGAGACAAAGCTGCTCAAACGAGCATATGAGCCTGCAAGGCTGGCGATGAAATATCACCCGTTGTATCATGGAAAAATCGAAGTCGCACCGAAGGTGCCGGTCAACGACTACGACGATTTCTCGGTCTGGTATACGCCGGGCGTTGCCGATCCTTGCAAGGACATTCAGGCGCATCCAGAGAAAGTCTTTGACTATACAAACAAGTGGAACAGCATCGCAATCGTCACCGATGGGAGCCGGGTCTTGGGGTTGGGAGATATTGGGCCCGAGGCCGGGTTGCCTGTCATGGAGGGAAAGAGTCTCCTTTTCAAGTATCTGGGGGGAGTCGATGCCTTTCCCATTTGTCTGGGCACGAAAGCACCCGACGAGATAATGAACGCAGTAAGATGGCTGCAACCCTCTTTTGGGGGCATAAACTTGGAGGACATTTCCCAGCCGAAATGCTTCGACATTCTCGACACTCTCCGAAAGGAAATGCCTATCCCCGTTTGGCATGACGATCAGCAGGGCACCGGCACAGTGGTCTGCGCTGGGCTAATGAACGCCTTGAAGATCGTCGGCAAGAAATTATCCGACGCCCAGATTTGCATGCTCGGCGCAGGAGCAGCAAACATCGCGATCGCCCGTATCATCATCGAGGCAGGAATCACACCGGCCAACCTCGTGATGGTTGACAGCAAGGGGATATTGAGCAAGGACAGGACCGACCTGAAGGAGAAGACCCCGGTCAAATGGAACATGTGCCTCACAACCAATGGCGACAACAGGAACGGGGACCTAAGGTCCGCGATGAAGGGAATGGACGCGATAATCGCCATGTCCAAGCCCGGGCCAGGGACGATTCCGAAAGAGTACATTTCACTCATGAACAACGATTCCATAGTGTTCGCTTGCGCCAACCCAATCCCTGAGATCTGGCCCTGGGAGGCAGAGGAAGCAGGGGCCAGGATCATAGCCACGGGACGTTCAGATTTTCCCAATCAAGTGAACAATTCGCTGGGATTTCCGGGAATATTTCGGGGAACGCTTGACGCTAGGGCGAAAACGATCACCGATGAGATGTGCATCGCTGCGGCCCGTGAATTAGCCAAGATCGCAGAGGACAAAGGGCTCAGCGAAGAATACATAATTCCTTACATGAACGAGTGGGAGGTCTACCCAAGAGAAGCCGCCGCGGTTGGGCTGGAAGCGGTCAACCAGGGAATTGCAAGGCTTCAGTTGACAAGGCGACAGCTTCTTGATCGCGCCGAGGCGATCATCAGCAAGTCCCGGAAGACTGCAGACATTCTCATGAAAAAGGGAGTCATCAAGAACATGCCCCTCGGCTCTCTACACACTGGGAAGTCTGAACGGAAGCGAAGGACGAAGGTTCGGAGGAAAGGGCGTCAACGGTTAGCAAGTACAAGATAGCCGTCATAGGCGGGACGGGAGACGAGGGATTCGGGCTGGCCCTGCGATGGGCCAAAGCAGGCTACGAAGTCATAATTGGCTCTCGAAGCGCCGAAAGAGCGCAGGATGCAGCGCGGAAAATTATCGTCACTATGGCCGGGCATGACTCGCATGTCAGCGGATTGGCAAACCCGGATGCAGTAGCACAGGCCGATATCGTTGTCCTGGCCATCCCATTCCAAGGGCTTGTTGAAACTTTCAAGTCGATCAAACCAAAACTGCGGCAGGGACAATTGATCGTCAGCGCCATCGTCCCCCTAGAAACCTCGACGGGTGGAAAACCTACCCGAACAATCGGGCTCTGGGATGGCTCGGCAGCTGAGTACGTCGACCGGATGCTGCCCAGAGACATAGAACTCGTTGCAGCGTTCAACAATGTCAGTGCTGAAACACTTCAAGACCTATCGAAGAGAGTGGAGTGCGACGTTCTGGTATGCGGTAGCAAGGAAGAGACGCGGCGCAAGATCTTCGAGCTAGTCAATGCGATTCCTGGAGCGCATCCGGTTGATGCGGGGCCGCTCGAAAATTCTCGGACAGTCGAACAGTTGACTGCCCTCTTGGTCGGAATCAACATACGTCACAACGTAAAGGGAGCAGGGCTGCGGATAACCGGGCTCCCGACAATCAGTTCATAATACCGATAGTGGTGTCGCGTGCAGGTAGGCGTAGTTGGAAAACCGAACACTGGAAAGAGCACGTTCTTCAGCGCCGCCACTCTGATCCACGTGCCGATCGCCAATTATCCGTTCACGACTGTCAAGCCGAACCATGGGATCTCATACGTACGAAAGAAGTGCGTACATTCCGGCCTCGGCGTAGATGATAATCCTAGAAACTCCAAGTGCATCGACGGGGAACGTTTCATCCCAGTGGACTTGGTGGACACCGCAGGACTGGTTCCGGGCGCGTGGGAGGGTAGGGGGCTTGGCAACAGATTCTTGGATGAAATTCGCAAGGCAGACGCCCTGATCCACGTCATCGACGCGTCAGGCTCAACGGACTTGGACGGGAAGCCTGTGAAAATGGGCAGCCACGACCCGGTCGAAGACGTCCAGTTCCTCGAGAAGGAATTGGACATGTGGATGCTACAGATTCTCAAGAAAGACTGGGATAAGCTCAGCAAGAAAGCCGAGACGGCCGGCGAAGATCCAGCATCTATTGTTGCCCAAAAGCTCAGCGGGCTCGGAGTTCACGAGTACCAAGCCGAGGCCGCATTGAAACAGATAGGGATCAGCGAGAAACCATCCTCATGGTCGGAAAAGCAAGCCCTCATGCTTGTTCAGGCTCTAAGAAAAGTGTCTCGGCCGATGCTACTGGTCGCAAACAAGATGGACCTTCCCCCATCCGAAGACAATTACAAACGACTCAGCGAGTCGGGGATTATGACCCTGCCAGCAACATCGGAAGCGGAACTTGCACTCCGAAGAGCGGCCGAGAAGGGATTGATAGACTACCATCCCGGAGACAATGACTTTGCGATTAACGCTAAGGCCACCATCACAGCCGAGCAGAAGGCTGCGCTGGAAATGATTAGGGACCGAGTCCTCAAAACGTTCGGTGCAACGGGGGTCCAAGATGCGATCAACGCGGCCTTCTTCAAACTGCTAGACATGATAGTCGTATATCCGGTCGAAGACAGCGAACGGTTCACCGACCACAACGGAAACGTCCTGCCCGACGCGTACCTAGTTCCCAGAGGGACCACTCTTAAACAGATGGCGACGATGATCCATACAGAACTAGGCGAACACTTGCTGTACGGGGTCAATGCCAGGGACAAGATGAGATTAGCCGACACGTACTCGTTGAAGGATGGAGATGTTGTCAGCATCGTCAGCTCTACACAAAGACAATAACCGAGCCTTCAATCAAGAGTCAGGCTCATGGTGACTGAGACTTTTCAAGCGCAAGCCGAAAAGATCATAATGGATTCGAGCCGGGCAAGATTCCTCCCGGAGTGTTAGAGCGCTCAGTCTTCCCCTATCTTGGAAGAGAAAACAGGAGGGTCGTTCTCGGACCCGGAATCGGGCGAGACGCCGCAATAATCCGATTTGGGAATCGCAATCTAGTCTTCTCCACGGACCCTATCACTGGTGCTGTCAAACACATCGGCAGGCACGCCGTCCACGTGAATGCGAACGATGTTGCGGTGGCAGGAGCAACGCCACTCTGGTTCCTATGCACCCTGCTGGTTCCCCCCGGAACGCGAGAGAAAGACCTCAGGTCCATAATGAGAGAAATCCACACCGAAGCCTCCAAGCTCGGAATTTCGGTAATCCGCGGCCACAGTGAAGCAACACCAGTGATCAAGCAAGTAGTAGTTGCGGGCTTCATGGTGGGCGAGGGGAGAACAGGAAGTCACGTCGCCTCGAATCGCGGGCATGTGGGCGACAGGGTTGTCATGACTAAGACGGCCGGTATCGAAGGGACGGCAGTACTGGCCTCTGACTACGCCCGGTTGCTAAGGCGAAAAGGAGTCGACTCGAGGACAATCGACGAGGCAGAAGGATTTTCCCGCCTCCTGAGCATCGTCCGGGACGCGGCTGTGGCCTCAAAGGTCGCTGGTGTGACGGCAATGCATGACCCGACGGAGGGAGGAATCTTGAACGGGTTGTGGGAGCTCGCAGTGGCCTCAAGGGTCGGGGTGGAGGTGCTTGGAGATAAGATCCGGGTCGCTCGGGAGACCAGCATTATCTCTAAAGCATTGGGCTTGGACCCGCTGAAACTCTTGAGTTCTGGGAGTCTTCTCATCACGTGCAGATCTGACAGGACGCCGAACCTGATCTCGTCTCTCGGTCGGGCAGGCGTCGCCGCTGTCGAAATCGGACGACTAACAAAAAATGCCAGAACTCTCCTGAGAAACGGACGACACGAGGCCTTGACTCCGATCTCTCGGGACGAGTTATACTCCGTCAGCGTTCGGCCGGTTTGATCTCCGGGGAGCCCTTCGTCCCAAACGGCTCACGCAACGTCGAAACCATCGTCATGAGCGCAAACGCCAACGCGCTTACGAACAGCCAGCCTGCTGTGCTTGCGCCCGAAGAGGCCACTGCTAGGACGTAGCCGATTGGTATGACGACGGCGCCCAGGATGTGCACCGAGTTCATCAGGCTAATCCCGAGGGGAGCGTAACGCCGGCCTACCTCAGGATACTGACGGGCACTCGCGTACATCGTAGAGAAGACCATCGCGTACAGAAGGCCGATTGTCGGGACGAGGAACCAGAGCCCCCAGACCGGAACGATGCCGATCAGGCCGATAAGAATGCTAGCAGCGATTCCCGGGATGAGGATGAACTCCTTCCTTCGATGCAATCGATCAGAGAAGAATCCTCCCAAAGGGCCTCCGATTATGCTGGAAAACAGAAGAAGCGAGGATATCAAATCGGCCGTGCCGGATTCAATTCCCCGGATGTTGTGAAGATAGGTTGGGAGGAGTTGCGCTGCCGTGAACGTTCCACCCCACAATCCTAAGACCCCAATCGCGATGATCCAAATGTTCCTACTTCGAAGCACTTGCTTGATCGACGTAAACTCTGGTTTGGACAGAGTATCGCGAGGGACGATGAGTTGAGCAACCCCGGTGAACGCGAGCCCTAGGAGCCCGCCCAGGAGAAGACCTGATCGCCAGCCGAAACCCTGCAAGTTCATCAAGTACCCGAAGATCCAAATGCCTATTCCTCCCCCCACGCTGAAAGCAGCGTTGTAGAGTCCGATAACGAACCCTTCTTCCCTTTCTCGGAACAAGGGTGTCAACACTCCGATCGCGGGGCTGAAGAATAGAGCCGCTCCCACCCCGAGCATCAGCCTTGAGATGAACAGGTAGGGAAAGGTGGGCGACAGGCCCTCGGCTATTGCCGAGAACGAGAGGATGAGCATTCCTAGTTGGCTCGTGTTCTTGTTTCCCCAGTGTGCTGCAATGAAGCCCGCGGGCACTTGGAAGAGCCCTGCTCCGATCAGGAATGAGTCGGTTATGATCGCGATTCCGAAGGAGTCGATGTGCAGGTCCGGTCCTATGAGAAGCAAGGCAGGGGCGAAGTTGAACCAGTTGAGCGCATAGACCGTCCGAGAGGAGACGACTGATGAGAGGACCAGCCACTTGTTTCTCTGTGGCTCGGCCGCCTTGGGCTGTTGATCTGTTTTCGTGATGGTCCCTTGTTGGGCAAAAGGATAGGGTCCTCTCTCACTCAAGATCTACTTCATCCAGTCCAAAGAGACTGATCCGCCGGGCCAGAGAAGTCATTGGACCCTGTACCCGTGACCGTGCGAACGGCTCAATAAAGGCTTAGGCCCTACCACGCGTGGAGACAGAGCTTCCCGGTTGAAGGTCGAACCGAAGATCAAGATCACTCCGCTTGCCTACGAGAGCATGGGCGTCCGCTCGATGTGCACGCTCTTCGAGACCAAGGA
>JACXTT010002033.1_pt1 | contig 32646 bp, 35 predicted proteins | sample 9270951 | NCBI WGS metagenome assembly JACXTT01 (sample SAMN15532306, study PRJNA645909) | rock metagenome | isolation source: weathered quartz diorite | place: Puerto Rico | collected 2017-06-21
GCGTCGGAGCTTGCGGGCCAGCTCTACGGGTTGAAGGTCCTGAAGGCCCGCATCGAGGACAACATCAACAACTACACGCGTTTCCTGGTGCTCTCGCAGAAGCCCGCGGAGCGGACCGGCAAGGACAAGACCTCCATCATGCTGTCGGTCAAGGACAAGGTCGGCGCCCTCTACGAACTGCTCCGGCCCTTCGCGTCCAGCGGCGTGAATCTCACAAAGATCGAGTCACGGCCGTCGCGGCGCAAGGCCTGGGAGTACATCTTCTTCATCGACTGCGAAGGGCACATGGACGAAGACCGCATCAAGAAGGCCTTGACCGAGCTCAAATCCCGTTGCCTGTTCCTCAAGATCCTCGGCTCCTATCCCGTACACAGTTAAGGACTGCCATGGCCATCCGCATCAGCCCCGACATCGCCGGCATCGTCCCCTACTCGCCGGGCAAGCCCATCGAGGAGGTGGAGCGTGAGCTCGGCATCACGGGCTCGATCAAGCTGGCCTCCAACGAGAACCCGCGCGGGCCGTCGCCCAAGGCGCTCGCTGTCCTGAGCGAGGCGGCGAAGACAGTGAACCGCTATCCCGATGGTGGGGGCTACTACCTGCGCGACGCCCTGGCGGAGCGGTGGAAGGTGGCGCCGGACCAGATCATCCTCGGCAACGGGTCTGACGAAGTTATCGTGCTGTTGACCAAGGCCTTCCTTGAACCGGGGGACGAGGCGATGATGGCCGATCCCAGTTTCGTCGTTTACAAGATCGACGTGACCGCCGTGCACGCCAAACCGGTTCTGGTACCGTTGAAGGATCACCGCCACGACCTGCCCGCCATGGCCAAAGCCCTCACTCCGAAGACGCGGCTGGCGTTCATCTGCAATCCGAACAATCCGACTGGCACGTACGTCACGGCCGCCGAGGTCACGGCGTTCATGCGGGCGATCCCGCCGGATGTGATCGTCGTCTTTGACGAAGCCTACTACGAATACGTGACGGCGGCCGACTATCCCGACACGCTGGCGCTGCTCAAGGCAGGCCGCAACGTCGTGCTGCTGCGAACCTTCTCGAAGATCTACGGGCTCGCGGGACTGCGGATCGGCTACGGCCTGACGACGTCTGAGATCGTGCAGCACCTGAACCGTATCCGGCCGCCGTTCAACACGAACAGTCTGGCGCAGAAGGCCGCGCTGGCCGCCCTCGCGGATGAAGAGCACGTCCGCGAGAGCCGCCGGCTGAACACCGAGGGGATGGCCTACATGGCGGAGCGGCTCAGGGCCCTGGGGCTCACCGTTGTCCCCAGCCAGGCCAATTTCCTGTACTTCGACGTGAAACAAGACGGCAAGGCCGTGTTCGGGGCCCTGCTCCGCCGTGGCGTCATCGTGCGGCACCTGGGTGGCCCGTTCCTCCGGGTCACGATCGGCTTGCCCCACGAGAATGAACGGTTTATCGCATCACTCCAGGCAGTGCTGCGATCGTAAGATTCGGAAAAGGAGCGCCTTTACATGATTATCGTGCTGAAGCCCGACGCCACGGAAAAAGAGATCGAGCACGTGATGGACCGCGTGCGGGAGCTCGGCCTCAGCCCCCACCTCTCGAAGGGGCAGGAGCGGACCATCATCGGCGTGATCGGCGATGACCGGCTGCTCGCCAACCACCCGCTCCGGGCCATCCCCGGGGTCGAAGAAGTGGTCCCGATTCTGGCGCCCTGGAAGCTCGCGGGACGCGAGTTCAAGAAAGACGACACGATCATCGACGTGAGCGGCGTGAAGGTTGGCAGCAGGAAGGTGGCGATTATGGCCGGACCCTGCGCCGTGGAGAAGAAGGAGCTGACGCTTGGGATCGCCCAGGAAGTGAAGGCCGCCGGGGCGAGCATCCTGCGCGGGGGCGCCTACAAGCCACGAACCTCGCCATACAGCTTCCAGGGGCTCGGCAACGAGGGGCTGGATTACCTGGCCGAGGCCAAGCGGCAGACAGGCCTGCCGGTCGTCAGCGAGATTCTGGACCCGCGCGACATCGAGTACTTCCTCGAGAAGACGGACATCATCCAGATCGGCGCCCGCAACATGCAGAACTTCGAGCTCCTGAAGGAGGTCGGCGCCTACGACAAGCCGGTGCTCCTCAAGCGCGGCCTCTCGGCGACCATCAAGGAGTGGCTGCTCTCCGCCGAATACATCATGTCGCGCGGCAACAAGAACGTGATGCTCTGCGAGCGCGGCATCCGCACCTTCGAGGCTCAGTACCGCAACACGCTGGACCTCTCGGCCGTCCCCGCGCTGAAAGCCCTCTCTCACCTGCCGATCATCGTGGATCCCAGTCATGCCACCGGCAAGTGGGAACTGGTGGCACCCATGGCCAAGGCCGCCATCGCGGCCGGCGCGGACGGCCTGCTGATCGAAGTGCACTCCAACCCGGAATGCGCCCTCTGCGACGGCGAAGAGTCGCTCAAGCCCGCCAAGTTCAAAGAGCTGATGAAGGACCTCAAGAAGATCGCGGAAGCCGTGGACCGCGAGATTTGATGGTGACCATGGCACCCACCAGCCCCAGCCGCGCCGAGACACGGCCCTTCCCGTTGTTCCAGCAGATGACCATCGTCGGCGTGGGCCTCATCGGGGGCTCGCTCGGGATGATCTGCAAGCAGCAGGGGCTCGTCAAAACCATCGTTGGCGGCGGCCGACGGGTCGAAAATCTCAAGAAGGCCGTCGAGCGGAAGGTCATCGATCGCTACGCCACGGACCTGGCAGAGGCGGCGGCAGGATCTGATCTATTCGTGCTCGCCACGCCGGTGGACACCTTCGAAGCCGCACTCCGTGCGTGCGCCCCGCGGCTCGCTCGTGGCGCCATCGTGACGGACGTGGGAAGTGTCAAAGGCCTGCTGGTCGAGCGCATGGAGGCGCTCGTGCCGGCTGGCATCCGGGTGGTCGGCGCGCACCCCATCGCCGGCAAGGAGAAGACCGGGGTGGAGGCAGCGAGCCTCGACTTGTTCCGCGACGCCCTCTGCATTCTGACGCCGACCTCGCAGACGGACCTCGACGCGCTGGCGAAGGTGCGCCGCCTCTGGGAAGCCTGCGGTGCGCGGGTCCGTGAGATGGACCCCATGCTGCACGACCTAGTCCTGGGCGCCGTCAGCCACTTGCCTCACGTGCTGGCCTTCGCGCTCGTGAACACCATCGCCACGCTCCAGGAACGGTACGCGCCCGGCCTCGACATCCAATCGTTCGCCGGCGGCGGGTACAAGGACACCACCCGCATCGCGGCCTCATCGCCCGAGATGTGGCGGGACATCTGTCTGGGGAACCGGGACAACCTCTTGCGCCAGATCGAACTCTATGAGGCCCGCCTCAATCACATCAAGGCGATCCTCAAAGCCGGCGATGCCGAGGGGCTTACCCGGGAGTTCACGCAGGCGAAGCAACTGCGGGAGAAGATCACCTGATGCCTTTGCGCGGTACCCTCACCGTCCCGGGAGACAAATCCATCACTCACCGCGCGATCGTTCTCAGCGCGCTGGCGGACGGCGAAGCCACAATCACCAACTACTGCCCCGGCGAGGACTGCCTGCACACGGCGGCGGCGTTCCAGGCAATGGGCGTGCCGATCGAGATCGCGCCCGACCGCCTGCGGGTGGCGGGCAAAGGCCTGTGGGGGCTGCGGGAGCCGGATTCGATCGTGGACTGCGGGAACTCCGGCACGGGCATCCGCCTGCTCGCCGGCGTGCTGGCCGGACAGGACTTTTTCTCTGTGCTGACCGGCGACGCCTCGATCCGGCGGCGGCCCATGGGCCGCGTCGTCGGGCCGCTCCGCGAGATGGGCGCGGTGATCGCCGGCCGCCGCGGTGGGGAACTTGCGCCGCTCGCCATCGCCGGTGCACGCCTGCGGGGAATCGCCTACAGTTCCCCGATCGCCAGCGCGCAGGTGAAGTCGTCCGTGCTGCTGGGCGGCCTCTTCGCCGAGGGGACCACGCGCGTGACCGAGCCGGCTCCATCGCGCGACCACACGGAGCGCCTATTCGACTACCTCGGCATCCCGATGACGCAGAACGGCCTCACAGTGAGCCTCACCGGCCAGCGTGCGTTCGCCGCCAAAGACATCGCCGTGGCGGGCGATCTCTCGTCGGCCGCCTTCTTTCTCGTGGCCGCTTCGCTGGTACCTGATTCGGACGTGACGATCACGGGGGTGGGCGTCAATCCCACACGGACAGGCATTCTCGAAGTCCTGCAGGAGATGGGCGCGCACATCGAGCTGCTGAATCCCCGCGTGCAGGCCGGGGAGCCGGTCGCAGACCTGCGCGTCCGCTCGGCGCCCCTGCGCGGGGTGACGATCGGGCCCGCGCGTATTCCCAAGACGATCGACGAATTTCCAATCCTCTGCGTGGCGGCGGCCTGCGCCCAGGGCGAGACCATCGTCAGCGGCGCGGAAGAACTGCGCGTGAAGGAAAGCGACCGGATCGCCACCATGGGGACGGAGTTGCGGCGCCTGGGTGCCGAGGTCGAGGAACGGCCGGACGGCCTGCGCATCGTGGGCGGCCGTCCCTTGAAAGGAACCGTCTGCCAGAGCCACGGGGACCATCGCGTTGCCATGGCCATGATGGTCGCAGGACTGGTGGCGCAGGGCGAGATACAGGTTGAGGACACCGCATGCGTGGCGACCTCATTCCCAGGATTTGATAAGAAATTGAGAGGGTTATTGACACATTCGTGGCAAGGGTGAATACAATACCGGCTTCGTGGGACACACAGCCCCCTACAGGGGCCAACAGAACCTCGGCGATGATCGTCGCCATCGACGGCCCGTCCGGGGTTGGCAAGAGTACCGTCGCCAAGCTGATCGCCGCACGACTCGGCTACACGTACCTGGATTCCGGCGCCCTTTATCGCGCCGTCGCGTGGAAGGCCTTGACCACTGGCACCGACCCAGCGGCTTCGGATGCGATACGCGGGCTCTGCGCGAGGACCACGTTGAAGGTGTCGTCCACCGTCGGTGGCGGGATGGTTGTCGAAGTCGACGGCCAAGTCCTGCAGGACGAGTTGAGGACGCCGGAGGTTAGCCGAGCGGCCTCCCAAGTGGCCGCCTTGCCCGATGTGCGGGCCTGGTTGCTGCCGGTCCAGCAGAACTTCGGACGCCAAGCGGGCGTCCGGGGCATCGTCGCGGAAGGCCGGGACATGGGGACTCGGGTCTTCCCTCAGGCGCCCGTGAAGTTCTTCCTGGAGGCTTCGCCAGCGGAGCGGGCACGGCGGCGTCACGCAGAGTTCGTAGGCGCGGGGCAGGCGGCGGACCTGGCGGATACTCAGCGTGAACTGGAAGCCCGCGACGGGCGCGATCGGACGCGGGAGAGCGCCCCTCTGGCGGCGGCTCCGGACGCGGTGATCATCGACACCAGCCGGCTCACGATCGAGGAAGTCGTCGAGCGCATGTTGCGCATGATCAAGCGCAAGGCGGCTGCCCTCCGGTAAATGGTGCTCTACTGGCTGACGTGGGTTGCAGTCTGGCTGCTGGCGACGGTGTTGTTCCGGTTCCGGGTCTCCGGCGCACACCACGTGCCAAAGACCGGCGGGGTGCTGATCGCCGCGAACCATGCCAGCTATCTGGACATCCCGATCCTGGGATGCGGGATGTTCCGGCGGGCATGGTTCATGGGCCGCACGGACCTCTTCGGCGGTCCGGCGGCTTGGTTGATGCGGCACATGGGCTGGATCCCGATCCGGAGAGAGCGCGTGGATCGCACTGCCTTTGAGGAGGCCATCCGCCGCGTGAAAGCCGGGCAGGCGGTAGTCATTTACCCGGAAGGAGGCCGCTCGGAGGACGGACGGCTCCAGCCCGGCAAGCCAGGCATCGGGATCATTGTGGCCGCGACGGGCTGCCCCGTAGTGCCCGCCTACCTGGCGGGCACGTACGACGTGCTCCCGCTGGGGGCCAAGTGGATCCGGCTGCGCCCGATCCGGGTGATCTACGGTGTGCCAGTGGATTTCTCGGCGATTATGAAGGAGCTGGACAGCGAGAGCAAGAAGAAAGAGTTGTATCAGCGGATCAGTCAGGAAATCATGGACCGCATCGCGAAACTCGGTGGGGTCCAGGCCCCTGCGCCACCGGCTGGTCCGCAAGCAGTTAACCTTTAACCCTGGGTGTCACATCAGGTCGTGTGTTGGGAGGCGTGATACGGCGAATGGAAACGCTTGAACAGTTGAAAACGGGATCACCGGAGAAGGCCGCGATGGCCTCGATGTACGAGCAGACCTTCCAGAACTTCGAGGAAGGATCGGTCATCGAAGGCACCGTCGTGGCGGTCAAGAAGGACGCGGTGATCGTGGACATCGGCTATAAGTCCGAGGGGATCATTTCCGCCGAGGAATTCACGCCCCAAGAGCTGGCCGCGCTCACGCCCGGCACTCGACTTCCGGTCTACATCGAGGAACGCGAGAATAGCGACGGTAACCTCATCCTGTCCAAGGAGAAAGCGGACAAGATGAAGGTCTGGGAAGACCTGGAGCGGAACTACAAAGAGGAGGCCATCGTTGAAGGCCGGATCATTAGCCGCATCAAGGGCGGGATGATGGTAGATATCGGCGTGAAAGCCTTCCTGCCAGGCTCCCAGATCGACCTGCATCCGGTGCGTGACCCCGAACAGCTCATCGGCAAGACCTTCCCCATGAAAATCATCAAGATCAACCAGCGGCGCGGCAACGTGGTCGTGTCTCGCCGTCTCCTGCTCGAGGAGTCGCGCGACCAGCGCCGACAGCGGACCCTGGCAAACCTCACCGAAGGCCAGCTTGTGAACGGCACCATCAAGAACATCACGGATTACGGCGCCTTCGTGGACCTCGGTGGGATCGACGGGCTCCTTCACATTACCGATATGTCGTGGGGCCGCATCGGCCATCCGTCGGAGATTTACATGGTCGGCGACCGCGTCGAGGTGATGATCCTCAAGTATGACCGCGAGACCGGCCGCGTCTCGCTCGGCCTGAAGCAGAAGAGCGCCGATCCCTGGATGGGCGTCGCCGCCAAGTACCCGGCCGGCACTCGGATCAAGGGCCGGGTCGTCAGCCTGACCGATTACGGCGCCTTCATCGAGTTGGAGCCAGGCGTGGAAGGCCTCGTCCACGTCTCTGAGATGAGCTGGTCGCACGAAGTCCGGCACCCGTCCAAGATCGTCTCCGTCGGCGCGCAGGTGGAAGCGCAGGTGCTCAATGTGGACGAATCCGCCCGCAAGATCTCCCTCGGGATGAAGCAGGTGGCGCCGAATCCCTGGGACCTCGTGGAGACGAAGTACCCGATCGGCACCAAGATCGAGGGCAAGGTCAAGAGCCTTACGGATTTTGGCGCGTTCGTCGGGCTGGATGAAGGCGTGGACGGCTTGATCCACATCTCCGACATGTCCTGGACCAAGCACGTGAAGCACCCCTCCGAGATCTTCAAGAAGGGCCAGAAGGTGGAAGCCGTGGTCCTCAAGATCGACAAGGAGAAGGAGCGGCTGTCGCTGGGGTACAAGCAGCTCACGCCCGATCCCTGGGAGCGCGAGATCCCCGAGAAGTACCAAGTCGGTAACCCCACGCGCGGCAAGGTCACGAAGCTGACCGACTTCGGCATCTTCGTGGAGCTGGACGGCGGCGTGGAGGGGCTCATCCACATCAGCGAGACTGGACTGGACGCCTCCAGCCGATTGGAGGACCGTTACAAGATTGGCGACGAGCTCGAAACCAAGATCATCAAAGTGGACTGCGAGGAGCGCAAGATCGCATTGAGCCTCAGGGAGCACCACCGCGACACCGAGCGCCAGCAGGTGCACGACTTTCACGCCAACCAGGGCAAAGTGGACCAGTCCCTGGGCCGCGCCGCCCGGAAGAACAAGCGGCGCGCAGGTGAGGAAGAGAACGGCCAGTAGCGTTCTACCCTATGGAGAGGAAGCGGACAGTCCGGACCGCGCTGGCCCTGCTGGGCCTTCTGGTCCTCGCCGTCATCGGCGTTTTCCTACTCACCTCGCTGGCGCTGGACAGCGGCTGGCTCGGTGGCGAGAGAGTCGCGGTCATCCGCATCGAAGGCGTGATCACGGATTCCCGGGAGACTATTGAGGAATTGCGCCGGTTCCGGGACAATCCCAGCATCAAGGCCGTGGTGCTGCGCATCGACAGTCCCGGCGGGGGCGTTGTGCCCTCCCAGGAGATCCACACGGAGGTGCTGAAGGCGCGCAAGGACGGGCGGCTCAAGGTGGTCGCCTCGATGGGCAACCTTGCCGCGTCAGGCGGGTACTACATCGCCGCGGCGACTGACAAGATCGTCGCCAACCCAGGCACGCTGACCGGCAGCATCGGCGTGATCATGGAACTGGCCAACGTGCAGGGCCTGCTGGAGAAAGTCGGCGTGCAGAGCGTCGTCATCAAGAGCGGGCGCTACAAGGACCTGGCTTCCCCATTCCGGGCCATGTCCAAAGAGGACCGGGCGCTCCTCCAGAGCGTCCTGGACGACGTGCACGACCAGTTCATCCAGGCTGTGGCCGCCGGACGCGCCTTGAAGGTCGAAGAAGTCCGCCCTCTGGCCGACGGACGGATCTTCACGGGACGGCAGGCCCGCACGGCCAAGCTCGTGGACGAGTTAGGCGATCTCCAGGACGCGATCAAACTGGCGGCGCGCCTGGTCGGGATTGAGGGAGAGCCGCGCGTGGTCGAGCCCCGGAAGCGGTTCTCGCTCCGCGACCTCCTCGAGAACTCGTTCCTCGGGAGGGTCGCCCCGGTCATGCCGTCAGGGATCAATCTCAAGTATCTGCTGGCATTCTAGGAGGGTCACCCATGACGAAAGTGCAGCTCATCGAGAAGTTATCCGAGCAGGTCCCGACCCTGACCAAGCGGCAGGCTGAAGTCGTGGTCAACACGATCTTCAACGGCATCCGCACGGCCCTGGCCAAAGGAGACAAGATCGAGATACGCGGCTTCGGCAGCTTTCGTCTGCGCAACCGCCGCATGAAGGAAGGGCGCAACCCGAAGACCGGCGCGACGGTCGCCGTGCCAGCCAAGCGCGTGCCCTTCTTCAAGGCAGGCAAGGAGCTCAAGGAAATCGTCAACAAATAGGACCACTGGTGGCGGAACCAGAGACCAAGACCCACGACGTGGCGGGCGCTTCCGAGATCGCGTGGACCGAGGGCGCGCGCAAGCGCATGGAGCGGGCCCCTGCTTTCCTGCGGGGCATGGTCAAGCGTCTGGCCGAGAAGAAGGCGCGTGAGCTGGGCTATCGCGAGATCACCGAGGACATTCTCACCCAATTCAAAAGCCAGATGATGGGGAAAATGGGCGGCGCGGCCGGAATGCAGGAGGCCGCGGGCGCCATGGCCGCCGGCCGCATCCCCTGGACAGCCGAAGCCAAGGCGCGGCTGGAGACCGTACCTGAATTCATGCGGCACATGATCCGGCAGATCGCCGAGGACGTGGCCCGCGAGCGCGGCCATATGGAGGTCAACGTCGAGCTCTTTCAGAAGGTGGAAGCGCTAGGCGACGAGAAATTCCAGGAGGCGGCTCCGCTGCCCTGGTCCGACGGCGCGCAGTCGCGGCTCCAGCAGAAGATCACGCAATCGCCAGCCATCGCCATGGACTTTGTGGCGGACATGGTGAAGCGTGACACGGAAGAGCGGGCCCGCGAGCTAGGGCTCACCGTCATCGACGAGGAGGCCCTGACCGCCATCTGGGACGCGCCGCTCTCGCCCGTCACGTGGAGCGACGAGGCCTGGAAGCGCCTGCTCACCTCGCCCGACTTCGTCCGCAGCGGCATCCGCAAGGCCGCCGAGCGCCGCGCCCGCAAGCTGGGACTCAAGGAGATCGACTCCGAGCACCTCACGGTATTCCGCAACGAGGCGATGATGAAGGCGGTCAAGCGCATCCGGTCGTTTGGCTACAACGAGCTCACCTTCGACGCCTTCGACACGGCCCTCGAGAAAACGAAGCGCCTTCAGGGCAATCCCCAGGCTGTGAAGCGCCTGGAGGAGATCCGCCAGCACTTCAAGGACCCCAATACGAAGAAGCCGGAAGGCGGCACGCTCGGCACCGAGCTAATGGACCGCTTTCGCAAGTACCTTAAGGGCGAAGGGAAGCTCTAATCTGCCGCTTGACGAGTCCTGGCGAAAGAGAAGCGCGGTGCTCTTCGCCGGACTGCTGACCGTTTTGCCGGCCGGCGCGCTCGGTGAAGACTTCTCCGGAACTCGCCTCCTTCTCGTCGCAGCCCCGCAGCACCTTCAGGCGCTCCTGCCGTTGGACACAACTCTTCTCCATGACCCCAGCACGATAGAAAAATTCCTTGCGGCGCTGGACAGTACCCCACCTGATTGGGGTACGCTCCATAGCGCGCATGGCGACCGGCACGATGAGTGGCTGTTTGCCCTGAACCGGGCGCGGGATGGACTGCGTGCAGGCCGTGAGGCACTCACGCAGCGGATCACCTTTCTATGGGATGGCGTGCTGTCCGGCTATGTCCCGGACAAAGGCGGGTTCCTGGTCGCGATCGGGCCGGAGTTGATCGTCACCAAGTGGGGGATCGTGCGGTTCAAGCCGGAGAGATTGCCTGCCGAACTCGTGGCGGTGCCGTCGGCAGATCTCAAGGGGTCACTGCTGGCCCGAGCAGCGCGGGGCGAGACCATTAGGGTGATCGTGGCGATGACTGGTCGGCTCGTCCAAGAGGAAGCGCTCATCTACGACTTCGCCCATGAAGATCCAGGCCAGGGGATGATCATGCCGATGGTACGGGTGGAACGGATCGACTACTTAGTGTCCCCGTGACAGCATCACGAGCACGGCCACGCTGCAGAATCCGATCCACAGCAGGATGCCGATCGTGATCGCCCACCACCATTTGTCTCCTGAAGCGTCGACCGGGGCTTTTTCCTTCGAGCTCTCTGTCTCTGCTGAGTTCTCTATCTCTGCCACGCCGTGTCCTCCCTGCTAAGAGACACCGTATTATGAACAATTCTCTGTGCGATTTAAATAGGATGGACCAAGAGCATGTACAAGTCGTTGACGTTCGTGCCGGTGAGGCCGGTCTTGATGTGGCCGCCGACTTTCTTAAAGAAGGAGTAGCTGTCGTGCTTGTGGAGACAGCGCGCCGCATCCATTCTCTTGCGCTTGCCGCTCGCGACGGTCTCGCCATCGGTGACCGCCCCGGCCGCATCGGTCGGCCCGTCGCGACCATCCGTGCCGAACCCTGCCACCCAGACACCCGGCGTGCCTTGGATCGCCAGCGCAGCCGCAAGCGCAAACTCCTGCGCCCGTCCGCCCTTCCCTGGGCCGCACGCAGTGACGGTCAACTCACCGCCTGCCAGCACGCACACCGGTCCAGGCAGCGTCGTCCGCCCGGCCAGCTCCTTCCCAAGCTCGCCCATCCACCGCCCGAACTGGCCGGCCTCTCCCGTCACGAACATGCCGAGGAGGACGCTTTCGTAGCCCTCCTTGAGTGCGGCCTTTGCCGCCGCCGCGACCGCCAACCGGTTGTTGCCGACGACGGCGTGCTGGACCCGCCGGAAAATCAGGCTTCGTGGTTTGGGCGTCTCGTCCCGCCATCCGGCCATCCCCTCCACCAGATGGATGCGCACCGCGACCGGAAGCCGCTCCCAGAGCCCGTAGCGGCGGACGATGCGCAACGCATCCAGGAACGTGGTCCGGTCTGGCGCGGTCGGACCGGACCCGATCACGCCGAGATCGTCCCCGCCGACATCGGAGAGGATAAGCGTGAGCACCGCGGCGGGGGTCGCCGCCGCCAGCCGGCCGCCCTTGATCGCGGAAAGGTGCTTGCGGACCGCATTGACCTCGGCGATCGTCGCGCCGGAGCTCAGGAGTAGCTGCGTCGTCCGCTGCTTATCCGTCAGCGTCAGCCCTGCAGCCGGCAAGGGCAGGAGACTGGAGGCGCCGCCGGACAGGAGCACGATCAAAAGGTCGTCCTTGCCGAGGGAGGAAGCAAGCTGCAGCACGTGACGCGCTGCGTGCATGCCCCTCAGATCCGGGATCGGATGGCCGGCTTCGACAACCGCAATCTCCGACTTCACCCGCCCGGGCACAGGCGACGGCGCCACGATGAACACGGAATCAAGCCGTCCGCGGAGGACCTCACACACGGCGCGCGCCATGGGGACGGAGGCCTTGCCCGCGCCGATGGCGACCACCTGTGCAATACGGCGCAAGTCATACAGGCGGCCGTCAACGCGCAGGGTCTGACGCCGAAGCGTCAACGCCCGCCGAACGGCGAGGGCGGGGGCGGCCGCGTCGAGCGCGGCCAGCAGGATGCGACGGAACGCTGCCCGGATGGGTGAGGACGGAAGGATCAGCGAGGCTCGTCAGCCTTGTCGCAAGGCATCGGACAGCCATTGTCAAGACGCCGCGGGATCTTGATCTGGTGTGTGCCGCGCGGCAGGTAGTCCTTGCGGATCTCGGGGTTGAGGAGCTTCAGCTCGAGGAAATAGGTGCCAAACTCCTCCGCCACGGCGGCCAGATGGCGCCGATCCTCCTTGACGTTGACCGTCACCACTTCCGTGTCCAGCGGCGGGTAGAGATCGGCCTTGGCCACGCCCAGGTACTTATCCGGCTGGGAGAAGATCTCCTTGCTCGCGATGATGCGGGGCACGTAGCGCATGGTCTCCGTGGCGTAGTGCAGCTTCCAGTAGTCGTCGACCCGCTGCTCGCGCATGGCCTTCCGGATGTGGACCTCGCCGGTGTTATAGGCCGCCATAGCCAGGAACCAGTCGCCGAAAATGTCGTGCAGCTTCTTCAGGTATTTGACGGCGGCCTCGGTCGAGAGCTCGAGGTTACGGCGGTCGTCCTTCCAGTGATTATTCTGCAGCGAGAAGAGCCGCCCGGTCGAGGGGACGAACTGCCAGGGCCCGGACGCTTTGGCCCGTGAATAGGCAGCCGAGATGCATTTGCTCTCGACGAGCAGGATGAACTTCAAATCGTCCGGCAGCCCGGCTTCGGCCAACTGGCGTTCGGCGGGCGGAAAGCAGCGGCCAGTGCGTTTCGCCAGGATGATGCTTTCCCCTTCGTCTTCCAGTAAGCGGTAGAACTCGTACTCGATCCGCTCTCGCACCTGCCAGACGTTGAGCGGCACCGTGGAGTCGGCGAACGTGATGGTGTCCGGCAGGCGGTAGGAGCTGAGGAACGGCTTCGACCGCGTCTCGCCGTAGCGCGCGAGCTCCGGCGGCAACGGCACCGGCGCCCCAGCCGCAGACGCGCCCTGGACCGTTTGGTCTTGATCGCTCATGGTATCAGTCGCCAACGGCACGGTCAGGAGCACGACGGCCACAAGCAGGGATCGAGATCGTGCGATCCATTCCCTTCGGCTCATACACGCCCTCCCATGGTACTATGGAATTCTAGCAAGGGTTTTCCTGTGCGGCAAGGTAAATCTGGTAAAATCTCGTGCATGTCCCGCCTAAGCGTCCTGCACGACGCAATCACCGCCTGCCGCCGATGCCCCCGCCTCGTGATGTACCGTGAGGAGATCGCAGATCGCAAAACACGTCGTTTCCACGACTGGACATATTGGGGAAAACCCGTCCCAGGATTCGGGGACGTCAAGGCCCGTCTGGCGATCGTGGGCCTCGCACCGGCGGCGCACGGTGGCAACCGCACGGGACGGATGTTCACCGGGGACCGCAGCGGAGACTGGCTCTATAGCGCCTTGCACCGGTTCGGCTTTGCCAGCCAGGCTGAGTCGGTTTCTCGGGACGACGGGATGCATCTGATTGACTGCTACATCACGGCCACCGTCCGCTGCGCGCCCCCGGGCAACAAACCGCTGCCAGAGGAATTCGACCGGTGCCGGCCCTTTCTCGTGGAGGAGCTGCAGCTGCTCACCCGCGTCCGCGTCGTGGTGGCCCTGGGCAAGATCGCGTTCGACGGCTATCTCAAGACCTGCCGCGAGCTCGGCCATGCATTGCCCCGCCCACTCCCTGACTTCGGACACGGGCGGGTCTACCGGCTCCCGTGGGGCGTCACGCTGATCGGGTCCTATCATCCGTCCCAGCAGAACACCTTTACGGGAAAACTGACGGGACTGATGTTCGCCTCGATATTCGCGACGGCCAGGAGGGTGCTGACGAAAACAACTGCAGGCGCTCGCTAACGACTCTGCGCACCTTCCAGTTCGTCGAGCGCCTGCTGGATGTGGCGGCGCTCGGCTACGAATTGGGGAGCGGTGAGCCGGGACAGCAGACCCTGGTAGTTGTGCCGGGCGGTGTCCCGCTCCCCGATCGCGACGAGCACCCTGTTGTATTCGAGTGAGCAGCTCCCCCACGCCCGTCCCGTTTCCAGGAAGGCGCGGTTGGCGTCGATGAGGTCCACAGAGTTGGTCCGCCGGGCCTCGCGCTCGTACCCGGCCGTCTTGATCAGCGCGTCGTTCAGATCTTTGAGTTTGCTGAGCACCTCCTGGCGCGCCTCTGTGGTCGGGGTGACGGTGAACTGTGCGACGGCTTGGTTACAGGCGGCGCCCAGGGAGTCCGCTTGTTTCGTGAAGGCGCGATAATTCGGCATGCAGGCGGTCGTTACCAACAGGAGGAATGCAAGCGCGATGAGGCGGGCAGCGGGGATTATTTTTTCTCGTCCCGTTCGAACGCTTTCTTGATCTTTTGCGCTATGACGCTGGCCCCTTCCGAGATTGCCTTCTCGATGTTCTCGCTGGCTTTCTTCAGCTCGCGCTTCGTCTCCTCGAAATTCTTCTTCGAGTCCCCCTTCTCCTCCTGTTTCTGCTCTGCAGCGTGGGACACCGAGTTGGGAGTCAGGGCAGGAAGGCAGACCAGCGGCGCCGCGATCACCACACCAAGGAACCGTACGACCAAGCTTCCCATGCCCGTATTATGCCACAACCTCTCACCGCCCTGCTTCCTTTTCGACGAGGTGTGCCACCAGATACCGCGCCTTCTGTAATGCAGGCGAGTCGGCTGTCAGCGGGGGATCAAATTCCAGCCCCGCGTTGTCTCCGCACTGCCAGATCTCCGTGGCGGCCAGATCCTCGACGACTTCCCTCCCGTCGAGACTCTGGTGATGGAAGCGGACTGTGACTCTCTGATGCGTCTTCAAATGATGCCGCACAGTGACCGCCACGCCGCTCCGGCTCAAGTTGCGCATGCTCCCCCAGTACGCGTCACCGCTGCCGGCCACCAAGATATCGATGCGCGTCAGGAGGTGGAAGCGCGGCATCCGCCGACGCTCTCCGACCACCGTCCCGACAGACTTAGGTGTTGGCTCCATTTCCTGCCTGCTCGTGAGTCACCTGGCGCTTACTCATCTTTTCGAGCGGAAATCGTGAGCCGCCTGCCGGTGAATTCGACGAAACGGGCCGGCGTTCTGGCGCCCCGCCGTCTCGCGCGCTCCCGCTCGCTGTTCAAGCGGAGAAGGAGGCCCACGAGAATCGAGACGATCAAGAATGCGCCTATCTCCTGCATGCAACGCCTCTACGCTTCCACATGCCCTTACGACTGGACCTCAGCCGGAATGTTGGATTCGCGATGGCCACCGCTCCCTCTTGTCAATCTCGATCCTCCGGTCGGCCATGTACAAGAAGACCGTGATGCCGATGGCGACCGCCACTAATGATGCTAGGATCGAGACGGTCACCGCCAAAAAGCCTACAAGCTGAAGTCCGTCACCGAAGAGTTCCATGGCCCCCACCTTTTCGTGACCCTCCTGTCGCTTTTTCTCCGTCAATTCTTACCAATCGGGGTGCCATACTCAAACCTGTCCATTTTTCGACCAAGGTGGGAACATTTGGCTTTGGCTTTCGCTCGGCTAGAGCGGGGCAAACGCTGTGAAAGTTGGGTAGGCGGACCATGGTAACCGTTCGAAAATGAACGGAAATGTCCCAGCTGAGGAAAGCCCGACTGAGGTTTCTTGAATGTTGGGACTTACGGTTTATTGGTCAGCGTGTTCAACTCAGCCTGGTAGGTGGCGGCGAGGGATTCCTGGCCGGCCGCCTTGACGACCCGGATCAGTCGGGTCAACACGTCGACGGCCTTCGGCACCTGATTGAGCACGCGGTAGCCTCGGTAGGCCCGGTCATAGTAGCTGATCGCTTCCTCCAGCCGGTGCTCCACCTCGGAGAGCTGCCCTAGATTCACAAGGTCGGCCTCAATCGCGGGTCGCTGTTCCGTCTCCTTGTCGAGGGCGAGCGCCTGTTCGTAGAGACTGCGCGCCTCAGCCCAGTGTCCGCGTTTCTCCGACAAGGTGCCGAGATTGCTCAGATTGCTCGCCATGGCCCGCCGCTCGCCCCGCTCGGTGTTGAGCGCGAGCGCCCGCCGGAAGCTCTGCTCCGCCTGGTCCGCCTCGCCTTTCGCCTGCTGGAGCAGCCCCAGGTTGTTCAGGACGACAGCCTCGCCCAGACGATCGTTGACCTCCCGGGCGAAAGCCAGCGCCTGAGCGTAGAAGGCGAGGGCGGCGGCGTGATCCCCCATCAGGTGTGCCGCCTGCCCTCGGTAGCTCAGGCTGTCGGCGATGAGCGCCCGATCGCCCAGTTCCAGCGCGATCCCGTGCGCCTGGCGATGGAATTCGGCGGCCTTGCCAGGGTCGCCCTGGAAACCAGCGACCGCGCCCAGGTCGTTCAGAGCGCCGGCCAGCCCTGGCCGGTCGTCGATGCTTTCGGCCAGGCGGCGCGCGTCGTCGAAGAACCGGCCGGCCCGCGCGACGTTGCCGCGAGACAGCGCGCTGTGCCCCCTGTTACGGAGGTCATGCACCTGGGCAGCTAACGGATAGGGTTCAGGCCCAACGGCTCCGCCGAAGCAGCCTCCGGCCACGAGCACCAACAGCAGGATGCTGAGGCGGGGGATGATCATTCCAGGACCAAGTCGTCGCGGCGCAGGCTCCTCGGGACGGGAACGGTCCGTTCCTCCGCACGGGCCGCTCGTCCCTTCGCTGCGAAGGTGCTGATCGGGAAGGTCTGTTTCGCCCCTGTCACGATCTCGTCCACGTCCTCCAGCGTCCCCTCCACCGACCGCAGGAGGGGCGGCACGTCCTCCGCGATGGCCTTCACGTTGTCCACGGCGCCCTGCAATGAGTCCACGACCCCAGGAAGCTTGCCGGTCGCCGCCTTCACATCCCGCATCGCGTCGGCGACGCGATCCACGCTGGCGCGGACGCTGGCCGTAATGGCGGGGAGCTGTTCAGTCGTAGAGAGCGTGGCCTCGCGGACTGCCGCCGTGGTCTCCTTGACGTTCTGCAAGATGGCCGGCAGCCGCGTCGAAGCTTCCCGCACATGATTGAGTGTCTCGTGGCCGGTCTGCACCGTCGCCTGCAGATCCTGCGTGATCGCCTCTACCCGGACCAATGTCTTCTTGACGGTCTCCACGAGGGGCCTGACCTCGGCGACCACATCCGTGATGTTGAAGGGCTCTTCCGACTCGATGTGACCGCCATCCGCGACCACGGGCCTGTTCCTATGACCCACGGTGATCTCGATCTGCGGCTCTCCTACGAGAGCGCCGGACTTACCGATCTTGGCGACTGAGTCTTGCCGGATCTTGTCCCGGTACTTCTTGAGAATCTCCATGGTCACCTTGGCGTCGTTCTGCTCGGTAACCTCGACCTTGGTGACCTCGCCGATCTGGATTCCCAAGAGCATCACCTGTTTGCCGGGCTTCAAGCCGTAGCCTTCACTGAACACCGAGGTGATGTGGTACTTCTCTTCAAACAGGTTCTCGCTTTGGGCCACCAGCACCAGAACACCGACGAGGACGAGGATCGGCACCAACACAAACCAGCCGACGATCTGGTGGAGACGGGTCTGCGACAGGCGGTGTGAGTAATGCATGGCTGTTTCTCCTTTACTGGGATCCAAAAAAATCTTGCACCATCGGATCATCCACCAGCGCAGCCTCGGCCGGCGGACAGGTGGCCACAAGGCGACCGTCCCGGAGCAGGACCAGGCGGTCCATCACGCGTAGCAGACTGGTGGGCGCATTGACAGTGGCGACGATCGTCGGCCGGCCCGCCTGCCGGTACCGCTCCAGAATCTTCCGGAGCCGGACGAGTTCATCGGCGTCCAACCCGAGCAGCACCTCGTCCACGCACAGGATGTCCGGGTCCATCACCATGGCCCGCGCGAGCGCCGCCTGGCGCGCATCCCCCAACGTCAGGTCGGCCGGCATCCGGTCGCGAAAAGCATCTACGCCGCATTCCGTCAGGCGTGCCAGCACCCGTTCCCCGATCTCGGCCTCAGGAAAGACGGTGTGATAGCGAAGCGGGAGCGCGACGTTGTTGAAGACGGTCATGTTGCTGATCAGGGCAGGTTTGGCGAAGACGAACCCCACCCGCTGGCGCAGCGCCAGGAGCTGCTCCTCCGTCGCGCGGGCCGGATCCGCGTCCAGCACCCGCACCGTCCCCGACGCAGGCGCCTCGAGTCCCGCGCAGAGCCTGAGCACGAGGCCCTTGCCGGACGCATTGGACCCCACCAGGGCAACGGCCTCGCCCCGGTGCACGGTGAAGCTGATGTCCTCGACGAGCGTCTGATCCCTTTCACGTGCCGAGACGTGGTCCAATGTGATCACAGCCTCCGACACGGTCAGAGGTAAAACCCAACCGACACGATAATGTCGAGGACCATGCAGGCCGTGACTGTGTTGAGCATCGCCCGCGTCGTCTGCTGGGGCACCTCGGTGGTGGCGCCCACGACGGAGAGCCCGTGATGGCAGCAGATGACGGCGATGGTGAATCCAAACAGAACGCTCTTGATAACCGTGATCAAGATGTCAGCGGCTGAGAGCGCTTCCTCGATCTCCTCTAGATAGACCTGGATGGGAATGGTGAGGTGGATCTTGGCCACCAGGAATCCGCCCACGATTGCGATAAAATCGAAGTAGATCGTCAAACAGATCATGGCCACTATCACCCCGGCCACGCGCGGCATCACCAGGAGGCGGACCAGGCTGATGCCCATCGCATCGAGCGCGGCGATTTCTTGGCCGACCTGCATGTTGCCCAACTCCGTGCAGATGGCGGTCCCCGACCGCCAGATCACGATGAAGGCCGTGAGGAGCGGGCCCAGCTCGCGGACCACCGTCAGCTCGATGATCTTGGCCAGAAAGGCGCCCGCACCGACCTGTGGCAGCGTGGTCCCTGCCTGGATGATGATGATGAGACCCAGCATCAACGCGATCGCCCCAACGACCGGAAGTGCGTCGACTCCGGTGAACAGGATCTGGCGGGTGATGACCCGGAAGACCTCTCCCCGTCCACGCCGTGCGGGTGTGAAGAGCTCTCGGAAAGCACGCAGACCAAGATCGAGGACCGCCGCCGCGAACTCGAGGCCCTCGACCGTCTTCCTGCCGGTCCAAGCAATCACATCGGGCGCGGAGAGGGCTTACCCTCTCGGGACGTTCTGCTTCTCCCAGTCTGCCAGGAATTTCTTCAAGCCGACGTCGGTCAGAGGATGCTGGACAAGCTGCTTGAAGACGGTAAACGGCATGGTGCAGATGTCCCCGCCGATCTTGGCGGCCTCCACCACGTGCTGAGGATGGCGCACGCTGGCCACCAGCACCTTCGTCTTGAAGTGGTAGTTCCGGTAGATGGTCACGATGTCCCGGATGAGCCCTATGCCGTCCTCGCTGATGTCGTCCAGCCGGCCAATGAAGGGACTGACGCACCAGGCGCCAGCCTTGGCCGCCAGGAGGGCCTGGCTCGGCGAGAAACACAGCGTGACGTTGACCTTGATCCCCTCCGAGGCCAGCGCCTTGCAGGCTTTCAAGCCTTCCGGAATCAGCGGGACCTTGACCACAATGTTCTTATGGATCTTGGCGAGGTCCTTGCCCTCTTTGATCATCGCGTCGGCTTCGACGCTGACGACCTCGGCGCTGACCGGGCCGTCCACAATCGAGCAGACCTCCAGAAGAAGGTCCTTGAAGCTGCGCCCTTCCTTGGCCACCAGCGATGGATTGGTGGTCACGCCGTCCAGGATGCCCCAGCTGGCCGCCTCCTTGATTTCTTTCGTATTGCCGGTATCCAAAAAGATCATCATAGGGAACCTCCAGGTGAAGGGAACCGGGTTTGCGCGGGTCTTGTATGGTATTCTAGGAGAACACCTCGGGCTTTGCAAACAAGAACCTGTTAGCTTCATCCTGAACCAAAGGGGGGCCATATGTCTCGGTCGGTGATCGTTTTGGTGAGTCTGTTGCTGCTCGCCGGATGCGCGAGCAATCCCTACCTGGAACAGTCGCTCAAGCCGGCGGCCCAGCGGCACGAGAGCAAGGACTGGTTCGAGAAGGAGTGGGGGAGGCCCTCCGGCATCTCGAAGCGCTTCTGGGGCGGCGAGACCTGGACCTACTACCGGATCGCCGGAGGCACGGCTCGCATCCTCGGCGGCATCAACCCCCACGAGTGCGAGATCGAGCTGAAATTCGATAAGGAAGGCAAACTGGACGACTACAGCTATTCGTCAGGCTGCTAAGACTGTGCCGCGCTCAGCTTTTTCTGGTAGCTGGCGCGGCAGGTCTCGCTGCAAAAGAAGACCCTCTGCCCACCCTGCTCGAGGAAGTACGATCCTTCCTTCGGGATGAACATCCCGCAGACGGGGTCCTGGACCATCTCGGAGGGCCTGCCTGACGTCCCGACGGATCGCGTCACTTCCTGGCCCTTGCCAAAGAGACCCTGCAGGGCGCTCTTCACCATGAAATACACGATGACGAGCAGAACCCCAAGGACAATGAAGCGCCATAACATGACGAGAGCGTATCAGAACCAAAGAAGAGGGGTCAAACGAGGTTTACCGCCCGCCTTCCGGTCCGCCGCGTTCCCGCAGCAGCCGCTCATGCATCTCCTTCTGAAACCTTACGGTGAAAAGGAGGAACTTTACTTGCTGCTCGGGCGTCAGCAAGTCTCGCGCCACCTGTAGGCGCTCCCGCCGCAAGCCCGTCATGGCGTCCTCCACCGCATAGACCCGTTCTAACGCCTGCCGCAACGCGCTGTTTTCGGCCGGGTTGCCTCCCGCAGGCGGTGTCCCTTCAGGGCCGCGCCCCCCGCCGTTGCGCTGCCCGCGCCGCATCTCCTTGCGCAGCCCCTTGGCTTGCTCACGCAAGGCCTGCACGGCTTCCTGCCGCTGGCGCCGCAAGTCTTGCGCTTTCTGGTCCAGTTGCGCCAGCCGCTGGGTAAGCCTGGTACGGGTGGCCTCGTCCAGTTGCAAGGCCTGCAGCAGTTTCTCCCTCCTCTTGGCTTCGAAGTGCCGGATGCGTTCCTCCATGTCCTTGCCGCCGCGTTCCGGCGTCGTCATGCGGTCAAGCTCTTCCATCGCCGGTGGCGCTGGCGATGAGCCACCCTGTTTGCCTGGCTCTTGGGCCACGGTCAATGACATCGGCGCCACCAGCACCAGGATTAAGGCTGAGACCGCTTGGATTCTACGCGTGATCGAGTTCATAGTGCTCCTTTTAAATGTCCGCAAGTAATCGATCCATGGTCTGGCGATCCAGTTGCGTCGCCATCTCGGCCAGGACCATGTCGGGATCATCCTCCCAGTATGCCTCCCAGGCCACATCGCCGAGACTCGGCAGGTCCGCAGCGTTAGGACCCTGCACCACAGATTGCCCGGGCGGCACCAGCCCTCTATCGAGCAGGCCTCTCAGGGACCAGACGCCGACGACGAGCAACAGCGACGCCGCGAGGGCTAGTGTCTGCTTCGCCGTGACAACTCCACTCCAGAACCGCTGATATCGAGATGGCCCTCCCAACGTCGTTGCGGTTCTCTGCAACTGTTCCAGCTCGCGACGGACCCTGTGCGGAAATTCTCTCCAGAACTGGTCGCCCGGGTCAGGCACCGCCATCCCCTTCACCCGGACGAGGACCTGGCGGACCGCCTCCATCTCGGCACGGCAGCCCGCGCACCCGTTCAGGTGGGTAGTGACGTCCCGGACGCGGGACGGCTCTAGGTCCAGTTCCAGGTACGGTACGGTCAATTCCTTGATCTCATTGCAGGTCATGTTCATCCCTCACCCGCCATCAGGACACGGCGGAGCTTGTCCACCGCATGATGGTAATTGGCCTTCGCGGTACCTTCGGAACAGCTCATGATCACCCCGATCTCCGCGAAGGCATGGTTGTGATACACGCGCAGCACCAGGGCCTCCCGTTGCCTAGCTGGCAGGGTCCGGATCGCCTGCCCCAGGCGGTCCTTCAGCTCGGACCTTGCGGCCTCCGCAAAGGTATCCTGCGGGGCCGCCAGCGCCAACTCTTCCACGTCCTCATGCCGCAGCCGGCCCCGATCGCGCAGCGCGTTGCGGCATTGGTTGAGGCAGACCTGGTAGAGCCAGGTCCGAAAGCTGGACTCGCGCTTGAAGGACCGATGATGGAGGAAGGCCTGCACGAACGTTTTCTGCGCTAGGTCGGCCGCGTCGGCATGGTTCTCCAGCATCCGGTACGCCAGGTCGTAGACGGTCTTCTGATGGCGCATGACCAGCTCCTCGAAGGCCGATTCGTCGCCGGCCGTGTAGCGGTCCAATAGTTGGTAGTCCGACGCCGCCATCCTGCCCGCTCCTACTTCCTACACTTTATGAGACACGCCATTTCGGCAAAGGTGACACGGGGAAACCAGGAAAAATTTTGGGAGGTTACCCCGATTGTCTTTCGGCTCGCGATCAGGCTATGATGCCCGGCACCCATGTTCAAGGAGGAGGGTTCTGCAAATCATGACTGTACGCCGGACCGCTAAAACGAAACACAAAGACCCCGCCCTAGGCATGAAGAACACACGCCGAGCGACCCCGCGCCTCACTCCGCGCGAACGTCAAGTGCTGAGCCTGGTGGCCCACGGGTACACCAGCAAGCAGATCGGCGAGAAGCTGGGCATCAGCCCGCGCACAGCCGAAACGCACCGCGTCAACATCGGGCGCCGACTCGGCATCCGAAACGTAGCGCAGATGGTACGCTACGCCATCGAAAACAAACTCTGAGAGAGCCGCAGGCGGCTACAGAGACACGCCCGCCCGCGTGTCACACCCCGCGCAGAACACGCCCGGTGTGGGAAGCCTTCACGCCCGCGACCTCCTTGGGCGTGCCCGCGGCAACGACTTCTCCGCCGCGGTCTCCGCCTTCCGGCCCCAAGTCGATGATCCAGTCGGCGTTGCGGATGACGTCGAGGTTGTGCTCGATCACCACGACGGTGTTGCCGGACTCCACTAGGCGGTTAAGAACCTCGAGGAGCTTCTGAATATCGGCGAAGTGCAGGCCGGTGGTGGGCTCGTCTAAAATGTAGAGCGTGCGCCCGGTCGCCCGCTTGGAGAGCTCGCGGGAGAGCTTCACCCGCTGCGCTTCGCCGCCCGAGAGCGTCGTGGCCGACTGGCCGAGCTTGATGTACCCGAGCCCCACGTCGAAGAGCGTCTGCAGCTTGCGCTTGATGAGGGGCAGGTGCTGAAAGAACGCCAGGGCTTCCTCAACGGTCATGTCGAGGACGTCGGCGATGCTCTTCTCCTTGTGGCGGACCTCCAGGGTCTCCCGGTTGTAGCGCCGGCCCTTGCACACCTCGCAGGTCACATAGACGTCCGGCAGGAAATGCATCTCGATCTTAATGAGCCCGTCGCCCTGGCACGCCTCGCATCGCCCGCCCTTTACGTTGAACGAGTAACGGCCTGACTTGTACCCGCGCACCCGCGACTCGGGCAGGTTCGCGAAGAACTCCCGGATGTAGGTGAAGAGGCCGGTGTAAGTCGCCGGGTTGGATCGCGGCGTGCGTCCGATCGGTGACTGGTCGATGTTGACGATCTTGTCGATGTGCTCCACGCCCTTGATCTCGGCGCACCCGCTGATCCAGGGCCTCTTGAGAACCCCGCGTTCTCTTTCTCCATAGAGCAGTTGACGGAGGCTCCGGTACAGGACGTCGAAGAGCAGCGTGCTCTTGCCGGACCCCGACACGCCAGTCACACAGGTCAGCAGCCCCAGCGGGATCTTCACCGCGATGTTTTTCAGGTTGTGCTCCCGGGCTCCGATAACAGTGAGGTGGCGGCCCGCCTGCCGGGCCCGATGCGGCAGGGCAATGTTCATATCCCCGCGCAGGTACTGCCCGGTCAGCGATTCCTTGTTGGCCATGACTACGGCTGGTGAGCCCTGAGCGACAACTGCGCCCCCATGCACGCCTGGGCCAGGCCCTAGGTCCAGAATGTAGTCCGCGCACCGCATCGTCTCGGCGTCGTGCTCGACCACGATTACGGTGTTGCCGAGATCCCGGAGCCGGAGCAGCGTGTCCAGCAGCCGCTGGTTGTCCCGCTGGTGCAGGCCGATGGACGGCTCGTCCAGGATATACAGCACGCCGACCAGGCCTGAGCCGATCTGCGTCGCCAGACGGATGCGTTGGCCCTCCCCGCCGGAGAGCGTGGCCGCGGCCCGATCCAGTGTCAGGTAGTCCAGGCCGACGTTGATGAGGAAGCCCAGCCGCTCGCGGATCTCCTTCAGGATGCGATGCGCGATGAACTGTTCGCGCTCGGTGAGCTTCAACCGACGGAAGAACTCGGCAGCGTCACGGATCGAGAGGTGCGTGACCGTAGCGATGGACTTCCGGTCGATCAGGACCGAGAGGCTTTCGGGCTTCAACCGGTCGCCCTTGCAGATTGGGCACAGCGCCAGAGTTTCAAAGTCTTCTTCCTCATATTCATCGTCTTCGCTGAACACCGGGCAGCCCCTGGGCGGCTCGTGGCCCAGGCCGTCGCAGGCGGGGCACGCCCCGTGCGGGCTGTTAAAGGAGAAGAGCCGCGGTGTCAATTCCGAGTAGCTGAACCCGCACCGAACGCAGGCGAGCTTCTCGCTGTAAACGAGATCTTTCTTCCCATCCAGGTCGATCACGACCAGACCGTGCGCCTGCTTGAGCGCGATCTCCAGGGAGTCCGCCAGCCGCTGCATCGTCGGATCGTCGTGCTTGAGGACTACCCGGTCCACCACGATCTCGATGGTGTGCTTCTTCTGCTTGTCCAGCGCGATCTCGTCCGCGAGATCGTGCGGCTTGCCATCGATCCGCGCTCGGATGAATCCCGTCCGGCGTGAATCTTGAAGTTCTTTCCGGTACTCGCCCTTGCGGTCTCGGACGATAGGCGCCAGTACGGAGAGCTTCGCGCCCGCCGGCAGCGCCATGAGGGCGTCCACCATTTGCTGGACTGTCTGGGCAGTGATGGGATTGCCGCACTGCGGGCAGTGCGGGCGGCCGATCCGGGCGAAGAGCAACCGGAGGTAGTCATAGACCTCGGTGACGGTTCCGACGGTGGAGCGGGGGTTGCGCGACGTGGTCTTCTGCTCGATGGCAATGGCCGGAGACAGGCCTTCGATGGAGTCCACGTCCGGCTTGTCCATCTGTTCCAAGAACTGGCGTGCGTAAGCCGAGAGGGACTCCACGTAGCGGCGCTGGCCCTCGGCGTAGATCGTGTCGAAGGCCAGCGACGACTTGCCGGAGCCGGAAAGGCCGGTGATCACGACCAGCTTGTCGCGGGGGATCACCAGGTCTAGGTTCTTGAGGTTGTGCTCCCTGGCACCCTTGATGACGATGGAGCGAGGATCAGGCATAATGAGTCATTCTAAGCTGAGGCAACACAAGGCCACAAGCCCCAGACTGAGGCTCCGGAGGAGGCTATGAAACCACGGATTAAAGTCATCACATTAGGCGTCAACGATTTGGAAAAGTCTCTGGCTTTTTACCGCGACGGAATGGGTTTGGCGACGGAAGGGATCATCGGCACGGAGTTTGAGGACGGCGCCGTCGTCTTCTTTAACATGAACGACGATTTGATCCTGGCACTGTGGCCAAAAAAATCCTTGGCCAAGGACGCAAAGATAGCTGTGAGTCCGCCAAGCCCGACGGAATTCTCCATCGGCCACAACGTTACATCCAAACAGGAAGTCGATGCAGTGATGAAGCAGGCTGCAAAAGCTGGAGCCACAATCACCGATCCTGCGCACGACCGCTTTTGGGGAGGGTACGCCGGGTACTTCCAGGATTTGGACGGGCACCTCTGGGAAATCGCCTGGAATCCTCACTGGGAAGTCAAGGAGTAGGGTGCCCGTTGGGCTGCTTGCCCGGCGCTGCAAGCGGATGATACGATGCCTGCCCTATGGTGATGGTGGAAGAACAGACGCAGGGCGCGCCGGCGGTGGGGACCGGCCTCGAGAAGGAGCAGGCCGTCCAGCGGATGTTCTCCTCAATCGCCCGCTACTACGACCTGAACAACTCGCTGCTGAGCCTGGGGCTCCATCATTCCTGGAAGCGCCAAGCCGTGGCGTTCTTGGCTCTAGACACAAAACTCGTGTTAGATGTCGGAGCTGGAACTGCCGATCTGGCGCTGCTGGCAGCGCGGCACCTAGGTGAACACGCGCGAGTCGTAGCGGTGGACCTCAACGGCCCCATGCTGGCCATCGGTTTGCAGAAGGTGCGCACCGCCCGCTTACAGCGCCAGATCGTGTGCGTCCAGGCCAACGCGGAACACCTCTCGGCGCCGGACGCGACCTTCGATGCGGTGACGACCGGCTTTTGCCTTCGCAATGTGAGCGATCTGTCGCGAGCTCTCCATGAAGTCAGGCGCGTCCTGAAGCCAGGCGGGCGGCTCATCTGCCTCGAGTTCTCGCGCCCCGTAGCAGGCTGGCTGCGCCGGCTGTACGACTGGTATTCGTTCACCTTGCTGCCGTGGATCGGGACCAGGGTCTCCGGGGACTCCACCGGCGTCTATCAGTATCTGCCGGCCTCGATCCGTTCCTTTCCGGATCAGGAGGAGCTTACGCGCCTGCTGCGCGAAGTCGGGTTTGAGAAGGTCGAATACCATAACCTGAGCGGTGGCATCGTCGCCATCCACGGCGCCGTCAAGTGAAGAGCATCCTGTACATCTTCCTCCCCTGTAAGCAGATCTATCCGGTCGGCTGCACCTATCTCGCCGACTACATCCACAAGCGCCATCAGGAGGTCCGCCAGCGCATCCTCGACTTGTCGCAGGTCCCGCCGGGCGAGCGCGCAAAGGCCGTGCGCGAGACCGCCGAGAACGTTCGCCCCGACCTTGTCTGCTTCTCCTGGCGCGACATCCAGATCTTCTCACCGCACGAGGGGGACGCTTCGCTGGAGCAGGCGTTCACCTTCTACTATTCGAAGAACCCTTTCAAGAAACTGGCGGCGTCGCTCTCCGGGGTCAAGTCACTGTACCAGTACTACTCCGGCATCCGGGCCAACCTCGCGCACGCCTGGCTGGTCCGGAAAATTTGTCCCGACGCGCAGATCATGATCGGCGGCGGAGCCTTCGGCGCCTTCGCCGCGCAGCTCATCGAGAAGCTTCCGGAGGGCACCATCGGCATCCTGGGTGAGGGCGAAGAAGCTGTTCTCAAGATGGTCGAAGGCAAACCGCTCGACGGCGAGCGGTTCATCGCCCGCCAGGACGGAAGAACGATCACCGGCACCGGACAAAGCTACACCAGTCTCGACGACCTTTCCGTGGACCCCCCCTACATCGCGGAGATCTTCCCGCAGTACACCGTCTACACGGACGATTGCATCGGCGTGCAGAGCAAACGCGGGTGCCCGTACGACTGCGCCTTCTGTCTCTACCCCTACCTGGAAGGCAAATCCGTCCGGTATCGCCCGGCCGCGCGGGTGGTGAACGACATCGCGCAGCACTATCGCCAGTGGGGCACGCGCCGGTTCTGGTTTACCGACGCCCAGTTCATCACCGGCAAAGCCGCCTACCCCCAGTGCACCGAGATCATGGAGCGGATCATCGCCGAGCGCCTGGAGATCGAGTGGTCCGGCTACATCCGCACGTCGCTCATCACCAGCGAGTTCGCCAAACTCATGGTCCGCTCGGGCGTCGGCGACCTGGAGGTAGCCATCACCTCGGGCTCGCAGGAGGTACTGAACGGCCTCCACATGGGCTTTGTGCTGGACCGCCTGTACGACGGCTGCCGCTACCTGGCCGAGGCCGGGTTCAAAGGGAAGGTGATCCTGAACTACTCGCTCAACGCTCCCGATGAAACGGAAGAAACGCTGCGCGACTCCATCGAGTCCTACAAGCAGGTCGCGGCCATCCTGGGCGAGGACCGCGTTTTTCCGATGATGTTCTTCCTGGGCATCCAGCCGCACACAGATCTAGAGGCGCGGCTGCTGGAGGAAGGGTATCTCTCGGGGGGTTACAACCCGCTGATGCTGAGCCCGTCCAGCATCCGGAAACTGCTGTACAACCCCGCCCCACTCAATAAGCTGATCGGCAAGGCCTGTCTAGCCGCATGGACCCGCAAGAAGGGGCCCCGCACCGGCAGCCGCGATCCCCGGCCTTGGTCCGGCGCCCTGGCCGGCTCCTCTCCAGCCTTGGACGTAAGGGGCGGTCGCTATGCCGACTCGAGCCTCCTCCGGGGGGTGGAATTGAACTCCGGACGGGACGTGTTGCTGACCCTGGAAGAGATACTCAACTCACGTAAATCTTCGGGGAAAACCGGAGCTTCTACGCCATCCTGAGTGACCCGCTTGGGGCCCGTTTCCAGCCTAGAAAACTGTTGCATTACCTCAAAACCCGATGCTAGCATACGTCGTTTTTGCCCCAGGCTACCAACCCTTCCACGCGGATGGAGGAGTTTCTTTGTCCCCTGTAAGGAGACAGTATGTACAAGACGATTTACGTCCCGGTTGACAACTCCGACTATTCGAACATGGCATTGGACGTCGGAGTCTTGTTGGCGAAGACGTTCGGGGCCAAGCTCGTCGGCAGCCATGTGTACGCGGCCAAGATGCACGACAAGCGCTTCAAGCAGATGGAAGCGGGCCTCCCCGAGGAATACCACGACGAGAACGAGCTCGAGCGGCAGCGGCAGATCCACGATTCACTGATTACCCGCGGCCTGCAGATCATCACCGACTCCTACCTCGACATCGTGGACAAGAAGGCAGCCGAAGCGAACATCCCGGTCGAACGCCGATCCCTGGAGGGCCGGAACTTCAAGGTCCTCGTCGAAGACATCAACACCAACGCCTACGACCTCGTCATCATGGGGGCCCTGGGCGTGGGCGCCGTGAAGGACAGCGTCATCGGCGGCGTCACGGAGCGGGTCGTCCGGCGCGTGCGCGCGTCGGACATCTTCGTCATCAAGAACACCCTGCCGATGAACGGCGGCTCCATCCTGGTCGCCCTGGACGGCAGCCACTACTCGTTCGGCGGGCTCAAGACCGCCCTGGCGCTCGGCAAGGCCTTGAACAAGCCGGTCGAGGCCGTCTCGGCATTCGATCCCTACTTCCACTACGCCGCCTTCCACAGCATCTCCGGCGTCCTCAACGAGGAGGCGGGCAAGGTCTTCCGCTTCAAGGAGCAGGAGAAGCTGCACGAGGAGATCATCGACAGCGGGCTGGCCAAGATCTACCAGGCGCACCTCGACATCGGCCGCGAGATCGCCCAGGCCGAAGGGCAGGACATCAAGACCACACTGCTGGACGGCAAAGCCTTCGAGAAGGTGCTCCAGTACGTGCGCCGCGAGAAGCCCTGGATGCTGATCGTGGGCCGGATCGGCGTGCACAGCGACGACGACATGGACATCGGTTCGAACGCCGAAAATCTATTACGCATGGCCGACTGCCACGTGATGGTCTCCAACAAGAAGTACGTCCCGCCGATCGACCAGCAGGCCGAATACACCATCGCGTGGACCGAGGAGGCCCTCCGTCGCATGGAGAAGATCCCGGTGTTCGCCCGCGGCGTGGCCAAGACCGCCATCCACCGGTACGCGATCGAGAAGGGCCACACGATCATCAGCAACTCGGTGGTGGACGCGGCCGTCGGCCACATCCTGCCCAAGGGCGCGATGGAGGCCATGAAGCAGCTCGGTGCCACGCTGGACGCACAGGGCATCGACCGCAACGCGATGAAGGCCGACGACGGCGTGGCCCGCGACATGATGGGCTCGACGCTCTCCGGCATGATATCCGGTATCGTGGAGGAGAAGCCCGCGGTCAGCCCGGGCACGCAGGCCTACCTCGACCGCATGAGCCAGAACTACTGGCTCTGCAGCAGGTGTGGCTACACGGCCAAGGGCGACCAGCCGGTCGTGTGCCCGATCTGCAAGGCCGGCGGCGACAAATTCAAACTGATCGACAAGAGCATGTTCGAAGCGGCCGCCAAGACCGAGGGCGCGCTCGAGACCGAGTTGGCTTACGACGACGTGCCGATGAACTGGACCAAGGACGCCAAGGAGGCCATCCGCGCGGTCCCGGCCGGTTTTCAGCGGCGCCGGTGCAAGGCCAAAATCGAAAAGACCGCCCGCAAGATGGGCATGACCACCATCACGCTGGAGTTCGCCAAGCCCTACATCGACGAGGCGGCCAGCGAGGAGTACACGCCGATCTTCGCCAACAAGGGCACAGGCGCGTTCCCGCCGACGGAGAAGAACGAAGCGCCGCCCGCCGCGCCGCCGGGTTCCCGCTTCACCTGGACGCCCGACGCGGTGACCCGCCTGGAAAGGGCGCCGGCCGGCTACATGCGCGACTGCACGCGGGCCCTGATCGAGAAGCACGCCGAAAAGATCGCCGCGACGACCATCACCTATGAGATCGCCGAAGCCGGGATTGAGCAGGCCAAGGGCTACATGGAAGAGGCCATGAAGACCGGCAACCTGAAAGATATCATCGAGAGCTTGATCGGCAACAAGCAATCGTGAACGACACGCTCCAGCTCATCAATCCCATCCCGCTGCGGTACGTCAACCGGCCCGGCCTCCTGCCGGAAGGCCGCAAGCCCACCCCGCAGAACGACTGGAAGCCCTATCTCATCGCGCTGAATCTCACGAAGCGGTGCAACCTCCGCTGCGAGCACTGCTACCTGGACGCCACGACCAGGGCTGCCGGCGCGGCCGACGAGCTGACGACGCCGGAGGTGTACACGCTCCTGGACCAGATGGCGATCGTGAACAAACATGCGATCGTCGTCATCACTGGCGGCGAGCCGCTTACCCGCCCGGACATCCTCGACATCGCCCGCTACGCGGTAAAGGGCGGCTTCATGGTGGTCTTCGGGACCAACGGGATGCTGATCGACGACGTGCTGGCCACGAAACTGGTCGAGGTCGGCGTGATGGGGATGGGCATCAGCGTGGACTCGGTGGACCCCGCCAAGCACGACGCGTTCCGCGGGCTCCCCGGCGCCTGGGCGCGCACGATGGCCGGCATCGAGGCATGCAAGCGTAACGGGCTCCAGTTCCAGGTCCACTTCAGCGTCTCCCCGATGAACTACCGCGAAGTGCCCAGGATGGTCGCCTTCACGCACACGCTGGGGGCGCGCGTGCTGAACCTGTTCTTCCTGGTCTGCACCGGCCGCGGCGAGGAGATGACCGACATCACGCCCCATCAGTACGAGGAGGTGTTGACCTACCTCGTGGACGTGCAGCAACAGTATCCCGACATGCTGGTGCGCGCCCGGTGCGCGCCGCACTTCAAGCGCATCGCGTACGAGCGCGACCCCAACTCGCCGATCACCAAGGCCACCGGATATATGGGCGGCGGCTGTCTCGCCGGCACGAACTACGCTCGCGTGACGCCCGAAGGGAACCTCACCCCGTGCCCCTACATGCCGCTGAGCGCGGGCAACGTGCGGGAGGTCAGTTTCGTGGACCTGTGGGAGCGGTCCGAGGTGTTCGATTCGTTCCGCGAGCCGAAGCTCAAGGGCAAGTGCGCGGACTGCGAGTACTCCGACATCTGCGGCGGCTGCCGGGCGCGCCCCTACGCCGACCACGGAGATTGGCTGGATGCGGACGAGTGGTGCCTCTACACCCCAAAGGGCGGCCCCAAGGTCAAGGTCAACGAGATCGGCGTGGACACCACCCCGGAGAAGTTCGAGGTGCGCTGGTCCGACGAGGCCACGGCCCGCTTCAAGCGCATCCCCTACTTCATGCAGGCGATGGTCAAGAAGAGCTTGGAGGCAAAGGCCCGTGAGCGCGGGCTGTCGGTGATCACACCCGAGTTCATGGAAGAGCTCCGCAAGGCGCGCTTCGGCAACGAGAAACCGGTCTTCAGGTTCTGATGGACAAGTTCATCGACGCATTCATCAACCAGTGGATCCCGATCGTGAACCACTGGCTCCACCTGATGTCCGCCATCCTCTGGATCGGCGGGTTGGGCCTGTTGATGATGGCCGTCGTCCCGTCCTTGAGGAAGTCGGTCCCGGGCGAGCTCGTCAAGCCGCTCGCCAACGCCATCTACCGGAAATACCAGCGGATCATCGGCGTCCTCATGCTGATCATCCTGGTCACCGGCGGGATCAACATCGCCTACGTCAACAAGCTGATGAAGGCGACCAACGGGGAGGGCTTCACCAACCCGTACCTGATCGCGCTGGGTGTCAAGCTCTTCTTCGTCATGTGCATCATGACGCTCTTTCTCTACAACATCATCTTTCCGCCCGAGCCCGAAGAGAAGGGCAAATCAGACGATGAAGAGAAGGATCCGGAAGGCGTCCCGTTCCTTCGCGCCTCTTTCTGGTTCGGCATCTTCATCGTGCTCATGGCCTCGACCATGAAGCACCTGCATCACTAATGCGGAAGAAGAAATGGGTAGAGTTACGACGCGGTGAGGAGGGGTTGGAAGGCGGGGTCGGCTTCGACGACTCCTTTGAGCGTGTCGTTCAGGAGCAGATAGCGCCACGAGTCCACGGAGGCGCCGGCGAGTTGTAAATACCAGCGGCGCGCCTCGGTCAACTTCTCCAGCATCGCGTGATTGTCGCGGTTCGGCATGTAGGCC
>JACXTT010002034.1_pt1 | contig 32645 bp, 29 predicted proteins | sample 9270951 | NCBI WGS metagenome assembly JACXTT01 (sample SAMN15532306, study PRJNA645909) | rock metagenome | isolation source: weathered quartz diorite | place: Puerto Rico | collected 2017-06-21
GCTCGGACTCCCGCCGATTTGGTTCAGGCCGTCGGCCAAGCCCTGGCCAAAGTTAGTGCCAAAGACGCTCTCGGTTGGTTTGTCTCTTGTGGCTACAGTTTTTGTTGAAGCGCTCTAAATCGCGCCAGCCGCAACAGGGCGATTTTGGATTTTGGATTCCGGCTTTCAAATCTGAAATTTGGGATTTGCGATTTGGAATTTGAGATCTGCGATTTAGGATTTGGGATTTGTTTGGGCTTTGGGATTTGACATTTGGGGTTTGAGATCTGGGATTTGTCTGGAATTTGGGTGTTGGAATTTGGGATTTTCATTCCGTTTCGCTTTGTAGTTTTCTTCGCGGCGTTTTGTTGCCAGCATTCCGGCAATGGGCGTCACGCCGCAGCAATTCAAGCAAATGCAGACGCGACTGGCGGGAGCGCGCCATTCCTCGTCGCGGCCATTGACACCGACGCTCAGGCCCAGCGCACGCTTGCATGAAGTCCTCCTCGGGCTTGATCCCTCCTTGCGCGGCACGGGTTACGGCATCATCCGCTGCACAAAACCGTTTCCTCAAGCCCTGGCCCAGGGCACAATTTCCTGCCCCGCCGATTGGCCGCGGTCGCGTTGCCTGGCGCGGATTGCACAGGTCTTGCGCGGAGTGCTGAGGCGACATCGGCCCTCAATTTGTGTTGTCGAGGGATTGTTCTACGCCCAGAACCTTCAGACCGCATTGGTGATGGGCGAAGCGCGCGGGGCGGCGCTGGCCACGATCGCGGAAGCCGGTCTGGAAATTTACGAATTGGCGCCACGCAAGGTAAAGCAAGCCATGGTCGGTTACGGCGCCGCCCAGAAGCTGGCGGTCGCTCGCATGGTCCAACGATTGTTGGGACTCAAGGAAGTGCCGGCGCCGGATGCCGCCGACGCCCTGGCCCTCGCCCTGGCGCACGCGCAGGAAAATGGGCGATACGCTTTTAGCGCGCCCAAAAGAATATGAAGCGGACAAAGAACCAAGCTCCAAGTTCCAAGCTTCAGAGAAGCTCCAAACACCAAACTTTCGTGCCGCAGGATGGGAATTTGGAGCTTGGGAGATGGTGCTTCTCTGGAGCTTGGATCTTTGTGTTTGGATCTTAGGCATGATCACCTTTCTCCAGGGCAAACTGCTCGAAGCCCTTCCCACTCAGGTTGTAGTCGAAGTCAATGGCCTCGGTTACGAGGTGCTCATTCCCCTGTCTTCGTATGACAAACTGCCGCAGCCGGGCCAGCCGTTAAAACTTCTGACGCATCTGGTAGTGCGCGAAGACGCGCATGTGCTCTACGGGTTTATGAGCGCGGCGGAGCGCGAGTTGTTTCGCTTGCTGATTAACACGGTCAGCGGCATCGGACCGAAAATCGCCTTAAATGTTTTGAGCGGCATCAGCGTGACCTCTTTCCGCGGCGCCGTCGCCAATCAGGACATCAAAGTGTTGTCGCAAATTTCCGGTGTTGGCAAAAAGACTGCCGAGCGCATCGTGGTGGAGTTGAAGGACAAGATAGGCGCCGCGGGCGCCTGGGAAGCCTCGAGCGCCCAGCGCGCGCTCTCGCCCGAGGATCAGAAAACGAATGACGCCGTGCTGGCGCTGATGGCCCTCGGTTTCAAGCAAGTCGAAGCCCATGATACGGTCCGAAAAGCCCAGACCATGCTCGGTTCGCAAGCCAGCCTCGAGGAGATGGTGCGCGCCTGCTTGAAAAAAGGACCTTGATGGCTGCCGTCAGTCCTGGGCCCAGCTCCGAGAAATCGCCGGCCGCCGACCCGAGCCGGAAATCGCGAGGGGTCGTCGTGCCGCATCCGCCTCGTTGGCCGCAGCGGCTCGGCGCGTGGCTGGTGTTCGCGCTCCTCCGCGGACTTGCCGCCACTTTGCGTTACGATTGGCAGGATCGCTCCGGCTATTTCGAGGGCGCCCCGGCAGGCCCGGTCATTTTCTGCGTTTGGCATAATCGGCTGGCGCTCTCGATGCAGGCTTACTTCGGCTACGCCCGAAAACGAAGTCGCAGCGCCGGCATGGCTGCGATGGTCAGTGCCAGCAGGGATGGCGGATTCCTCACCGCAATCCTGGAAGCGTTCCACGTCCAACCCGTGCGCGGCTCCTCCAGTCGGCGCGGGCCACAAGCCTTGCTCGAGCTGACGACGTGGGCTGAACGCGGTTATGACCTGGCGATCACGCCGGACGGACCGCGCGGCCCTTGTTATGTCGTCCAGGATGGAGTGATGTCGCTGGCCCAAATCACCGGGTTGGCGATTATTCCGTTCTCTTTTCAGCTTCAGTGGAAGTGGCGGCCCAAAAGCTGGGATCGATTTCAAATTCCGCTGCCTTTTTCGCGTTGCGAAATGATCCTGGAAAAGGCGATTCGTGTCCCGCGGGGCGCCTCCGACTCCGAGCGCGAGGAGCTGCGGAGGCAGTTGGAGAACACCCTGCGGTCGATCACCAGGGATTAGCCGTAACCATGCAACAGAAAACCACGAATAGACGCGACTCGACACGAATTTTCTGGGCTGCCCGCTTACATAACCTGTTTGGGAACCTGTCACTGTCTAATGTGCGGTTCCAGTTCTACCAAGAGCACCGCTCCGGTCCCTGTTCCATTGGTGTTTATTCGTGTCAATTAGTGGTTCAACTGTACCGTTCCGGATTAACGGCCGGTCACCGACCTGGCAAACGATACTGCTTCTGCCGGCGGATCACCGACTCCACATACTCCCGCGTTCCGGGAAAACCGATCTGCTCGAGAAAGGCCGCGCTGTTGGTTGCCGCGGCGCCGTCCATCCACTTGAGCACCTTGCCGCGGCCGGCGTTGTAGTCCGCCAGAGCATACGGCACGGCATCGTCCGTCTGACGGTACCGTTTCAGTAATTTTTTCAAGTACCAGGTCCCGGCCAGTATGTTCGTGCGTGGGTCGAAGCATTGTTCGTGGTCAAACCCCTCGAGGTGCTCGGCGTCGGCCCATTCCTGCGCCGCTTCCTCCCGAAGCTGCATCAGCCCAATCTCTCCGACGTGGCCTCGGGCATCCGGGTGAAACCGGCTTTCACGCCAGACGATTGCCTTGACCAGCGCCGGCTCGACACCGTATCGCTGCGCGGCCTCGCGTATCGGTCCGTCCTGGCTGCGTTCCATCCGCCCCTCGCGCCACCAAAAGCCAATCGCACCCGCGAAGAACAGCAGGAGCAATAGCCACCTCAGTCGGCGCCATTTCATTCTGTCCTTTTACCCAACGCGCAATGAAGCGTCCAGCGAGCGCGGCTATTGCAGCCCTTAACTCCTTTACAGCCTATAAACCAACTGAGCGCGTAGGAACCATCGCCCTCTCCTCCAGAGGAGGAAAGGGGAAGCGCCAAGCACTCCTTGTGTTCATGGCCCCAATCAACAGCGGAGTAAAGGTCGAAGCTCCCCACGCTCGACTTTACTGGCACATCTCCTGAGCGTCGATTCCGACCGACACGATTCCGGCCGATTCTTGCTCGACGGCTGCTACTCACTTAAGATTGCGTCTCACTACCTGTTCTCCTGAATAGTAGATTATGCGTTATGTTCGAAAGATCTGTTCGCTCTCCGTGGCGCTCGCAAGTTGCCTGCTGTCCAGCGGCCTGGCGCAAGAAACAAAGACCGCCGCGACCCTGACTGACTTGCGGCAGAAACTGGCCGAGCACGTATCGCAATCGAAATTTGCCGCGGCGATGTGGGGAGTGAAGGTCGTCTCGTTCGATACCGGGAGGGTTGTGTTTGAACACAATGCCCGGAAGCTGTTCAGCCCTGCTTCCAACACAAAACTCTACACGGTGGCCCTGGCGCTTGAGCGCTTCGGTGCGGATTACCGGATCAAGACTTCGCTGTATGCGCCGGGCAAGCCGGACGGCACCGGCACGGTGGCCGGGGATTTAATTGTCTATGGCCGGGGCGACCCGACCATCAACGCGCGGCTCCACGGCGGCAACATTTACCGTGCCCTGCAACCCTTGGTCTCCGCTTTGACAAACGCGAGCGTTAAACGCATCAGCGGCGATCTGGTTGGCGACGAGAGCTACTTTCGCGGTCCGTCTTTCGGGTCAGGCTGGGCCTGGGAGGATCTCGAGAACGCCTATGGCGCGGAGATTTCCGCGCTGACGATTAATGACAACACGCTCCAGCTTTCAGTGCGCCCAGGCGAGCGCGCGGGAGCGCCATGCAAAATCGCGCTCTCACCCACCACCACAGTTCTGAGCCTGTCCAACCGCACGATGACGGTAAGCAAAGGCCAAAAACGGACGATTCACATTCACCATCCCCCGACGGAGAACGCAATCGATGTCTCGGGCCAAATGGCGGTTGACGATCCCAGCCACATCGAGGATGTGGCGGTGCACAATCCAGCTCGACTGTTTGTCTCGATGTTCAGGGAGGCCCTGGTCCGCAGCGGCATCCAGATCGTGGGAACCGCGAGGACAATGAATTGGCTCGACCGACAAGCAAATCTGATGGCCGCCGCCCAAGTGGTCGAACTCGGCTCTGTCGAATCAGCTACTTTGGGCGAAATTGCAACAGAAACCCTGAAGCCTTCGCAAAATCTTTATGCCGATTTGCTGCTGGCACAGGTCGGTGAAAAGGCACGGGCCGCCCGGCAGCCATCCGAGCAAACTTCCGAGGCGCTCGGGCTTGCCGAGTTGGCCAAATTCCTGGCGCAGGCTGGCATCCCCCGAGACGAGGTGTTTTTCGAAGAAGGCTCCGGCCTGTCCCGCGACAATTTGACCACGCCAAACGCGACCGTGATGCTGCTGGAGTTCGTCTCGCGCCGCCCGTACGCCGAGATCTTCCTCCAAGCCCTGCCAGTGGCGGGAGTGGACGGCACTTTGCGCGACCGGATGAAAGGGACCGAGGGTGAGGGTAAAGTGCGCGCCAAGACAGGCACCCTGCGCTGGACCAATTCCCTTTCAGGACATGTGACCACCGCCGGGGGCGAGCATCTGCTCTTCTGCATCATGCTCAATCGATTCCAGCCTCCCGACCCAGGGCGCTCAGCCCGTGGGGAAGTGGACGCCTTGGCCATCATGCTGGCAGGCTTCGCCGGTCGCAGCGATGAAGGCGAGCCGAAACCCAGGTAGTCAGGCTGCCCGGACGCCCGTTGCCTCAGTCGCTACGCCGCGAAATGGCTGAAAGTCAGCGGGTTGGCGAGGCGCACCGGCACAAACTCACCACACTCGCCCCGCGATGGCGGGATGCTCATTTTGATTGCGTCCGCAGGGTTTTGCGCTAGATTCTGCGCCATGGCGGAGATAGTGGATTTTGTAAATCGTGGAGCGGCCTCGATTACACCGGCGGTTGTGGACAAGTTGCTCCGGCATTTACCTCAATGGAAGCTTGAATTCACCCAAATTTACGAGCCCTTGTTTCCGCATCTCGTGGACCAGCTCGAGTTTCTGGCTGATGCCGTCGAGGACACTGCGGAAGGCGCGTACAAGGAGTTGCCTTACATGGCTTTCGCTCAGGCGGTCTTCGGGCTGATCTACGCGCATAAAAAGGTGGGAATCATACCCGACAGCGTGTCTCGCCTGGGCCGGGCGGACGATTCAAGCGTCGTCCGGGCGATTCTTATCCAGAACGAAAAAGCGTTCGCAATTTACGCCGCCCTGCAGGATCGTGAATGGTCCCGCATTACCAGCCAGCCCTAGGAAAGTGGCGATGCTGGGTCGGTGCGTCCGAGCGCCAAACGCTGCTGCTCTCAAAATGAGACAGTGAGTGTCTTCCGTTGAGATTCGGCCTTTTCCTGGTTTTCAAAGTGACCGGCGATGAATTACTTCCCGGCGCGTGTAATTGGAGTACAAAGGAGAGTTGATTTGCCTCAGTCCAGACTCTAAACTGGCCGCTAGATTGCTGCATCAGTGGCGTCCGGCCGCCGCAAGACATTTTCAGCCGAAGTACTAGCCGGGCTTGTACGACGAATGCCGAGCACACTAAATCCGGGTGAAGAAGCCCAGTTGGCCCAAACGATTGAGATGTTTGAAGTCATCACTCAATCGCAGCCACATGATTATCAGTCTCTTGAGATTCTAAAGGAAGCTTATACGAAGCTCGGGCGGGAAAAGGACGTCATCGGCACGTCCAAACGAATCGCCCAGGCTTATGTGCAGATGGGCCAACTTTCGTCGGCGATTCTCGAATACGAAACCATCCTGCAGCGCTATCCCGACGACGTCGAGGTTCAGAAGGCCCTCTCGCAAATCGAGACCAAGGCCAATAATTTCCCGGTCGAACCGCCTCCAACCGAAGCCCCGGCTGCGGTCAAACCGGCCGCGCCCGCGCCCACAGGCGCGAAAGCCACCGAGCGGCCGCGCCCAACCGAAATCGAGGATGGCCGCCGTGCCATGTACAAAGTTTTTGTCGAGGCCAAAGTGATCACGTCGGGTGACTTCGATTTATGCTGGTCCACGCCCGACTTGTTCAGTCCGCCCGCCGGCGTGATCGAGCCATTTATCCAGGTCTTGGCCGACAAGGGAATCCTGCCGGTGGACAAATCACTCAAGCTTCTGACGGACAAGACGCGGATCGCGTTTTTGCCGCTGAACAATTATGACGTTGAAATGGACCTGGCGCGGGGCTTTCCCGCCGCGACCTGTCGGCGCTGGTGCATCCTGCCGTTTGACCGCATGAGCAAATCGATCCTGGTGGCTACGGCTAATCCGTTCAATCAGCAGGCGGCCAAGGAGCTGGCCGAGGCTACAGCCAGTCGCGTGCTCTGGTACCTGGTTTCGCCAACCGAATTGGTCAAAATGTTGCGCAAAGTCTTCCGCTAAATCCCATGCCCCCGGTCAAAACATTTGGCGAACGAATCGCCGACGCTCTGGTCGAAGACGGGTTGCTCAGCGTCCGGCAAGTCGAGGAGCTGCTGGCCCAGCAAAAGAAGGAAGGCACGCGCCTGCTCAAACTGATACTCGAAAAGGCCTATGTGAGCGAGCAGGACATGGCCGTATCCATGGGGCGCGTCCTCAACACCCCGCCGATCAACCTGGCCCGGATCACGATACCCAACGACATCGCCGACCTGTTGCCCCGCGAGGTCGCTCACAACCATAAGGTCGTGCCCGTTTCCCGCCTCGAGAACAAACTGTTCCTGGCCATGGCCGATCCGCTCAATGTGCTGGCCATCGATGATGTCAAACGCATCACCAAGCTGGAGGTCTCGACGCTGATCGCCGCCGAAAAAGCCATCCTCGACAAACTGACCAACATCGATGCCGCCAAGAGTGGCAGCATGGAGGACATCATCCAGGACGCCCGCCAAAAGGGCGAGGCCGAGACCGACGATGAGAATGTCGAGATTTCGCGGGAAACCCTGGAGGAAGTGAACCTCGATCAACTGGCGGCCTCGAGCGAGGAAGCGCCGGTAATCAAACTGGCCAACCTGATTTTGGTCCAGGCCGTCAAAGACCGCGCCAGCGACATTCACATCGAGCCGTTCGATAAAGTGCTGCGCCTGCGCTATCGCATTGACGGCGTGCTCCTCGATGCCACGGCGCCGCCCAAGCAAATGCAACTGGCCCTGGCCTCGCGCTTCAAGATCATGAGCAGCCTGGACATCGCCGAACGCCGATTGCCCCAGGACGGCCGCATGCGCATCCGCGTCGGCGGCAAAGACTACGATCTGCGCGTGTCGATTATGCCGACGGTGCATGGCGAAAAAATCGTGCTACGGGTGCTCGATAAATCCAATCTCTCGGCCAGCATCGACAAGCTTGGCCTGGACCCCGAGACCTTCGCGCAATTCAAAGGTGCCGTTGATGCGCCCCACGGACTGATCCTGGTGACGGGCCCGACCGGCTCCGGCAAGACCACGACGCTCTATTCCGCCCTCAACGAGCTGAACAATCCGATGTATAACATCGTGACCGTCGAGGACCCGGTCGAATTCCAGATTCCTGGCATCAACCAGGTGCCGGTCAAAAAGGAAATCGGGCTGACCTTCGCCAACGCCTTGCGCTCGATTCTGCGCCAGGACCCGGACATTATCATGATCGGTGAGATCCGCGACATGGAGACTGCGGAAATCGCCGTCGAAGCCGCCCTGACGGGCCACCAGGTTCTGAGCACGATGCACTGCAACGACGCGCCTGGCGCCATCGCGCGCCTGGACGATATGGGGATCGCGCCCTTCCTCATTTCTTCTTCGGTCATCCTGGCTTGCGCCCAGCGGCTGATGCGCCGTATCTGCTCGCACTGCAAGGAGCCGGTGACCTATCCGGCGAAGATGTACTCGGACCTCAACATCGACCCGAGCATTTTCGATGGCGTCACGCTTTTTCGCGGCCGCGGCTGCGATCGCTGCAAGGAATCCGGTTACTCCGGTCGTCTGGCAATCATCGAAGCGATGACTATCACCGACGAAATCCGGAAGCTGATCATCGCGCGCGCCAACACGCGGGAAATGGGCAAGACCGCCATTGGCCAGGGGATGCGCATGCTGCGGATGGTGGCGCTGGACCGCGTGCGCGAAGGCATCTCCACCTTGGAACAAGTTCTCGTGCTGACCGCAGCCCATTCATAAATAAGGGCTGGATTCGTCATTCCTCATTGACCAATGGCCGGCGCGGCGCTGCGCTTGGCCATAATCGCGCTGACGATTTTTGCTCCCAGTGCTGGCTTTTCCGCCAAAGCTTTTTGCGCAGCTTCTTTGCCCTGGCCAATCAGTTCTCCCTCGAACTGGAGCCAGGCGCCCTTCTTGTCCACTACACCGTTTTCGATGCCCACATCCAGGATGCTGCCTTCCTGGTTGATCCCATGATTGTATAGAATGTCGAACTCAGCTTCGGCGAATGGCGGGGCGACCTTGTTCTTGACGACTTTGACTTTCACGTGATTGCCCACAGCGTTGCCGGCGGCATCCTTGAGCGTGTCTTTGCGGCGAATATCCAGGCGCACGCTGGCGTAGAATTTCAGCGCCTTGCCGCCGGGCGTCGTTTCCGGGTTGCCGAACATGACGCCGACCTTCTCGCGAATCTGATTGGTGAAAACACAGGTGGTCTTGGCTTTGGCCAGAATGGCGGTAAGCTTGCGCAAAGCCTGGCTCATGAGGCGGGCCTGCATGCCCATCGTGGCCATTCCCATCTCGCCTTCGAGCTCGGCCTTCGGTACCAGGGCGGCCACCGAATCGATGACGATCACATCCAGCGCGTTCGAGCGTGCCAGTGTTTCGCAAATGGTAAGCGCCTCTTCGCCGCTGTCGGGTTGAGAGACGAGCAGATCGTCCAGGTTCACGCCCAGGCGCTTGGCATAGGCAGGATCGAGCGCGTGCTCTGCGTCAATGAAAGCGGCCAGCCCGCCAGCTTTTTGCGCATGCGCGATGACATGGAGCATCAGGGTGGTCTTGCCGGAGGACTCCGGCCCGAAAATCTCGACCACGCGGCCGCGCGGCACGCCGCCGACCCCCAGCGCCAGGTCCAGCGCCAGCGCACCCGTCGGTATTACCTCAATCTGTTTCAGCGCGCGGGCGTCGCCCAGTCGCATGATGCTGCCATCGCCATAGGCTTTCGTGATGGAGGAAAGCGCCGCTTCAAGATCGCGCTGGCGCGCGGCTGAGGCTTTGGCGGCTTCGGCGCTTTTGGCGTCCGCTCCCGCGGACTTCTCAGCCGTTTTTTCAGCAGTTTTTGGTGGCATGGTTGCAGGGGTTCGCGGTGAACGCTGGGCCCGTGGAACTCCCTGAGCCGGGAGCGTCGGCACCAGAGCCGCCAGCGGAGTTTCACCGCCGGCACGCCCGACCGTTCTTCGCTCTGGGGCTCCAGGTTCCACGTCGGCTCACCTTAATAATTCCTGTCGCGGCAGTCAAATCCCTCCAGTACTGCGGCATGCAAGTTTCGCTACAGGGCCTGCCGTTACAATGCCCTCTCCTCCTTGGGAGGAGAGGGGAAGGGAGAGGAGGCCTTTGTCTCGAAATTTGTTTGTCACGTTACTACTTGCTCCGCTTAGCTTCATTGGCCCCCTCGCCCACCGACCAGGTCAGACGATCGGGTTTGCCCGAAGCTCCGGATGGAAACTCAATTTGCACATCGGTGGTTTTGGCGAAGAACCGGGTGGGCGACTCCGCAAAAAGGACAAACCTTACTCCGCCAACTCTTGCGGTCAGTGAGTTGTTGTCTCGTCCGATTTCAATGCTTTCATATTTACCCGCGTAGCTGTCCAGCAATGCCACCGACAGGGTGAATTCCCTTTTGCCGGGTTTGCCCAGTTCACGCACCCAAATATTGCGGAAGCGCACCGGGTTGCCATGGTCCTGCAGCGAAAGCGGCTGTTTCTCCGGGTGCGCCTGGTACGGCGCGCGTTCGAGCCAACTCGTCGGACCGGTCAGCGGCACATGGTTATGGATGAGGACACCATTGTGCAGGACGGTCAGATAGACGGGGCTGAGCACCTTTCCCTCGGCGTCAAACCGCGGCGCAGTGTAGATAATATCGTAGGTCTGCCATCGGCCGGGCGGCAGGCACGCATTGGCCAGGGGCGGATACTGGCCGTAAATGGCGCCGGCCGAACCGTCGCCGTAAGTCTTGTTGCCGTATGAATCGAGCACTTGCACTTCGTATCGATCCAACCCGAAGAAAACTCCGCTGTTGCCGCGGCCCTGGCCTTCTCCCTCCGGCGGCACCGGTGTGGCCCATTCGATGTGCAATTGGCAATCGCCGAAATTTTGAAGCGTCCGCACGTAGCCGCTGCCTTTGACGCATTCCATGTAGCCGCCGCGAGTGACCCATTTGGTCGGCGTGCCATCCATGCTCACCCATTGCGAGAGGTCTTTCCCATTGAACAGCACTACGGCATCGGACGGCGCTTTGCCTGCGGTTTCCTGCGTGCTCGGCGTGGCCGGGGTAACGACCGGAGGCAGCGGCCGGGCGCGATCATGGTCGAGCCAATTGGGATCAGGCTGGCCCAAACACAAGCCTGTGCCACAGAGCAACACGCAACTCGCGAGCGGCCAGGCGAGACCAATTGTGAACAACGATTTTCTGGAGCTTAAAGGACGATGGGATGGCAGGTCGGTTGTGCGCATTGCGAAAAGCTACCAACGTTGCGGGTCTCAGGAAAAGAATTGTCTGCGAGCACTTGTGAAGCGGAGCCGGATCAGCTCGCGCAGTTGCTCACTCGCTGGGGCCGGGGCAAGGACCGGTTGATTTCCTCGAGGCGATAGCCAAAGCCCGGGCCCCGCAACGTCGAAAGATCCACGTTTCCCTCGCGCCGCCGATACAACCCGGGATGGACCCGGGCCTCGGCGCGCGAGGCCTCGGGATAAAACTGCATGGCGTTGGTTTCGACGCCCATAATCGTCCCAACGTGCGCCGCCAGGAGCACATGGGGGATCTGGGCAAGCATCGGGTTGGTGAGATCCTGGACCATTAAACTCATTCCGTGGGCCTTGGCCCAACAACAGCTCAGCAGGGCGCCGGTTTGGGTCTTGCAGGTTTTGAGGGCAACGCCCGTCCAGCCCAATTCCCGCCCCAACCGGATCATCCGCCAATCGTGGGCGCTCTCATCGAGGAACAGAGGCTTGCGGGCCGAGACGGTGTGGACATCAATGGCGTGCTGCTCGAGATCGTAAGGAAACGGCTGCTCGACATAGAGAAGCATGCGGAACAGCCGGGGCTGCTCGTCGCGCAAGCGATCGAGGATACTGTTGACATATTCCGGGTCGGAAACAGTGCAGTTGAAATCCGCTGACAACCAATCGGCCTTTTCGTCCAGGGCAATCGAGCCGACCTGGATAAGACGGCGCAAGTCCCAATCCGCATCGTTGCCGCGTAGTTTCACTTTGAGGCACTTGAGGCCGTCGCGGCGAATCCAGTCCCGCAAGAGCACGGGGTAGCCGTCGTTCGGCTCGGCGCCCGTTAGCTCCGATTCCTTCAGTAAGTCCAGTCCGCCGACCAAATGCCAGGCCGGCAATTTCTGCGGCGGGCGCGCGATGAGAAAGTCGTCTGGGAATTTGCCGGCAAAAGAGACGTTTGAGCCATCGGCTGGTTCGAGAAAACTAGACAGGTCGCGGCTCATGAATTCGGGGCCGTAAGTGGAATAGGTAGGGCGGCAGTGCAGACAACCGTAAGCATCGTGGAGGGCAAGGTCGAACGGGGAACAACAGACCAGGGCCGCAAGCCAGGGCATCGGTTCCTTGCCCGGACGATGCCGACGGTTGAACGCCTCAAAGTGAGGCCGCAAAATGGCTTCCTGAAAATCGTGGCCAATTTCCACGGGATGTCCCGTCAATCGACCACCGGACCATAGTCCGGCCAGCTCGACACAGAACCGTGTGATTGCCTCGTAGCGTTCCTCGTAAGGCGTCTGACCTGGCCAGACCCACTGGACGCTCAAAGGAGATTCGCCCCAGCCCTTGGCCGTGCGGCCCTGGCCATCGGCAACGCGCACGCAGGCTCGAGCGCAGGTGACGTGCGTCACCGTCTCCGCTCCGAACTTGAGCGGGACCCGAGTTTGGATGGGAAGAAAATAGAGCGAACTCTCGAGGATCTGAATGTCTGTCGGCTTTCCCATCGCGCGAGATTATGCGCCTCCGACACCTAGGCAAGCGTGGACCGGCGTCTGATCAAAAAATCCAAAATCGACTAGAGACTCCTTACGTCGTCTCCTACAACCGTTCGGTGCTTACTCCGCCAGCGAGTCACCGCGGCTGGAAATTCTCCAAGAACAAGTATCCAAGGATTACCGCCGCGAGCGCGGAGCAGAGTCCAAGCACGGCCAGATTCATGGCTTTAGCCTCGACTCGAACGGCCCAGGCCGCCAAACCACCTTGCTCGTCGCGCTCGACATTGATCCTCGAGACGGCAAGCAGGTTCAGGACCATCGCGAGCGCAAGTCCGGGTGCAATGGCAAGCGGACTATCCAGCACCCGAGGCACAGGAAAGCCCCCAAACCCCAGGAAGACCAGTAGCGCCGCAGGAAACAGCAGAACAAGGCCGAGAATGGCGAGTCGATTTTTATTTTTCATAGCGTACCAGGATGTTCACTTTGTGGCACAAAGTTAACCCGGTTTCTTCAGTTGTCAACTCGGATTCCCTGAATATTCTGAGCATCGGACTCACGCTCTTCCTGAAATGAACAATCGAATTACGCCGTGTCTTGTCTGTGCTTTTCTGCTGGCTGGTGTGGCATCAGTGTCAGCCGCGCTGGCCGGAACAGTTGGGAAGCCAATGTTCGATTCCGAAATTATTTTCCCACTCGAACACTGGCACAACCACGCTTCCTGCATTGTCGAGACGCCTAAAGGTGACGTAATCGTCTGCTGGTTTCATGGTTCGGGTGAACGCACGGCGGATGACGTCAAGATCGAAGGCGCGCGAAAACGCAAAGGCTCGGCCACGTGGAGCCGGCGTTTCACGATGGCAGACACGCCGGGTTACCCGGACACTAATTGCTGCCTCCTGATCGATCCCCAAGGGCGCCTGTGGTTGTTCTGGCCGACGATTCTGGCCAATCGCTGGGAGACGGCGCTGATGAAGTATCGGATCAGTTCAGATTACCAGGGCGAGGGTCCACCAAAATGGCAGGTCAGCGAAGTGTTGCACGTGACGCCCGGGCCCGAATTCGAGCTCGCGGTCAGCAATTTCATCGCTCAGGCCGAGGCGCGCGTTGCGGCCGGCGGCTTGACCGGCGCCGCCAGGGAACGGATGGAGGGCTGGCTCACGGCGATGCGCTCACGCGCCTCCGATAAACTGGAGCGGCGGCTGGGCTGGATGACGCGCGCTCACCCTTTTGTCCTGGAAGGCAAACGGTTGATCGTGCCGCTGTATTCGGATGGCTTTTCGTTCTCGCTGATGGCCATTACGGATGATTGGGGAAAGACGTGGCACACGAGCACACCGTTGATCGCGGGCGGGAACATTCAGCCCAGCATCGTCCGCCGACGGGACGGCTCGCTCTATACTCTCATGCGCGACAATGGTCCGCCTCCCAAGCGGCTCCACCAAAGCGAATCGCGCGATCGCGGGGAAACCTGGTCGCCTGTCACCGACAGCGAATTGCCCAATCCCGGCTCGGGCGCCGAGATCACTTCGCTGCGCAACGGCCATTGGGTGCTGATCGGCAACGATACCGAACGCGGCCGGCACAGCCTGGCCGTGCAGATCTCCGACGACGAAGGCAGGACCTGGCGTTGGAAACGGCATTTGGAATTGGATCCGGGCGGGTCCTTCCACTACCCGAGCATCATTCAGGCGCGCGACGGCAGCTTGCACGCCAGCTATAGTTATCACCTGAACAAGGCTGAAGGAAAAGATGCGGACGGCCAGCCGGCTCACAAATCGATCAAGCACGCACACTTCAATGAAGCTTGGGTGATGGCGGGTGACTGAAAAATCCAAATTCCAAAATCCAAATTTGATCAGAGCCTCCTTACGGGCGTGTTGCCCAAACGCGAAAACGCAGGGAAAGCGCGACTCTCGGCCCGACGGTCGTGCCGAAATTCGAGAGAAACAGCCAGTTCGGACGTTGCTGCGGCCGGGGACGGCCGCGCTCCGGCAGTTGGGCAACACGCCCTCACTTCGGCTCCTACAATTTTGAGAAGCGCTCTGAGTTAGTCGTTTCCGAATTGACCGCCCAGCGTGGGCGATTACATTCGTCATTGGCAAAAAGCAACCTTTCAACAAGAGGCAAAACTTATGCGTGGAATCATTTGGAGCAAATCCATTGTTACAATGGCAATCGTGTGCGGGATTGGCGCATTCGGCAATCCCGGTCAATCGGCCGCGGCCGAAAAGAAGACCTCATGGAAAGTCACCGGCGAACTTGAAGAAGCGTGCTCGTGCCGCGCCGCATGTCCGTGCTGGTTCAAATCTCTGCCTACGCGCATGACTTGCGATGGAGCGCAAATCATCTTCATCACCAAGGGCCAGTTCGGCAAGGTCCCACTCGCGGGCCTGGCGATGGCGCAATTCGTCCAAAGCCCGGAACACCAGAGTATGTTCGAATCGTTCGGGAAGTGGAATTTCGATTACGTTTATATCGACGAAAAAGCGACTCCCGAGCAACGTGAGGCGCTGAAGGAATTGTCGTTGCATTTCTTCCCACCGGCCGCCAAATCGCGCGAGTATCGCTTTGTGCCCATCACCCGCCAGATCCAGGGCGGCGAACACATCTCCACCGTCGGCACTTACGCCGTCTGCTCTGGTCATTTGATCGAGGGTGGATACGACGGGCCGCCGAAGGTCGTGAACCCGCCGCTCGCCGACCCGACCCATAAGACCTATCTCCAGGGGCAAACGACGAAACTGACCTACGCCGACGCGGGCCAGGATTGGAAGTACGAAAACTCCAATTACATGCGCAACACTTTCGAGGTGGACAACAAAGTTTACGAAAAACACGAAGCGGCGATGGCCAAGAAGATGGGCAAGATGTAAGCAAATCAAGCCCGGGTCTTTCGACCTTCGTCACTTCTGCGGGTGGGGCCACGGATAACTCATTTGGCCCACACCATGATCGGTCGGGCCGGGTGGAAGCTCCTTTTGCCAGGCCAGGACTTTCTCGCTCAACCGCGCCACGACATCAGGATGATGCTCGGCGACGTTATTTAACTGCGTGAGGTCCTTTGGCACGTCATAGAGCTCGACGCGGCTGCGGTCGGGATTCAGCAGCAACTTCCAATCTCCATCGCGGACGGCCAGCATGGGACTCTGATGAAACGGTTCGCCGAAGATCCGGAAGCGCCATTCCCACATGAGCGGCGTGACGCGCGCGCGGGAATGGCCAAGGAAAATATCGCTCACGGCCTCGCCATCCAGTTTGTGATCGGGAGGGAGCGTGATGCCGGCGAGCTTGCAGACGGTCGGCAGCCAGTCCACGCCTGCCACAACTGAGGTCTCGTCAATTTTTCCGGACGGCACCTTGCCTGGCCATCGGATAATTCCAGGCACGCGGATGCCGCCTTCGTAGAGACTTCGTTTGCGGCCGCGAAAAGGACCGGCGCTGCCGACGCCGCTATGGCCGGCGTTGCTGACGTGGATGTCTTCGGGGCCATTATCGCTGGAAAAGAGCACCAGCGTGTTGTCCGCCAGGCCCAGGTCATCGAGCGCCTGAAGCAGACGCCCGATATGCTTGTCCATATCGGTCACCGAGCTGTAAAAGATCTGCGCAGCGCTCTTGAATGGAAAATTCTTACCCACAGGAGTCAGGAAATCGTAGGGCTTCATCTGCTCCTCTGGCGGATTTAGTGGAGCATGGGGAATCAGCATCCAGGCATTGACGTAAAATGGCTTGTCCTTGTGCGCGGTGATGAAGCGGATGGTTTCGTCCACGATCGCGCTCGAGGATTTGGCGCGGAACGTAAGGTCCGGTTCATCCCAGGTTGGCCCATTTGCATTGACGGTTCGGGCTTCATCGAAACCGTAGGCCGTGGGCGGCGGGGCACCTTCGCCGTTGCCGAGGTGCCATTTCCCAAAGTGCGCGGTCGCATAGCCGGCCCGCTGAAGCAGCGCCGCGACGTTCGGCACTTTCGGGTCCAGCCAATTGTTCATCCCGCGCGCGGCGTTGGCCTTATGGTCGGCATAGTGACCATGTATCTTGTGTCGCGCGGGATACTGGCCGGTCATGAAGGCGCAACGGCTCGGGGAACAAACCGAGCCGTTGACGTAGAACTGGGTAAACAGCGTTCCCTGCCTGGCCAGTCGATCCAGGTTCGGCGTTTTGAGTTGTGCATGGCCGTAGCACCCGAGATCGCTCCAGCCCAGGTCATCGGCGAGGATGAAGATAAAGTTGGGGCGCTTCGTGACTTCTCCGGCAGCGGAAAGACCGCCGGCCACCGTCAACATGAGCAGGGAAACTAACCATGATTTCATAGCACAAGCCGGAAACTGTCAGGGTTAACCAGAAAGACAAGCGACTTTCTGGCCAAGCGGTTTGAGCCAAGGCGGATTCAAGCAACGCAGCCGCCGACATGTGGAGGCGCTGACTGGAAAATCCAAAGTCTAAAATCCGAAATCCAAAATTGAGTTCCGCCTCACGTCGTCTTCTACACGGCAGACGCACTCGTCGATCCCGCAGCAGCGCAACAAGAGGGTTGCATCGCGCGGGCATTTGGGATTTGGTTTCGCGAGTGAAACTCAACTTCAAGCGCGTGGACTTGCAATTGGCGCACCCTTGGGCGATCGCTCGAAGCAAAGCCACTCTGATGGCGAAGGTGTTGGTCGCGGAACTCACCGGGGCCGACGGCACCCTCGGCCTGGGCGAGGCTGCGCCCACTGCGCGTTACAAGGAATCCGTGGAAAGCGTGGAGGCCTTTTTCCGCCAAGTGGATCCGCGCGGCCTTTCCTTCAGCGATGTGGATGGCAGTATGGAGTATCTCGAAACGCTTTCTCCTCGCGACCGCTCTGCCAAGTGCGCCTTGAACCTGGCTTTGCTCGACGGCGTCGGCAAGCGGGCGAAAAAGCCAATTTATGAAACGCTCGGCCTCGGTTTCCGCGAAGGCCAGCACAGCACATCCTTCACGATTGGAATCGATAAACCCGACGTGATTCGGAAAAAAGTGCTGGAAGCTGACAGATATCCGGTATTGAAAATGAAAGTTGGCGTCGCCGATGACAGGGCGAACCTGGCCGCACTGCGGGAAGCCGCGCCGTCAAAACCGGTGCGAGTTGATGCCAATGAAGGATGCAGGACGAAAGAACAAGCGCTGGAGATGCTCGAGTGGCTGGCAACCGACGGCCACATCCAATATGTCGAACAACCGTTGGCGACGTCCGCGCCGGCAAAGGATTGGGTTTGGCTCAAGCAACGCTCGCCACTGCCGATTTTCGGCGACGAATCGTACCACCTGGCGAAAGACGTCGAGCAGGCGGTCGAATGGTTTCACGGTGTCAACGTGAAGCTCGTGAAGACAGGCGGCATCAGCGCCGCCTTCGAGGCTCTGAGGGCGGCGCGCAAAGCTGGTCTCAAAACGATGATTGGCTGTATGATCGAGACCAGCGTCCTCATCAGCGGGGCGGCGCACCTGGCGGAGCTCTGCGACTATCTCGATCTCGACGGCAATATTCTCATCACCAACGATCCGTATCGCGGGGTGGCGGCTGATCAGGGCGTGCTGTCATTTGCCAGCGCGCCGGAGAAATTCGGGTTGCGAGTTACCGCCAGACCATGACGAGTCGTGCACGGGATAGTCAAATCCACGTATATCATTGTTTCGCGCAGATTTCCCAGGCGGCAGCCTGCAAGTGCGCGATCGCAATTGGAGAAAGCAACGACGCTCGCGCAGCGTTTGGAGTGCGCGGAGCTTGCTCCCTCTTTAGAGCCCTGGTGTCCTTCGTGAAAGCGCCGGCGAGCCGGGCGCACTCCATGCGCTTCGCGAGGTTTGTTTGCGGCTAGGCGTGACCCTCACGCAGGATTTGGGCAGCGGCAGCTTCGTTGCAAAGCTTGCGATAGGCCTCATCCAAACTGACAGCCGCTCCGGAGCCGGGAGCGAATCCGCAGTCCGGGTTTAGCGTGATACGCTCCGGAGCGAGGTGCTTGAGCGCCTGTCGGACGCGGCTAACGATGGTTTCCGGCGAGTCGATGCGCCCCGGAGTCACGTCCACGCACCCGAGGCCAATTTCCAAGTCCTCGCGCAAATCGCGGAATACCGCCATGTCGCCAGCCTGCGATGCGGTGAATTCCATCGTGAGCTGGTGGACTTTCAGGCGGTTCAGATGCGGGATGATCGGTCCGTAGCCGCCCTCGTGGGATTGTTCTCCCCGCGCCCGCGCCCCCGCGCGACGGCAGAGATGAACGGCGGTTTTGATGCCGGTGATTCCACAAACGACTTCATTGACCATATCCACGGCGAAAGCCGCCGCCGCCTCGGGTTCCGAGTATTGAGCGCGCACCGCCGGGTCCACGAACAGACAGAGATGGGGGTCGTCGATCTGGGCAATGTCCGCGCCTGCGTCGCGGATAAGCTCCAACTCGCGCCGGAGAACCGGGACGCAGTCCCGAACAAAATCGTCGCGTTTCGGATACGCCTTGGAGGATTTATCCACCTGCCACATCCGTTCGCCGAGCAGCGCCGGCGAAGGCAGCGTCGATTTGATGAGCCGTTTGGTGATGGATTTGAGGAATGTGACTTCTCGGGCTATGAAGCCCGGCGTTTTCTGGGCGAGCTTCTCAATCACGAGCGTGAATGGGCGGCCATCCGGCAGCGCGCCCAATTCGAATCCGTGAGCTAGTTCGGCGATCACGCCGATATAGGATTTGCGCCGCCATTCACCGTCCGTCAGCACGTTGAGGCCGGCTTGCTCCTGCAGTGCCACGGCATAACTCACCGCCGCCTGCATGCGTCGCTCATATTCCTCGCGGGGCAACGGAGGCCGGTCGTTGATGAGATCGAGCACGAAGCTCGGACGCGGCAGAGAACCGACGACCGATGCGGGAAAAAGTCTGGTCATCTAGAGGAACGTAGCCGCCGACGTCAGTCGGCGCACTATAATTGAAGAGATGTAAGCAACGACTGACGTCGGCGGCTACGATAAGAGAAACGGTTCAGAAGTCAGCCATCCGCCAACCCTTGCGGTACGTGCGGTGGAGGTAACGGTTCGCTTCTTGATGATTCCGCACTTTCATCCGCGCATGATCCCACTCGAGCGTTTGGCCTGGAACGCGAATGGCGACTGTGCCCAACAGGATGGCCTCTGTCATGGGGCCGGTTTGCGCAAAGTGCGACTCGGTTTTTTCACTGCTGAGGCAGGCATCGACAAAATGATGATAATGGTTGCGCGGGGGCAGGTCGGACCGCTTGACGTCCTTGAATTTCTCCTCGGGCAATAGTTGCGGCGGGTAGCCGAGCTGGTTGAGCAGCGCGCCGTTGGTCCCGATGACCATCGAGGATTCTGCGGGATATTCCTTTAGATCCTGCGAGTAGAGTTTGCGAATGGCCTCGGGAGGATAGTACTCGCCATCGAACCACTCCAGCGTCCAGGCTTTGGCATCGGTCAGCTCGTTGCCGGGAAAGGTCCAGGTGATGTGGTCGCCTTGTGGCCAATTGTCCTTCCGGCGGGCCGACGAATTCTTCCACGATTCCTGCACTTCGGCCACGACCGTCAACGGCGGTTTCATATCCAACCCCTTCCACACCGAATCGAAGATGTGACAGCCGATGTCACCGGACCAGCCGGTGCCGAAATCCTGCCACGCGCGCCATTTCACGGGATGATAAATCACGGGCGCGAATTCGCGCGCAGGCGCCGTGCCGAGCCACAGGTCCCATTTCAACGAATCCGGCGGTGCCTGACCAGTGGCCGGGCGCGGCCCTTCAAGCCGGTAATCCTTGATTGCGCCCGGCCGGTTCGAACAGAGATAGGCGTGAGTGACTTTCCCAATCCGCCCCTCCTTGAGCCACGTGACGGCAGTACGATCGTGAATGGTTGAGGCGATCTGAGTGCCAAGCTGGGTCCGAACACCCTTCTGGATCGACGCTTCCGTGAGAGCCCGAACCTCAGCCACGTCGTGACACATCGGTTTCTGGCAATAGACATGTTTGCCTTTTTCAATTGCGCTGTAAGCGATGATGAAGTGCATGTGATCGGGCACCGTCACGTTTACCGAATCAACTTTTTCGCCCTCTTTTTGGAGCAGTTCGCGCCAATCGGAGTAAAGCCGCGCGTCCGGAACGACCTTGGCCGCCTTGTCGAGATTGGTGGAATCGACGTCGCACAGCGCGACGATCTGTACTTTCTTGTGTTCCTTAAAATTCTGCAGGTCGCCCCAGCCCATGCCGTTGACGCCAATGCAGGCATGGTTCAGCCGTCCATTGGGCAAGCTCGCTTGGGCCTGCCCGCGGGCATTGGTCAACGGCCAAACGAAGGGAGTTGCGGCGACGCCGAAACCTGCAACCCGTAAGAAGCGCCGGCGCGACCAAAAGCGCGCTCGCCGAATCTGCAATGGGATTTGCGGCGAATAAGAAGAGGTAGCCCTCGATTTCATACAAAACAATCTTGCTGACGGCTTACAAAAGGTTCAAGCCAAAGTCGTTTTGCGGTGCAGCCTTGAAATCACGAACCAACTGACAGAACCTTGCGGGGTGAACGTATTCGTGATCCTGGCTTTCTCGCTGGTTGTCTTGCTCTGTGGCGGCTGCAATAAGTCTGCTGAGCTCCAGACCAGCCCGATACTGGACCCGGGTGAGCCAACTCAGGCACAACCGAAACTGCAGACGATGAAGCTTTGGGTCGGCCCGGAAGAAATGATTGTGGAACTGGCACTGACGGCCCAGCAGCAACGCGCCGGCATGATGTTCCGGACTAACATGGCCGAGAACGCCGGCATGTTGTTCCCGCTGGTGACCACTCAATATGCTTCCTTCTGGATGAAAAACTGTCCCTTGTCGCTTTCCGCCGCCTACATCGATCCGGAAGGCATCATCCAGGAAATTCGCGAGTTCCAGGCCTACAATACGATCCCCGTGGTTTCAGCCTCGAACAACATCCGCTTTGTATTAGAGACACCGCACGGCTGGTTCGAGCGGCATAATGTCAGAACCGGTATGGAAGTTCGCGCCGAGCGCGGTTCGCTGATGGAAACTTTTTTCCGAGGCCGTTAGCGCAACGGCGATTTGAAAATCGAACTGGCCCGAAAACGAAGGCCGGGAAGCAGCGGGGTGGTAAAAACGCCCTTCTCGTTATGTGTGACCGCGGGTGAGTCGGGATTCCTCGAGAGATCATAAACATGGATGAGCCGCGCAACGGGATCCACCAGCCAGAGCTCCTTAACTCCGGTTCGCCCATAGATTTTTCGCTTTGAACCCTTATCGAGGCGCGCAGTTCCCGGCGAAAGAATCTCCATCACTAAATCCGGCGCTCCCTCGATGCCGTGCTCGGTTATCATCGATCGGCGCCGGTTGGAGATGAACACGACATCGGGCTGATAAATATTGACGTCGGTCAGAAACACATCCAGCGGCGCGATAAAGACTTCGCCAATCGGTTTTCCCTCCAGGAAACGAAGAATTATTGGGTAAATGCGACCCGCAATGCTCTGGTGGTAGGTTTCGGGCGATGGCGACATAATAAGGTCTCCTTCGACGACCTGGTAGTAGGGCGGCCCTTGCGGCATCCCCTCATAATCATACCTGGTAATTTGAGGGGCCTTCGTTTGTAACATGCTTGCAGGCTACCCTTAGCCCCAACTTGTGTCAACGGACGGAGTCTGGTCGCAGGTCAAATTTCGTCGTGCGTTCGCAGACGTCGCGGCTAGCTTTCCCCCGTGATCGTGCGTGCCAAGTCCGACCAACTTTTTGCTGAGTCGTTAAAATTTATTCCGGGCGGCGTGAACTCTCCGGTGCGGGCGTTCCGCGCTGTTGGCGGCCAACCTTTCTTCGTAAACAAAGCCAAAGGGGCCCACGTGTGGGACGTGGACGGGAACGAGTATGTCGATTATGTCGGCACGTGGGGCCCGGCGATTCTCGGGCACGCGCACCCCAAGATCATCAAAGCGGTCCAGGCCGCGGCAGAACAGGGCACGAGTTTCGGCATCCCGAATCCGTTGGAAGTCACGATGGCCCGGCTCATCTGCTCGCTGGTGCCCAGTGTTCAAAAGGTTCGCATGTGCAACTCCGGAACCGAGGCCACGATGTCTGCCATCCGCCTGGCGCGCGGTTACACCCATCGCGAGAAGATCATTAAGTTCGAAGGGTGTTATCATGGACATGCGGACTCATTGCTGGTCAAAGCGGGTTCGGGAGCGTTGACGTTTGGGAATCCGGACAGCGCGGGCGTGCCCACGGCCTTCACTCAGCATACGATTGTTTTGCCCTTCAATGATCATGAGACCGTAGAGGCGGCCTTTGCCGCCAACAAAGATCAGCTCGCGGCGATCATTCTCGAGCCGGTGCCCGGCAACGCCGGCCTGTACCTTCCACAACCCGGCTACCTCGAGTTTCTGCGCGAAATCGCCACAGCCAAAGGATCGCTGTTGATCTTCGACGAAGTCATGACCGGATTCCGCCTTGCCAGAGGCGGGGCGCAGGAACGGTTCGGCATTACCCCCGACTTGAGTTGCTTCGGCAAAGTTATCGGAGGCGGCCTGCCCGTGGGCGCGTTCGGCGGCCGCGCGGACATTATGGATTGCCTGGCGCCCGACGGGCCGGTTTATCAAGCTGGCACGTTGAGCGGTAACCCGGTCGCGATGGCCGCCGGCATTGCGGCGTTGGACGAGTTGGCCGCCACCGACGCCTACGCCCGGCTCGAACAACTCGGCGCCCAGCTCGAAGCCGGGATGAAAGAGGCGGCGACCGCGGCGGGTATCCCCGTCCAGTTCAACCGCTGCGGCTCGATGTTCTGCGCGTATTTTACCAGTGGCCCGGTGCATAACCTCGCGGATGCGATGAAGAGCGACCGCGCCCGATTCGCCAAATATTTCCACGGGATGCTGGAGCAGGGGATTTATCTGGCACCGTCGCAGTTCGAAGCCGGGTTTCTCTCGACGGCCCACGGCCAAAAGGACATCGAAGCAACGGTGGCGGCGGCGGCGGAAGTGATGAAAACACTTTCCAATTAAGTCGGGCAGGGTCGCTTATGCGCATTTTGTCACTGGATCCTGGGACCAAACGCATCGGCATCGCGGTGAGCGACGAATTGAAGATGATCGCACAGCCGCTTGAATTCATTCCAGCCGAGCCGTTCGCCGATGTCGTCGCCCGGCTCAAACGCCTGGTCCAGGAAAAGGCAGTGGAACTGATCCTGGTCGGGATGCCGCGTAACATGGATGGGACATACGGCCCGGCGGCGACTCGAGTCCAGGAGTTCGTTGCGGCTTTGGAGAATGCAATCCCGTTGCGGATTAAGACCTGGGATGAGCGGCTGACGTCGGCACAAGCGAACCGCATTCTGCTTGCAGGCAACGTGCGCCGAGACAAGCGAAAGCAGAAAGTGGACAAGATGGCGGCGGCGATTTTATTGCAAAGTTATCTGGACAGTGTGCGTGAAACGTGATGCGTGATGCGTGAGCTCAATTACCGCGGACACCTATCTGCTGTCCTTCGGCCGCTCAAAAATCGCGAATCACGATCGATGAACGATGCGAGGAAATGGAACCGCTAAAGTTCAAACTAACCATCGCCTACGACGGCACAGGCTATGAAGGCTGGCAGTTGCAGAAGACCGGCACCGGCGTGCAGGAGAAGATCGAGCTTGCTCTGGCAAAACTCTTCCCCGGCCGTCCTCGGCTTCACAGTTCGAGCCGCACTGATACGGGCGTGCACGCCCTGGGCATGGTCGCGCACTTCGAAGTGCGGCCCATGGAGTGCAGGATGGCGCCGGCCAAATTGCTGCTGGCTCTGAACGCCTGGCTGCCGGCGGACATCCGGGTTGTCTCCGCCGCGCGCGTGCGAAGAAATTTCCATGCTCGTTTCGATGCCACCGGCAAGCAATATCGCTATTCTGTCTGGAACGATTCGGCAATGAATCCGTTGATTCGCCACATTGCCTGGCACGTGCCGCGGCCACTGGACCTCCACGCCATGCGCGCCGCTGCGCCAGCTTTTCTTGGAAAACACGACTTTTGCTCCTTCTCCTCGAACCAGGGTTATGCAAAAGGATCGACGGTCCGCTCCCTTACCCGGTGCGAAATCAAAAGAAGTGGACGCTTGCTGACCTTCATTATCGAAGGCGACGGGTTCTTATATCGAATGTGCCGAGGCATTGTCGGCACGCTGGTGCAGATCGGCCAGGGTAAATTCTCCTCCGACGAGATCAACCAGATGCTGGCGCGCAAGGATCGGCGCGGCGCTGGGATGACCGCGCCTGCTCATGGCCTCGTCTTGTGGAAAGTATATTATCGAAAAAAGTCACCCCGCGCCTGATGCCAATATCTGGGCTCCCAATTAAGGTCACACATCACACATCACGTTCCACGTTTCACTCATGCAGATTGTCCTGGTTGAACCGGAGATTCCGCCCAACACTGGCAACGTCGCGCGGCTGTGTGCGGCGACGCGCTCGAGGTTGCACCTGATCGAACCGCTCGGCTTCCGGATGGATGATGCCCGACTCAAGCGCGCGGGTATGGATTACTGGCAGCATGTAGAATGGCACTGCTGGGAAAGTTGGGGTTCCTTTGCCAGCTGCTTGCCGAACAGTGCGAAGCTCTGGTTGATCGAATCCGGCGGATCGCGGCTTTACTCGGAGGCGCGGTTCAGTGCGGAGGATTATCTGGTCTTCGGGCGCGAGACTGCCGGCTTGCCGAAAAAGCTGCTGGAAGAAAACCAGGACCATTGGTTGCGCATCCCCATGTTAAATCCCGAGGCGCGCTCACTGAATTTATCCAATTGTGTCGCTTTGGTGCTGTTCGAGGCGTTAAGGCAGCAGGGATTCGCTGGGGGAAAATGACGAATCAGCCAAAATCCGAATTCCGAATTTCGAAACCCGCCCCGCCCCGCTGAGACAAGCGCTGAGCGCGGCGAGAGGGAGCCAGGAGTTCGAAATGCAAAATTTGAGATATTTAGGTCAGGGATGGCGTAATCGGAAAAATGCTGCCGGTGTGGCCGGGTCATTGACGGGGAAACTCGCTTGGGTGTTGGTTTGCGAGCCGGGCACATTGCCCCACGCGCCGATCGTTCCCACACCAGTTCGATTGCTCTGCAAGATCCAGCCCTGGTAGTTCGTGGCCCAGGAGAGCGTCAAGGTCGAGCCACTCAGGCTGGCGCTGAGCCTCGCCGGCACAGTCGCAACGGTGAAGGTCTCCCATGGCCCGGTATTGATGCGGTTATTGATGAGCGGCAAGGCGCCGGCGTTCTCGGCGGTGACATCCATGTTGTTCACCAGCGCTCGCAGCGAAATAGTGCCATCCCCATTGTCCGACCACTGGAACGACTGCGAAACTCCTGCGGTGCTCGCGTTTGCCAACAGCGGCGAACTGCCCGTCGGACTGGCCCTAACAAACAGGTTGAGCGCCACTGACTTCAAGGCGACGCAACCCCACCCAAAAGAGCTGCTCTGGTCCACCAACTGAAACTGCTCACTGAGACCAGCCACAGGCTGATTGGCGATCAACGGTGAGGTCGCATTCGTCGCGCTGACGAAAAGATCGTTCGCTGCCGAGCGCAGAGTGATCATGTCTCCGATTGGCAGGTCGTCGTGATATTGCCAGTAGTTGATGTTGAAGCCGCCGGTGTCACAGACCAGCCTCACTGCGTGCGTGCTGTCTTTGGCGAATGTGTAGGAGGCGCCCGACTCGAGGTTGGTATAGACCTGCCAATCACCCGTGTTCGGCACCAGCAGCGACGGATAATTCGTGCCGTCGATCACAAAGTGAATCATTGAACCGTTATTGGGACTGGCCACCCGTGCGATCAGATGGACTTTGCTCCCCTGGATGGGCACCTGCTCCCATTCGAGCCATTCGCTCGAGTTGATCCACCCCACATTGTAGCCGCCACCGGCGTCGCCGGTCGTCTGGATGGCAATATTGCCGTTGCGGTAGAAGTTGACCTGGCCATTGCCTCCGTTGGCTCCGCCAAAATTGTCGCAAGCTTCTGCCTCGAGCTTCAGTTCGCACGGATTGGCGTGATTGCCGTATAGGCGGAGCAAGTTGAGTCGCTGGTTCGGATAATCATAATAGGTCTGGCTGTAGTTGAGAGTCGTTCCATCCGTGTCGAGATTGTTGACCCGGAACAACGCGGCGCTCTCCTCCCAATCGGTAAACCCCTCGACCAGCGTGAGCAATGCCCCGCTCCCGCGCGTGTTTATGAGGCCGTTGGCGAGCGTTTGTCCGTGCTGCGGATCGATCCAGCCCGGACCGAATGCCGGAGTTTGAAACTGCGGACAACAAACGCCGATCTTGACACCATTAAGGGTCGTCTGCGACCAACCGCTCGATCCTTGGGCGAACCAATTGTGGACTCCATCCGCCACATTCGTGCTGTTGCAAGTGGTGTCGTTGGACAAAAAATCGTCCGACAGAATGATAAACGGGTTGAATCCAAAAGTGTTCTGGCACTGTTGACGCACATACAACAATGCCTGAGAAGCGTTGCCCTGCATGTTTCCGACGAAATAAGTGTTGCCCGACCAAATGATGATCACCGGCCTGCCGTTAATCTTGAACCGATTCGCGTCGGGCACCGATTGGTAAAATAGTTTGTAATTGTAATCCCACAGAAAGAGCCAATTGGTCTGCTGGCTGATATCGAATGGCTGGGCGTAACCAAAGCCGCGGCCATTGGCCTGGTTCCATTGAGCGGTCCAGGAGGCCGCGTTGTCATCGAAGATCGCGAGCTTGATGCGGTTGGTCAGCCCACGGTTTGAGAGCGCTGAAAGCAACGGCGCGATGTTCGTCGGATTCTGGCCTGTGTTCGGCCATGACCCGCGCAGGTTCGGACAGACGAAATCCACGCCGCCGGCTGCCAGTTCCTCCGCCCAATCGTCCCACGTGAGGTTTGGACTACCCGAAATGGGATTGAAAAGCGGTTTGTTGGCCGTGCCTGTGTAAGGTCCCGTCAAGTCGTTGCCGTAACTCCACCCGCACGTGACGCCGAGGTGTTGAGCCTGTGCTGCGGAGGCTACAAGAAGGAGTGCAGCGAAACTCCATGCGGGTTTGGCACAAAATCGAATTCCGTTCACCTGCAAACTGGAGACATTCCGAGGTTTCGGCGAGCAAGCCGCGTCCATCGAATCATTCTAGCATCGGAAGGCCTCACAGGCACTTATAACCCCAGCCAGGACGCACCCATCAGGCGGTGCACGTGTTACTTTGCCAATTTCAGCAGTTCCGCAACCTCAACCATTACATCAGGAAATGCCAGCGGTGATGCCTGTTCGCCGGCGCGCAAAATGCGCTGGGAGCCGTATCCAGAGAAGTGCGGTCCTCGATAAATTTCGATTGTTCTTTCGACCAAATTCACGATCCACACCTCCACAATTCCGGCGCGGCCATACAGTGGAAGTTTTTGCTCGCGATCAAGACCCAGCGTCGTGTCGGCGACCTCGATTAGCAGAAAGACATCATCAGGCACAGGGTGCCGGCTGGTGTAGTCATCGCCGACGGGCTTAAGCAACATGAGGTCCGGCTGAGGCTCGGAGTGATCGTCCAGGCGCACTGGATCCTGGGCCGAAACCAGCCAGCGTCCGCGGGCCAATTTGTTAAACAGACGATTCAGCCGTTTGACTGAGCCTCCGTGGAATGGTCCGATGGGCGACATATCTATGATCTTCCCGTCAAGGAGTTCGACCCGGGAACCTGGTTTAAGCACGCCAGTTTCCGCCATGCGATAGTAATCGGCGACGTTGAAGCGATGTTGTGCTTCGACCAGCATGCGAACAAGTTATCAAATCAAGCGGGGACGCGCAACCACAGTCGGCGTGCCAGCCCCAAATGCCTCAGCGAAGGCGAATGCCACAATACCAGGCCGCGTTCCATGCACTCGCAACCTCATCGCAATCCAGTCAAGGTTCGGCGGCGGCGTTGACCGTCACCCACACGGGTGAGGACCAGGCCATGTTGCCGTCGCTCTGCTCGATGCGCAGGTAATAGCGATTCTCGCCGGGCATTGGAGAGGTGTCAGTGAACACGTTCGCGAACTCGCTTTGTCTCGGCTCCCAGACCTGGTAATTCCTTTCATTGCGCACCAACGTGACGCGCTTGAGCGACGCTGTGCCGTTGACAGAAAATTTCAGCTCCGGCTTCCCGCTCGCCTGAAACACCGAGCCCATCGGCTGGCGGTTGCAACTGAACTCCACGAAGATTTTGGTCGTGGCCGCGATGCTGCGCCGCGCCCTGAAGCCCTCGATGATTCCCTCGCGTGTGAATTGCTCGACATAGACCCCGCCGAAGGACGTGTGCTGCGAAACGTGGTCGGAGCTGGCGAATACGCCGAGCTTGTGGCCGCGAGTGAGCGCATGTTGATAGACGCCGTTGCTTCGTTCCGTTCCAAAATTTTCAATCGCCGCCGGTGGCGCCGGGATCACCGCTTTGGACGCCGTGTCCGCAGTGTATTTCTGGCCTACACGCAGGCCAACGGTTGGCTGCGGCGCGCCCAGACCCTCATAACTGACGCGAGCTCCCTGGAAAATCTCCACGGTGTTTTCGACCGCGCCGTCAATCCTCTCGTATCTGTCCCAGTCGGTGCCCATGCCTGTCGCGCCCGTGTGGCTGATCAACGCCACCGGGCGGCCGTATTTGCCGAGCAGGTCCCACAATTCCATCGGCGTAATTTCGTCCGCACCGGTCTGCACGTGATAAAGCGTGTTCCACGGGGAGGCTTCGTAGAGCGAGCGTTTGATGTACACAATCGGCGCGCCGCGCTGCGCGAAGACGACATTTCTGTGGCCCCACGGAAATTTCTGCTCGCGCTCGTAAGCGTAGAGCGAGGTGAACTTTCCCGGCGCGTAAAAGACGTCCACCATCCGCTGGGTCTGCCACCATTCGTAGGGATCGTACTTTTTGACGATATCCGTGTGGTCCGACGTGCCCATGAAATCCAGCTCGGCCATGTCATAGGCGTAGCGGAAATGTTCGAGCACGCAGCCGTCCTGGCCGCAGCGGCAGTTGGAGAAGTCCGTGTGCCGGTGCAGGTCACCGAAGACGAGCGTGTATTTTTTCCCGCCCACATCCCAGGTATGATGTTGGTCACGCGGGCGGTCGGGCGTCGGCGACTGCAGGTACGGCTCCGGCTCGGGCAGCATAGTAACCTTCAGCGCCGGTTCTTGATAAGCTGCAAACTTAGGCTTTAACTGCGCGAGGTAAACGCCGGCGACACGAGCAGCTTTGGTCACACGCTTGTCGCTGGCCCAGCAGAGCAACATCTGTTGGCCGCTGCGGGTGAGCGTGCAATGGCGATCCTGGCCGAACGAACTGTCCGGCACCTCCATCGGCTGCGCCCACGAATTCGCGGCCGCGTCGTACCTCGTCACGGCAATACGCCAGCGATCATGCGAGAAGAATCGGTACGCAATCCACGGATTGTCAGCCTCATCGGTGGCCAGCAACGGAAGATTTACTTCCAGCGCGCTACGCGGCGCGGGCTTGCCGTCGCCGGGCACGGGCACTTCCGTGAATTTGCCGGTGGCAATGTCAAAGCGGCCGAGAAGAATGCGTTTCTGTCCGTTCAAGCCGTTCTGGCCGTCGTGACCGCGCGATTCTCGGCCCCATTGGCGGCGCCCGCGTTCGGCGGCAATCCAGAATCCCTGGCCGTCTTTGGTGGCGGCGAGGCTCGCCCGTGCCTCGTATTCGGGCGAACTCGTTAGCGGAAGTTCATTGACGCGGCCATCCAGGCCGACGTGCGCGAGATACAGATTAAACTCTCCGCCGCGCGAAGAATCGAACACCACCCAGGCGCCATCCCGGCCATCGAATGCCAGCCGCGGCTCCCAATTGCCGCCCTCGGCTTTGCTGACGGCGATCTCCTTCGACCATGTTCCCGCCTTAGGGTCGAGCCAGCGCGCGAAGATGTCGCCTTGCCCGCGCCGGAGCGACTGCCACGCGACCCAGACCCGCCCTGAGTGGTCTGTGCCCGCGTCCGAAAACGTATCACTGCCTTCCGAGGCGGCGAGGGTGAGTGGCGCGTCGAGTTTGCCACCGGCGAAGCGGCGTGCGCGCAGCGTGACGATGTTGCGCGCATCCAGCTCTCCCCAGAAAGTCCACACGGCCCCATCGGCGCCGCACGCAATGGCCGGTTGATGAACCACGCCGGGTTCCGAAAGCTTCTCCACGATCTTCAGCCCGTGCGCCCTCTTGCACGCCAGCTTGAGCACGTCCGCCTTGCCGTCGTGTTCGATGAAGGCGACCCACGCCGCGCCAGTCGCGTCCATCGCCATGACCGGAAAGTCCCAATGCAGCGCATGATCCGTGAGTTGCCAGCACTTGCCAAGCGGAGAGGCCAGGATCGGTTCATTCTCAGCAGCCGCCTTTTTCCCGGCGGCCTTTTGGGTGGCAATCGGTGCCTTTTCCGCCGCGAGCCCGAGCAGTCCAAGAGTTACGACGGCCAATGTCAGGCTGGCGGCCCGCCGCCAGTGAGGAAACGTGCTCTGGGCCCGGGTGTTCATTAGTGTGCTAGAAAACCACAAACACCCTGCCGATTCGAGATGTAAATTCTCAGAGTTAATCAGCCCTGGAACCGAATCCAACTACCGGGTGGAACGGTGGTTTGGTCAATTCGAGCGCGACTCACTCGGGCTGGGGCTCCAAACCGGCAATCTTCCCGTCCTTCCCTACGCGCATAATCCAAATCAAATTCTCATTCGAAAACCTGGCGCGAAAAACCATTACCAGAGTTTGGCCATCCTCGCTTCGGTCGAGAAGTTCGATGCTGTTCAACGTGCCCTTCGATGCCAGCAGCTCGGGACCAGCCCTGCTAATGAGCGGCGCCAACTCTCCCCGGGCCGAGCCTGTGAACAAAGACTCCTCCACCATGCCTTTGGCCGCGGCTTGAATTACCCGCTTCAGCATTGCGGCGAACCTGGGTTCAGGATCAGGAATTGGGTTCCGGTTACGGTAAGAGATCTCCGGCAGGCCCAGGTAGATCGCCGCGAGGCTCTTTGCAAGAAACTCAGTCGCGGCATCGCCCTGATTGGCAAGAACAATCACGGTCAAGTGGTCGTCCAGATAGTGATAGAGGGTGGCATTGAATCCGAAGGCTTCGCCGGCGTGGCCCGCGACGGCACGGCTGCGGTCGTTCAGCAACTCCAGACCAAGGCCGTAATGAGTACGCTCGCCATTCGCCAGAGCTGTGGCTGAAAGCATTTTGGCCAAAGTCGCGGGCTTGACCACCTTGCCGGAGAACAGTGCCTCGTCCCATTTCACGAGATCGAGGACGGTGGAAATAGCTCCGCCGGCGGCGTAGAGATTTGCCGGACTGACGTAATCTGCATTGAGCCATTTCCCGTCGATCCAATTATATCCTGAAGCCCGTTTCGGAACGACCGCGCGGAGATTTTGCATCCTGGTCGAGCTCATTTGGAGAGGCTGGAAAATGTGTTGCTCGAGGAATGCGCCAAAGCGTTTCCCCGCGATGCGCTCGATTATCATACCAAGCAGAATGTAGTTGGAGTTGCTGTAACGGAATTGTTCTCCCGGCTTGTAAAGCAAGGGCAAAGCCAACGCGTCGTGAAGCACGTCTCTGGGCAGCCGGTCCATTCGCGCGAACTGGATGCTGCCCGGGATATCCGTGAAGTCGGTGATCCCTGAGGTGTGGCTGAGAAGCTGTCGCACGGTGATGTGCTCCAGTTGCTTCGGCAACGACAGGTCCTTGATATAATTCACGAAGGGCTCGTCCAGCTCGATTTTGTCCTCCTCAACCAGCAGCATAATGGCGGTCGCCGTGAAGGTCTTTGTTACGGAGCCCAGTAGATAGACGGTATCTGCAGTCGAAGGCACGGAGTTCTCAATGTTGGCGAAACCATAGCCGCGGACGAAGATGACAGCTCCGGTGCGCACGACGGCCACAGAGAGTCCAGGAATGTGCTGGCGCGTGGCCTGGTCACGTAGAAATGCGTCGGCCCTTTCCTCCTGGGCCCATGCCCGAGCCGCAAACACCACGAATATCGCGGAGATCAACACAGACAAGGCTATTTGCTTCTGCACGTTCTTTTTCATGAGTTTTTCCCTAGTCTCCTGAGTCATTGATTCCTTAAATAATTTGGTTGTCGGGTTGGCAATGTTTTTGGGCTGCAGCAGGCATGAATTCCGAATTTTGTTATGCAAGTTATTTCTGATTCATGAGAC
>JACXTT010002035.1_pt1 | contig 32643 bp, 31 predicted proteins | sample 9270951 | NCBI WGS metagenome assembly JACXTT01 (sample SAMN15532306, study PRJNA645909) | rock metagenome | isolation source: weathered quartz diorite | place: Puerto Rico | collected 2017-06-21
CGCGGCCCTCGCTTTTGGGATCGCCGGGCCGCGGTCCGTCTTTCTTCAGGCATCTGCCGAGAAACAGAACGGCTTCGGCATCGTCCGGGCTGCGGTCCAATAGCGCCCGGAAGCTTTCCGCCGCGGCCGTGAAGTCCCCACGCTTCCAGAGCGCATACCCGACGTTGAAACGGTAGTCGGGGTCCAGGGAATCCCCTTCCGAAGCCCGGCGGAAGCTCTCGAGCGCCGTAGAGGAGCGGAGCCGCGATTGCGCGGCGCCCAGGTCATTGAGTACTTCGTTCAGGGGAAGCCACCCGGCCACGATTGCAAAACTCTTCTCCGCGCCGCTAAAATCCCCGGTGTTATACCGGCACAGGCCCAGTAGGAAATTCGCTTCCAGGTAGTGGGAGTCGGCGCGGCTGACTTTTTCGAGCCAGCCCACGGCGACGGTGTAATCTTTCTTCTCCCACGCCATTTTTCCCAGCTGGAAGCACGGCTGGGAAAAGCGCGGGTCGAGCCTGACGGCCTGGGTAAAGAAGCGATGCTGTTGCTCGGGCCCGGCGGCCAGCAATCCGCGAATGTAATTCTCGATGGAGTCCAGCCGGACCGATGGACGGTCGCGGTGAAACTCCTGCTCGGATATCGCGGCGGCGGGGGCGATTAATTTCAGACAGCGCCAGGCCAGGCTCGTCTCGAGCGAAGCCAGATCTTCCAGGGCCCCGATCTGTTCAAACTCGGCGCCCTGGCGCATGTGCTTGAGATCCAGAATGCGCGCCGCGATGCGCAAAGAGTCGCGCGGCGAGACGGCGGGGGTGGCAGCCGTCGCCGCTCGCGGAGGGCCGGGCGTTGCCTTCACCTCCGGAGGTGACGAGATCAGGTAGCGCCCATAGATCACCTGCGAGGCATCCAGCGCCTCGCCCAACTTAATGATGGAGGCGTGCGTCAGGATGGCGTTTGGCCGGATGGAGAGGCGGCGGTAGGCCTCCAGCCGGTCATCGCGCGAGAGCACCAGAACGCTTTGTGAGGCCAGCGATTCGTGCACCGTTTCGGCAATACTTTCGCCGATCCAATCGATGTTTTCCTCGCCCGATTCGTTGAAAAACGGAATGACCAGGATGGCTTCCGCACGCGCGACGGCGTTGCTCCACAACAACAAGCCAAGGACAAAAAACGGGAGCCGCCGCATGTCCCTTCAGTTTAGCAGCAGCTCCCAGGGGCAAAGATGACGGATGGCGGGCGCCAACCGCGAGCCGCACAAGCGCTATTCAACGTTCACGATGAGTTTCATATTCGTGCCACCCAAGTGGATTTCCTGGATGTGGTACCTGCCGTCGCCATTGCTGTAGCGCACGGTGGTCGAAGAATATTTAGTGTCGGCGCTTTCCACTTTCACGAGAGCTTCACCCATCTGCTTTCCTTTTCGGATCACGACCTTTTCGTCTTTCAACTCGAGCGTGTAATCGCCCGGCTTTAACTCTGTTCCGCCGATCACGGAAGGCTCGAACAGTTTGATGGAATACGATTTCGCACTGGCCAGGGCGGCCACAGCCAACATTGCGACGAGGACTACAATCTTGTTCATCATCTCGAAAATCTCCTTGTTGTCATTTGCCACCGGCCCGCGGGCCGCGGCCGCGCCCAGACACACGTTGCCTCAGGCGTTGCCGTTACATTTCCTTCCCCCATTAGCCGGTGGCGTGCTCTTGTCGATAATACGGGCGAAACTTGAATTCGTTCCGCGCGACACGGTGATTTAACAGTAACTTCTGCTGGATTTTCTGGCGTTCAAAACCGGGCAGTGTTCAGTTGCGGGACGATTCGGAAGGGCTCAGGAATTCGCGGACGCGGGCCATTACAGCCTGCTGAATTTGGGGGTCGCCGCCAAAGCCGGAGAACCAGTTCATCCCCTGTTCCTGGCGAAACCAGGTCATCTGGCGTTTGGCATAGCGGCGCGTATTACGTTGTGTATAGAAGATGGCTTCTTTCAGGGTGAGCTCTCCATTCAAAAGCTGAACGGCCTGGCGGTAGCCGTGCGATTCGAATGGCTTGACAGTAGGAGGGAAACCGCGGGCCAGCGTGGCGCGGACCTCCTCGATCAGGCCTCCTTCGAACATCTCCGCGGAACGCCGGTCGATCCGCTGGTAGAGCTCGTCGCGCGGCGGTGAGAGGCCGATCTTGAGTACGCGAAAACCTTGTAACGGGTCCCGGCCCTCGCCAAACAGTTCGGTCATGCCGTGGCGCGTGAGCAGGCATACTTCTAGCGCGCGAGTCAGCTTGGGGAGATCGTGGGGATGAATCCTCCGCGCGGCCTCGAAGTCAAAACGGCGAAGCAGGCGGAATAAAGAACCGGGTTTGCGGCTCTCCCGGGCAGCCAGGCGGTCGCGCAACGCCTGGTCGCGCGCGGGCCCCGGGAATAAGCCATCCAGCAGCGCCCGGAAGTAGAAACCGGTTCCCCCGGCCACCACCGGCACGCCCCCCCGAGCCGACATCTCCCCCAGCACGCGGCGCGCCAGCCGTGCGTATTCTCCCGCGGTAAACACCTGATCCGGATCGAGAACGTCGATCAGGTGATGGGCAATACCCTGGCGCTCCGAAATCATGAGTTTGGCGGTGCCGATGTCGAAATAACGGTACATCTGCAGAGAGTCACAATTCACCACCTCGCCCGAGACCCCGGCTGCCACGCGCAGCGCCAGTTCGCTCTTGCCCGAGCCGGTTGGCCCCAAAATCGCGAGAAACTTATGGGGTTCCATATCGTCTTAGCTAGAGTGTCCCCGCGTTATACAATGGATAGGGGAAGAATTTCGTCTCTGGGCGCCAGACGCACTGTGGGCGAAGGAAAGTCGCTTCGATGAATCGTCCGGCAAGATCACTTTTAGTAGCATTGTGCCTCGCTCCATTTTGTTCCGGTCCGGCTTTCAGCCAGGCCACCCCGGACAAACCGGGTCCGAGCGCGTCTGATTCCAAAGTTTCAGATAAAGCGGGCGCCTATTACAACTTCGCCATGGGGCATCTCTACGCCGAACTGGCCGGGGCCTTTGGAAACCGCAGCGATTACACCAACAAGTCCATCGAGTACTACCGGCAGGCGATGAAGCTCGACCCCTCGGCCTCGTTCCTCTCCGAAGAGCTGACGGATCTCTACATCCAGGCGGGCCGGATCAAGGACGCGGTATCGGAGGCGGAGGATCTGTTAAAGCAGAACCCCAACAATCTGGATGCGCGGCGGCTGTTGGGCCGCATCTACGCGCGCCTGATCGGCGATCCGGAACAGCACAAAGTCAATGAGGAGATGCTGCGGCGCTCCATCGAGCAGTTCCAGAAGGTCACCGAGCAGGACCCCAAGGACATGGAGAGCTGGCTGATGCTCGGACGGCTGGAGCGCGCCAACCACAGTTCGGTTGATGCGGAGAAGGCGTTCAAGAAAGTCCTGGATCAGGATGCGAGCAACGAAGAGGCGCTGACCGGGCTGGCGATGGTCTATGCCGAAGTCGGTGACACCAAGAACGCCATCGAAATGCTGCGCCTGGTAACAACCAAGAATCCCAATCCGCGAACCCTGGCCGCGCTGGCCAGCTTCTACGAACAAACGCGGGATTATTCGAGCGCCGCCGACGCGTGGAAGCAGGCGCTGCAGATGGATCCCGAAAATGGCCGGTTCAAGCGCGCGCTGGCGCAGGACGTTCTTCTCACCGATCACCTCGACGAGGCGCTGAAGCTGTATAACGAGATCGCCGCCTCCGATCCGCGGGACATACAGGTGCAGTTACGGCTTTGCGAGATTTACCGGGGGAAGGGGGATTTCGCCAAGGCCCGTGCGGCGTTCAACAAAGCGCACGAGATGGACCAGGAGAGCCTGGAGGTGCGGTACGAAGAGGTAAGGCTGCTCGAAGCCGAGGGCAAAGTCGATGACGCCATCGCGGCTCTGCGCGCCATGCTGAATGACACCGCCAAGAAGAGCTATACCGATGCTGAAAAGAACAGCCGCACCGTGCTGCTTGAAAATCTAGGCATGCTCTATCGCGGGGCGGAGCGCTATAACGAGGCGGTGGACGCCTTCCACCAGATTCCGCAAGTGGATCCGGCCGCCGAGCCGCGCGCTGCGGTCGAGGTGGTGGAAACCTGGCGCATGGCCAAAGACGTTAAGAAGGCCGAACAGGAAGCTGCCGCGGCGCTGAAGAAATTCCCCAAGGATCGCATGGTGACGCGGGTGCACGCTTCGCTTTTGGCCGATATGGGCAAGATGGACGCGGCCGCGGCGGAATTGCGCTCGCTGCTGACGGGCGAGGGCAAACTGGAAACGCAAATCGCCATCGCCCAGGTGTACGAGAAGGGCAAGCGCTGGACCGAAATGGCTCAGGCTCTGGATGCGGCCGAGCAGATCGCCCAGTCCAAGCAGGACAAACAGACAGTGCTGTTCATGCGCGGCGCCATGCTCGAAAGACAGAAGCAGTTCGACGCCGCTGAAGCTAATTTCCGCAAAGTGCTGGATCTCGATCCCGATAACGCCGGAGCGCTGAATTACCTCGGGTACATGCTGGCGGACCGCAATTTGCGGCTGGACGAGGCCCAGAAGCTGGTTAGCAAAGCGGTGGAGCTCGATCCGCAGAATGGCGCCTACCTGGACAGCATGGGGTGGGTCTGTTACCGCCAGAACCGGCTGGACGAGGCCGCCACGTACCTGCAGAAGGCGTTGCAAAAGATCGGCAAGGACCCCACGGTCCACGATCATCTGGGCGACGTTTACTTCAAGCAGGGCAAGATGCGCGAGGCCATCGCGCAGTGGCAAAACTCGCTCAAGGAGTACGAGGCGGGCAGCTCGCAATCCGACGCGGACCCCGCTGAGATGGCCAGCGTCAGCAAGAAACTCGAAAGCGCCCGCGTGCGCGTGGCGAAAGAGGAGTCGCTGGAAAAAGAAAAGCGGCAATAGAACCGGCCTTTCGGCCGGTGTAGAGTGGAGGTGAAATGACTCGCCTCTGGTTGATTTGTTGGTTCTTTCTGGCGGCGGTGGGCGTCGGAGCACAGGAACGCGAACTTGCGTTTCCCCCCGACATTTTCGACACCCGCCCTACCGCGCTCGATCCCGCCCATTACCTTCTGATCCTGGAAAACGCCCACGTCAAGGTGATCCGCGTCCGCCTGGGCCCGCGCGAAAAATCCATGGTGATGGAGCTCCCGGCGCACGTCATGACCTGCATCACGGATCAGCATGTGCGCGTCATCTACCCGCGTGGCAAGCCGGCGGAGCGCTCGCAAAAGGCCGGCTACACCGGCTGGCTGGACCGCGACCAGTATGGCCTGGAGAATTTGACCGACCAGCCGGCGGAGTGGATTCTGGTGATTCCCAGCGGAGCGGAGAAATCCGGCTGAGTTGACGCCATCCGGCCAAACCCGATATCCTGATCTTTTCTGGTAGAGGCGCGGCGGCCATTAGTATCCGGGCGCGCGGTTCCGAGGAGCTTCGGACGCCCGCGAAAAAGGGGCCTGCCGCCGAAATCGCCGTGGAGGCTTAAAACCGCGGTGGTTGGGGGGCGCGGCTAACACCCGCCCACTGTCATTCGTGCGCCGGTCGCGACAGTTGTGGCCGGCCGGTTGTAGAAACGGATGGAGCGCTATCGGAATTGGAGTACGTCTTTCCGCCCCAGCGGCCTGCCGTATTTTCCCTTTCCAGCGCGCATCCCGGATTGAGCCATGAACCTTTTTGCACTCACGCGGGCGCTGGTCGATATCGAATCCATCACCGGAAACGAAGAACGGGTGGGCGAATTCCTGTTCGCGCATCTTTCCGGGCTCGCGTCGCGCTTTGGCGGGCGCATGGAGCGCATGGAGGTGGAGCCGCACCGCTTCAACGTGCTGGCGCAATGGGGCGAGCCAGTAGTCACGCTTTCGACGCACATGGACACGGTGCCGCCGTTCTTCGCCTCGCGCGAGGACGACGAGTTCATCTGGGGCCGCGCGGCTTGCGACACCAAGGGCATTATTGCGTCGATGATCCAGGCGGCCGAAAAGCTGCTCGAAGCCGGCGGCCGCAATCTCGCGCTGCTGTTCGTGGTGGGAGAAGAACGGAACAGCGCGGGTGCTTATCACGCGGCGCGTGAGCCACGCGGCTCGAAATTTCTGATCAACGGCGAACCCACGGAAAACAGGCTGGCGCTCGGCTCGAAAGGGGCGCTGCGGTATGAGATCGTGGCCGAAGGCCGCATGGCGCACTCGGCGTATCCGGAGCTGGGCGATTCGGCCATCGACAAGCTGTTGAGCGCGCTCGATCGTATACGGCGTATCGAGCTGCCAGTGGATGAGATGCTGGGCCCGAGCACGCTGAACATCGGGACGCTGGCCGGCGGCCGCGCGCCCAACATCATCGCCGACCAGGCGCGCGCAGAGGTGATGATCCGCCTGGTAGGAGACTCGCACGCGACCAGGCAAGCCATTGCCCGAGCCGTTGCCGGCTGTGCCGAAGCGCGCGAGGTGCTCGAAATTCCGGCGGTGCGGCTGGGGCGGCTGGATGGTTTTGAAACGACAGTGGTCGCCTACACCACCGACATCCCGGCGTTTGGCGGCTCGTGGGGCCAGCCGTTCCTGATCGGGCCGGGCACAATCCACGTGGCGCACACCCTGGAAGAGCGAGTACCCAAGCGGCAGCTTGTCGAAGCAGTCGAAATCTATCAACGCATGGTGCAACAGTTATGGAAGCAAGAATCGAAGTAGGCATCTTAGGCGCCACCGGCATGGTCGGCCAGCATTTCATCAAGTTTCTGCAGGGCCATCCCTGGTTCGACGTCAGGTGGCTGGGCGCAAGCGACCGCTCCGCCGGCAAGAAGTACCGCGATGCGACCAAGTGGCACTTGGCGGGCGTGATGCCGGATGCCGTCGCGGATCTGGCGGTGGAAGAGTGCAAGCCCAACAATGCGCCGCGCCTGCTGTTCTCGTCCATGGACTCCTCGGTCGCGACCGAGATCGAGCGCGCCTTCGCGCAAGCCGGCCATATCGTGGTATCGAATTCCAAGAACCATCGCATGGATCGCGATGTCCCGCTGCTCGTGCCGGAGGTCAATCCCGATCATTTGAAGCTCGTACCGCTGCAGCAGCGCCACCGCCCGTGGAAGGGGCAAATCGTCACCAATCCCAACTGCGCCACCGTGTCGCTGGTCATGGGTCTGGCGCCGCTCAAGCCGTTCGGGATCACGCAGGTGATCGCGACCACCATGCAGGCGATTTCCGGCGCCGGCTATCCGGGTGTTCCGTCGATGGATATCAATGCCAACGTAATTCCGTTCATCGGCGGCGAAGAGGAAAAGATGGAGCAGGAGACGCAGAAGATCCTGGGCGATTTCGCGGGCGACCATGTCCGCCACCTCAACGCCAAGGTAAGCGCGCACTGCAATCGCGTGCCGGTGGTGGACGGCCACCTGGTTACGGTTTCGGTGAAGCTCTCGTCTCAGCCCTCGCAGACCGACTTGATGTGCGCCTTCGACGAATTCACCGGCGTTCCGCAACAGCGCGGGCTTCCCAGCGCGCCGGCGCGACCCGTGAGCTACATGACGCACAACGACCGTCCGCAGCCGCGTCAGGATGCCGAGCGCGACCGCGGCATGGCGGCCTTCGTGGGGCGGCTGCGCGCGTGCCCGGTGCTGGATTACAAATTTGTCGCCCTGACGCACAACACCATCCGCGGGGCGGCGGGCGCGGCTGTGCTGAATGCCGAGCTGATGCACTCGGACGGGATGCTGGACTGATGATCGTGATGAAGTTCGGCGGCACGTCCGTCGAATCCGCGGCGGCCATCGAGCGCGTGGCCTCCATCGTGCACGCCCGCGCCGCGCGCCATCCGGTGGTGGTCGTCTCCGCAATGGGCAAAACCACGAACAAGCTCCTGGCCATCGCCAACGCAGCCATCGCCGGCAATCGCGCCAACTATATCGCCCAGCTCCACGATCTGCGCGATTTCCATTCCCGCGAAGCGCGCCTGGTGGTGCCGCTGGCGGACCGCGCGGAGCTCGACCGCACGCTCGACGACCATTTTCAGGAGCTGACCGAGCTGGTGAAAGGCCTGGCCATACTGGGCGAGCTGACGCCGCGCTCCATCGACGCCATTTCGAGCTACGGCGAGCGTCTTTCGAGCTACATCGTTTCGCTGGCCTTCGCGCATTTTGGAATGAAGACGGCGCACGTGGACTCGCGCCGGGTGATCGTCACCGACCAGCGCCACACGCAGGCCGCACCGCTCTACGCGGAGACGTATGCGCGGCTGGCCAAGGTGATTCCGCCGCTGGCCAAGGACAAGATAGTCGTCATGGGCGGCTTCATCGGCGCGACCGAGGACGGTGTCACCACAACGCTCGGCCGCGGCGGATCGGACTTCACGGCGTCCATCGTCGGAGCGGGCATCGGCGCCGAGGAGATTCAGATCTGGACCGACGTGGATGGCATGCTCACAGCGGATCCCACGATTCTTTCGGGCGGCCATCGCGTCAAAATCATCTCCTTTGCCGAAGCCGCGGAGCTGGCTTACTTCGGCGCCAAAGTGCTGCACCCGGCCACGGTGATTCCAGCGGTCGAGAAAGATATTCCGGTGCTGATCCTGAACTCGCGGCGGCCGGAAGTGGAAGGCACGCGCATCGTATCGGAAGCCGTGTCGTGCGCCAACGCCGTCAAATCCATCGCGTGTAAGCGCAAGATCACCCTGGTCAATATCCACTCGACTCGCATGCTGATGGCGCATGGATTCCTGAAGCGTATTTTCGACGTGTTCGAGCGTCTCGAAACGCCGGTCGATATGGTGGCGACTTCGGAGGTGAGCGTTTCGCTCACCATCGACAATCCGCAACGGATCTCCGAGATCTGCGGCGAGCTGCGCGCTTTTTCGGAAGTGTCGCTCGAGGAAAATCAGGCCATCGTTTGCCTGGTGGGCGACAACATCCGTTACACGCCGGGCGTCGCGGCGCGAGTTTTTCGCTCGCTCGAATCGGTGAACATCCGGATGATCTCGCAGGGCGCGTCGCTGTTGAATCTGAGCTGCGTGGTAGCCGAGGCTGATCTCAAGCGCGCGGTTACAGCGCTGCACCACGAGTTCTTCGCGCAGCTCGACCCGGCTGTCTTCGAGAGAAATGGAGCCGCGGATGCCGCAGCCTGAGCGTCGACTGGCCATCATCGGCTACGGCAAAATGGGTAAGCTCATCGAGCAGCTTGCGCCGGAGTACGGGTTCGCCGTTGCGCTCAAGCTGGATGAGTTCAACAACACGAGCTATGAAGGCGTCACGACGGAGAATTTTCGCGGGATCGACGTGGCGGTGGATTTTTCGATTCCCGCCGCCGTCGCGGAAAACGTGGAGCGCATTGCGGCGCTGGGCGTGAATATCGTGGTAGGCACCACCGGATGGACCGCGCAACTGGCACGCGTAAAGGCCGCGGTCGAGAAGCGGAATGTCGGTCTGGTCTGGAGCCCTAATTATTCGATCGGCGTAAACGTCTTCGCGCGCGTGGTTGCGGAAGCCGCGCGACTGCTCGCCACTGAACCCGAGTACGGGGCGTGGGCATGGGAAATCCATCACGCCACCAAGAAAGACGCGCCTTCGGGCACTCTGTTAAAGCTGGTCGAGGAGATGAAGGGCGCCGGATACGCACGCGCCATCGACGTCTCCTCCAACCGCGCGGGCGCGCACCCTGGCACGCATGAAATCGGCTTTGATTCCGCGGGCGACACCATCACGCTGCGCCACATCGCGCGTGGCAGGGAAGGCTTTGCGCGCGGCGCATTAAAGGCCGCGCAATGGGTCGTCGGCAAAAAAGGATTTCACGAATTTCGTGAGATCCTGTTTACGTAAGGCAGGAGGTGGTACATGTTCACCGGATGCGGAACCGCTCTGGTCACGCCATTCCGGCGCGATCTTTCACTCGACGAGGCCGCCGTGCGCAAGCTCGTCCGCCGTCAATTGCAGGCGGGCATCAACTTCCTGGTTCCCTGCGGCACCACGGGTGAGAACCCCACGCTGACTCGCGCCGAGCACCTGCGTGTAATCGAGATCACGCTTGAAGAGGCCAAAGGCAAGGTTCCGGTGCTGGCCGGCGCGGGCGGTTACAACACCCAGGAAGTCATCGAGCTGGCTCGCGAGGTCGAGCGGCTGGGCGCGGACGGCATCCTCTCCGTCACTCCTTACTACAACAAACCCACGCAGGAAGGCCTCTATCAGCACTTCAAAGCCATCGCGGGCGCGGTCCGGGTTCCGATAATCCTTTACAGCGTGCAGGGGCGTACCGGCGTGAACGTCGAGCCGGCAACGCTCGCGCGGCTGGCGCAGATCGACAACATCGTGGGCGTGAAGGAAGCTTCGGGCAACATCACCCAGATGGCCAATGTGATCCAGCAGGTGCCGGAGAAGTTCGCCGTGCTCTCCGGCGACGATGCCATCACGCTGCCCCTAATTGCGCTGGGCGGGCGCGGGATCATTTCGGTGGTATCGAATGAAATCCCGGGCGAGATGACGCAACTCGCGCAGCTCTGCCTGACGGGCGATTTCCCGGCCGCGCGCAAGCTGCAGCACAAATATCTCCCGCTTATGGAGATCAACTTTATCGAATCGAATCCCATTCCAGTCAAGGCTGCCATGGCGCTGATGGGCCTCCTCGAGCCGGTCTACCGCCTCCCTATGTGCCCGCCAAAGCCCGAGAATCTCGCCCGGATTGAAAAGGTGCTGGAGCCGCTCGGACTGCTCGCGGACCGGAGAGTGCGCGTTGCAGGCTGAAATCGAGAAGCTCTTCGACGAAAAACCTGCGGCCTACACCGAAGACCACTTTCGCCTCTTTCAGAAATTCAAGGACGCTCTGAATGCGGGCACGATCCGCGCCGCCGAGCCCGATCCGCAGGCGAAGAGCGGCTGGCGCGTGAACGGCTGGGTCAAGAAGGGCATCCTGCTCGGATTCCGCATGGGCGCAGTCGTCGATATGTCGATCGATGCGACCCGCCAGCCGTTTTTCGATAAGGCCACTTACCCAGTCAAACACTTCACGGCGCAGAGCGGCATCCGCATCGTGCCCGGCGGCTCGAGCGTTCGCGACGGCTGCTACGTCGGCAAAGGCGTCACCTGCATGCCGCCCATGTACATCAATACCGGCTCGTACGTGGGTGACGGGACAATGGTCGATTCGCACGCGCTCGTCGGAAGCTGCGCGCAAGTTGGCCGCAATTGCCATATCTCGGCGGCTTCGCAGATCGGCGGCGTGCTCGAGCCGGTGGGCGCGCTGCCGGTCATCATCGAAGACGACGTGCTCGTCGGCGGCAACTGCGGCGTCTATGAAGGCACGGTTGTGAAACGCCGCGCGGTACTCGGCACCGGCACGATCCTGAATCGCTCGACTCCGGTTTATGATCTGGTGCGCAACACCGTGCATCGCGCCACCGATGACGAACCGCTGGTCATCCCCGAACAAGCCGTGGTCGTGGCGGGGTCGCGCGCCGTTTCCAGCAGCCCCGGCAAGGAATGGGGGGTTTCCCTCTACACGCCCGTCATAGTAAAATACCGCGACGCGCAACCCGACACCAAGATCCCGTTGGACGATCTCCTTCGTTAGGCAAGCGCACGGGCCGGACAGCCCACCGCAACGTTTTCAATAGAGTGGAAACCCGCGCTGGTGACGGGCGCCGGCCGCGGCATCGGCCGGGCCATCGCGGAGAAGCTTGCGGCAGCAGGTGCGCGGGTGATGATCAACGATCTCGATCCCGCCCCCGCGAGCGAAACCGCGAACGCCATCCGCGCCACAGGCGGCCGCGCCGAACACCTGGCCGGCGACGTCACGCGTCCTGAGTTTCCTCAGCAGCTGGTTGACGCCGCCATCGCCGCCTTCGGTTCGCTCGACATCATCGTCAATAACGCGGGTTACCTCTGGCACAACCTGATCCAGAAGACCACCGACGAACAGTTTCAGGCCATGCTCGACATCCACGTCGTGGCGCCCTTCCGCGTTCTACGCGCCGCATCTACATTCCTCCGCGAGACCGCAAAACGCGAGATCGCCGAGGGCCGCCGTGTGATGCGAAAGGTCGTGAACATCACCTCCATCGCCGGTACCGATGGCGACGCCGGGCAAGCGGGCTACTCCTCCGGCAAAGCCGCGGTCATCGGGCTCACGCGCACCGTGGCCAAGGAATGGGGACGTTACAACGTCAACGTCAATTGCGTCGGCTTCGGCATGATCGAGACCCGGCTTACGCATCCCCTGACGCCGGAGGCCCAGGCCGTCGAGATCAAGGGGCATTCAATCGTCCTCGGCGCGCAACAGAAAATCTTGGACGCGGTGAAATCGGCCTGCCCGCTGGGGCGCACGGGGACACCGGAGGAGGCCGCCGGCCCCGTGCTATTTTTCTGCTCGCCGCTCTCCGACTATGTGACCGGCGAGGTGCTCATCTGCAGCGGCGGGCTGCATTTCTAGCCACCCATGTCCAGCCTCCTTCTGGTTGACGACAACGCTCAGCTTCTGGATTTTTACAAGCTGGTGCTCGAGCAGGCGGGGCACCAGGTACGGACGTCGGAGACCTGTGCCGAAGCCGTCGCGCTTCTCGGCGCGAGCGATCCCGAGATCGTCATCATGGATCTTCGCATGCCGGAATTGGAGGACGGACTCGGCCTCATCCGCAGGCTCAAGGAACATACGCGGCCGCCCGGCAAGCGCCCCATGAAGGTGGTAGTGATCTCCGGATGGGTGGAAGACCTGCTGAACGCACCCGAGAAGGGCTCCGTCGATCGCGTGCTGGCCAAGCCGGTGCGCATGGAAGTCCTGCTGCGTTCCATCTCCGAACTGGCGCTGTTGGCTTTCCTTTGCCTGGCTGCCGTGCGCCCGTTCGTAACACATGTCACGAATGCCCCTCTTGCCTCCCCTTATAATGAAGTTAATGCCCAAAGCGAGAGAGCTTGAGACACGCCTCGAGCGCACCGAACAGCAGCTCCGCCTGTTCCAGAAGATCAGCCGCTTGATGGTGCGCGAGATGAGCCTGCAGGAGGTTCTGCAGGGCATTGTCTCTCTGATCGTGGAGTTTATGGAGTGCGATTCCTGCCTGGTGTACCTGCTCGATCACGATGAGCTGGTGCTCTGCGCTTCCAACACGCCGCACCCCTCCACCATCGGCAAGGTCCGTCTGCGGCTGAACGAAGGTCTCACCGGCTGGGTGGCGCGGGAGCGCCGGCTGCTCGCCATCTCGCGCGAATGTTACAGGGACGCCCGGTTCAAGTACTTCGGCGACCTGCCCGAGGACACATTTGAAGCTTTTCTCTCGGCCCCGGTGATCGCCCGCAACCGCGTGGTGGGCGTCATCAACGTGCAGCACCGCGTCCCGCATCAGCACACCGGCAGTGAGATGGAAGTGCTCGCCACCGTCGGCGAGCAGGTGGGATGCGTGCTGGTGCTGGCCCGCATGGAGCCCACCGCCGTCGCCGAAGCCAATCACGTCGAACTGGTGCTCTCTTCAGGGCCCGTGCAGCCGAGGCGCTAGTGCGCGCGCGCCGGCTGCTGGTCATTGGAATCCTGCTCGCGGCAATCGCGGCCGCCGCGTCTGACGGAACCGAACGCTGGCGTGTCCGCTATTTCTACGATCAGCTGGACTCGTCGCTGGTTATCAACGATTTCAAGTTTCTGACCGCGAAGAACGGCGTGGCCGCCGGTTTCCTCATCGACAAGAATGGAAAGATCAAGCCCACCACCCTCACCAGCGATGATGGCGGCCAGCACTGGCGCCTGGTGCCCATCAAGGATGTGCCCCTTTCGCTGTTCTTCCACGGCGAGAACCGCGGCTGGCTGGTCGGCGATGATTCGCTCTGGCGCAGCGAGGACGGAGGGCATACGTGGCAAAAACTCGTCAAGATGGCCGATGCCGAACGCGTGTACTTCGTCAGTCCCGAGCATGGCTGGGCGGTCGGCGAGGAGAAGAAAGTCTGGGAAACCGTAGACGGTGGCAAAACCTGGAACGAGTTGCCGGCGGCGGCCAAGCCGGAGTCGTCGCCCGAGCGTACGGTCTACAACTGGATCGATTTCGCGGGCCCCGACGTCGGCATCATGACTGGCTGGAACCCTCCTGAATCATCTCGTACGGGGATACCCGAATGGGTAAATCCTCCGCGCCCGTCTTCCAAACGCCGGGAAGTCCCGCAGGTCTCCATTTTTCTCCAGACACGCGATGGCGGGAAGACCTGGGATACAACCACCGGCTCCCTATTTGGCCACGTCACGTGTGTGCGGCTTTCGCTAAACGGTTTCGGTCTCGGCGTGATTGAGTTCAGCAATGCGTTTGAGTGGCCTTCCGAGATTTTTCGCATCGATTGGACCACGGGCAAAAGCGAGCGCGTCTACCGGGAGAAAAACCGGCTCATCACCGACGTGGCGATGCCGCCGACCGGCCCGTCCTACCTCGTTGGCATCGAGAAGCTTGACCGGCTTACCGACAGCCCCGTGCCGGGCAAGCTGAAAGTCCTGCGCAGTGAGGATCTGGCTAACTGGAAGGAGATGGACGTGGATTACCGCGCTACCGCGCATCGCGCCATGATCTCCGCTCTCGACGACCACAACCTCTGGATTGCTACGGATACGGGCATGATTTTAAAGCTGGCTGCATCCAAGTAAAACAACTCTCCCAAACCCTGTTTTATCCACCGCCTATTAACGCCCTTCTGTGAGTAACTATATGAAACCAAACCGTTACAAATTTGAGGAAAAGGTTGCCTTAAGTTAAGATTTCGTTTGACGGAATCCACCGCAGGGGGCATTATGTAGATGGTTCCAAGAGGTTCATGGGACAGTAAATCTGGTAGACGGTAGCGGACCTGGAACGTTGATCCGCAGGCAGACTTATAAAATAGAACGCCGGCGGGGAGCGAAGGGAAATCGGGCCGGGTGCCAAGGTGAACATTTCGGCTGGTAGTTAGGGTTGAACGCTTCGAGCCAGAGGGGCCTAAGAACCCCAAAGGGGAGCGGAGATCCAATAACCGGCGGAAATCGTTGGATTGAGAACTAGGCAACGGGTTTGTTACGTGGAACTGCCCACGGCCGGGGCAAACCGGGTCGTAGGTGGGGAGTAGCAGACCGGACGGGTCCGGAGCTCAGTGCAGCGGGGCTGTGAAGGAATAGGCCAGGAGCTTTAATCTTCTAATGGTGGCTCGGCAACGGGCAGTCGTTGGGAGGGAGTGAAAGGCCGTTTCGAGCAGCCGGTTCCGGTCGGAAAGAACTTGCAGGCGGGCTTCGGAGCACTGATCCGCTGTTCTACAACAGGAGCGGCGGGGAGCAAAGAAGATGACGCACGGTTCTCCCGATTGAAAAGCTCATGCCGTGCATGCCGGCGGGAGTGAAGCTGTTTTGTGTATCACTTGGAACCATTTTTATTTTTGGCCGGTCTTTCGCCCACCCCTCCCGTAGGTTTCCACCACCGCTACCCCGCACCAGGCATCAATGGTAGTAAGCTGTCCAATACAAAGGGTTGATGTATGAGTACATCCAAATTCATGATCCTGGGCGGCGGAATGGTGGCCGGTTACGCCGCGAAACAACTGGTGGAGTTCGGGCTGAAGCCCGGCGAGCTGACCATCGTTTCAGCCGACAACTCGGTCCCCTACGAACGTCCGCCGCTATCCAAAGGCTTTCTGGCCGGCCGCGACACTGAAGCCTCCATCCGTATCAACTCCGAAGACTTCTACCGCGACCATGGCATCGAATTGCGCCTCCAGACCGAGGCCACCGGAATCGCGCCCGCCGCCAAACGTATCCACCTGCGCTCCGGCGAGGAGATCGACTTCGACAAGTTGATCCTGGCCACCGGCTCCCGCGTGCGAACCCTGGATGTTCCAGGCGCCGGCCTGGAGGGCGTCCATTATCTGCGTTTGCTCGACGACTCCAAGCGCATTCGCAGCCACGCCGAGCACGCCCGGCAAGCGGTTGTCCTCGGTGGCAGCTTCATCGGCATGGAGGTCGCGTCTGTGTTGGCGCAGAAAAAGATCGAGACCACCATGGTCCTGCGCGAGGATCGCATCTGGAAACAGTTCTTCTCGCCAGAAATGTCGCGATTTTTTGAGACTTACTACGCGGCGCGCGGCGTGCGGTTCCAGAAAACAGCTTCGATCGCCGGGATTCAAGGCACTGGCGCCGTGAACGGCGTGACACTCACGACCGGCCAGAGTTTGCCCTGCGACATGGTCGTGGCCGGAATTGGCGTTCGGCCCGCCACGGATTTTCTGGCCTCGAGCGGCATCGAACTCAAGGACGGCGTGATGGTGAACCAGTACCTCGAAACCAACCGCCCCGGCATCTACGCGGGCGGCGACATCGCCAACTATCAGGACGTGCTCTTCGGAAAACGGAGGCGCGTCGAGCACTGGGATAATGCCGTCGCGCAGGGCCAGCACTGTGCCCACCTGCTGACCGGAGAGCGCAAGGAATTCCGCCACGTGCCATACTTCTTCTCCGACGTATTCGATCTCTCTTACGAGTTCTGGGGTGATCCCGCCGGCGCGGAGGAGATCGTTCATCGCGGCGATGTCTCCACCAGCAGCTTCAGCGCCTGGTGGGTACGCGGGCAGCGTGTGGTGGCGGCCTTCGCCATGAACCGGCCCGAGGAAGAGCGCGAGGTGGCGCCCAAATGGGTGGAATCCCGCGAGCGCGTTGCGAGCGCGCGCCTGGCTGACACCTCGCGATCGATCGCCGACGCCGCGGAAATCGCCCGTGGCGCGAAATAATCCTATCTGGCCGGCACCGACGCGCTATGCTCGGCCACGTAGCACTCCACGTATTTCGAAAACTCAGCCTGCAATGCTTTCCGCGCGCGGTCGTCGCGCTTCATTGGCTGGCCTTCGACCTCGAGCACCGGCAGCAGCTCGCGCGTAGTCGAAGTGATGAACACTTCGTCGGCTCTTTCCAGATCCTGGGGAGTCAAGACCCGCTCCCCGATTTCAAACCCGGGCACGTGAACGTCCTCGAGTAGCAAAGCGCGCGTCACTCCTGGCAGGCAGCCCGAGCTGAGCGGCGGCGTCCACACCTGGTTCCCGCTCGCAATGAAGATGTTGGCTGACGTGCACTCGGAAACCTCGCTCCGCTCGTTCAGCAGGATCACTTCATCGAAGCCTTTGGCCTGCGCCTCCTCTACCCACGTCAGGTTCATGGCCCACGAAAGAATCTTCGTCCCGGCGAACCTCGACGCCGCGTGCCGCCCCTGCGGTACATAGGCCAGCTTGACACCCGTCCCCCATGCCTTCAGGTCCGAGGTCATGGCGATCAGGTCGCTCCGGCGCTCCACCGGGTCCGTCCATACGCTGCCGTCGTTTCGCACCACCACCACGCGCATGGTCGAGTTGTAGGCGTGGTTCGCCTCCACCAGCTCCAGCAGCCGGCGCCGGCCCTCCTCGGCTGTCGCGGGCATCGGGACATGGAACAACGCGGCGTCTTTCGTCATGCGCGCCCAGTGCCGCTCGAAGGCGAACAACACTCCCTCGATCGCGCGGATGGTGCTGAACACTCCCCATCCGGCCAGCAGGCCCACCTGGCCCGGCGCCAGCAGCTTTTCCGAGGAATCGCGCACCCGATCGTTATACAGAACGTGACGATGGATCACGGTTTTATTGTAGCGAAGCGCCCCTTCATCGTTCAAAAGCGCGGCATCAGCGAACTGGGCAGCAGCGGAAATGCGGGCTCATCATCGTCACCCTCGAGGAACGACTCAAATAATCGGCTCAGCAATCCCTGCCGGCTCGCCAGCCGTTTGCGCCGGTCATTCAGGATGGCGAAACGGAACGGCGAATGCGTCTCCAGTTCGGCCAGATAACCGCTGGTATAAAGGTCTGGCGCTTCGCCCGCGGCGCGGATCAGCAGCGACCCCGAACTTCTCTCCACCATCTCCTTGAGCGCCCTGCATTCCGGCCCCGCGAGACCGCCCATCCACTGCATCACTCGCCGCGCGAAATGCAAAGTTTTGTTGGTCCGCCCATCCAGAGGCTCACGCCCGGCGATTTCCGAAAAGACAGTGAGCATGCCGTCGCGGCAGTCCTCGCGAACATCTTGCAGGTCGTCCGCCAGTTGCAGCAGCACCCCCCAGCCGAATACAAATTGCGCTTTCTGGGTAGACAGCGCCCCGGCGGCCAGATACCCGTCCGCCAGTACCGACGCGCCACCCTTGTCAAAGCTCAGCCTCACTACATCGATTCCGGGCGAGCCCGTGCCGCGCCGTAGAAGAGCGATGCTGTTCTGCTGCGCCTGATGTATCCCGAGCAGGCTCTCAAATACCTGCGGGCAGCGGGCCCGGTCGTACTGCCCTTCGATCAGTTCGACCAGCCGCCATATCATTTCCTCATGATGGTTCTCGGGAGCAACGGCCTCCCCCGCCAGGCGCCGCCCGAACCGGGCGCTAAATCCCATCTTGGCCTCGCGCGGCACCGACGGCGAATCGAGATAGTTGTCGGTGTACGGATACAGCATGCTGTAAGCGAAAATCGACGCCGTTAACTGCATCGTCCCGCCCAGCAGCACCTGGAGAGCGCACGCCGTCCATGCATTTCTGCTGGCCTGCAGTATATCGGCCGTCCCCGCCCCGGGATCGAAGCGCCGCGCGCGTCTGGCGAGCTCCGTGCCGAGAGCCGAAAACCCTCCGCCCAACAGCAGCTCGAGATGCCGGTCCTCCAGGTCCAGGCCTGCTCTGGCAAAACTAGCGAAGGCCCGCGTAATCCGTTCCCGCGCCGCCTGCCGCTCCGGTCGTGTGCGCGGCAGACTGCGCAGCTCCCGTTCGATGCTCTCGAGGAACGCGTCGAGCTGAGCCTCCCGTACCGCCTGCTCGGCGGCCGTGAAGGTTCGCTCAAATCCGGGCAGACTGTCCGGACCCTCGCTCCAAAGCGCGATAGACTCCTCGAGCAGTTGGGTCACTTTCGGTCCAAGGTTAATCGAGCCCGTCCGCCGTCGCCAAAACGCCGCGGCCCTCAAAGGAAACAACGCAATGGGCTCGCGTGAAGTTCTAAGTAAGCCGCACCACTGTGCTAAGATAACCCACAATGTCGCTGGGAGACGGAAAGTTGCGGACGTTCGTGACCCGGCTGCTCTGCGCCTTCATCCTAGTAGCATCCTTAGACAGGGCACCTGATCCTCCGGCCGTCGATCCTCAGGGAAACAGAGCGAAAACCCTTTGCCTCAGCAAACACCTGGAAGGTCCCTCCGTTCTGCCGAGGAACTGGTCTCGCGCCCTTTCGGCCCCGGTCTTTGTCGTGCGGTGGTTCGATTTCGCAAGAGTCTTCGAAACCGATCATGCCGCCTGTAGTACATGCCTGATGCATCAAGCGGCGGACTCTTCTCCTCCGCCTCTGACTTATCACGGTTAACATTCCCACAATTGCGCAACGTGAGGCATGGAACGTCCTCGATCGGGTCGTTCCGAGCGTGACCATGGGTTTTGGTTCCCCTCGAACTGTGGCTTACTGCAATCTCTCGCGCTTCGGCATGGTGCCTTTCCGCACGGTCTCTCAGGCTAGGCGCGGAAGGGTTCTGGATTTAGATTAAAGAGAGGACAAGCCTCAATGCGAACGTCGGAAATCCTGCAGGCATGGGCCAGGATACTCAAGGGAGAGCGGCCCTCCCTTTCTATAGAGATCACGCGCGAGTGTCCCCTGCGCTGCCCGGGCTGCTATGCCTATGACGACGCCCATCTCGGTGGTGAGCTGACCTTGCGGGACTTGAACGATCGCAAAGGACAGGCGCTCGTGGATGGAGTGCTCGAGGTGGTCGATCGCCTCCGGCCTCTGCATCTCTCGCTGGTGGGCGGCGATCCGCTGGTCCGGTATCGCGAACTCGAGGTATTGATTCCCTTATTGCTGGCCCGCAAAGTTCACGTGCAGCTTGTGACCAGCGCATTTCGCCCGTTAGCCCCGGTGTGGGCCACTCTGCCGCACTTGAACGTAGTGGTCTCGATTGACGGCTTGCAGCCGGAACACGATGTGCGCCGCGCGCCCGCTACCTACGATCGCATCCTGGAAAATATCGCCGGACAGAACATCACCGTCCACTGCACCATTACCAGTCAGATGATGCAGCGGCCGGGATATCTGAGCGACTTCCTCCAGTTCTGGACCCCGCGGCCTGAAATCAAAAAAGTCTGGTTCAGCATTTTCACGCCGCAAGTCGGAGCTCAATCGGCGGAAATATTGGAACCGCTTGAACGTGCGCATGCCATTGCCGATATGTTGCAGTTGCGCCGGCAACACCCCAAGTTGGACATGCCCGAAGGAATGATCCTCCAGTTTGCCTCGCCTCCGCAACGCCCGGAGGACTGCGTATTTGCACGCACCACCAGGACGCTGTCAGCGGATCTCAAGACGGAGATCACACCGTGCCAGTTCGGCGGAACTCCCGACTGCGGTTCCTGCGGGTGCATAGCATCCATGGGTTTGGCCGCTATCGCGTCGCACAAGCTGGGTGGTGTGATTCCAGTCGGGGCCATCTTCGAAGCTTCCTTCAGGATTGGCGAGGCCCGGTCGAAGAATCTGTCACCACCGGCCGCTCGCGATGAGCTGCGAGTCTTGCAGTAGAACGCCAGCGAGTATTTTATGTCCCGCCGCTTACGGGAATAAAGGAGATGGAATGAACGGCACGGCCAGAGCAATGAACTCATCTCGAAGCAGCCGGTCTGAAGTGGCGTCTCTTCTGGAATTGTCTGCGCGGATCGGTCGGGATCCGTTATTGGCGCAGGCCAGCACCGGAAACACTTCGATAAAGCTGGACGGCATTCTGTGGATCAAAGCGTCCGGCAAATGGCTTGCTGATGCCGAGGGCGATGAGATTTTCCTTCCTGTAGACCTCACGGATGCCAGAGAGCGGTTGCAGCAAAACCGCGATCTTGCCGAAACGGATGCCGGTTCCTCGGCCAGCCGTCTGCGCCCGTCGATTGAGACCTTCATGCATGCGGCGCTGCCTCACCGTGTCGTTATCCATGTGCACTCCGTGAACACCATCGCATGGGCCGTGCGGCGCGATGCCCAGGCGCAGCTCAATGAACGCCTCTCCGGTTTGCGCTGGCACTGGATTCCCTACGTGGCTTCCGGCCTGCCCCTCGGGCAGGAAATCCGGAAAGTGGTGTCCTGCCGTCCGGATACCGACGTCTTCGTGCTGGGCAATCACGGTTTGCTCGTTTGCGGCCAAGACTGTAATGCTGCTGAAGATCTGCTTTGGGAAGTGGAGCGGCGTCTGCACGTCAGCCCTCGGGTTGTGCCGGAGCCCAGAAGAGCTTTGCTGGCGCAGTTTGCGCGTGTTTCCCAATGGCAGCCGGCGGATACCGGTACGCTCCACGCTCTGGGCACGGATCCCACCGCGCGCCGAATTCTGAAGGGCGGCGTCCTTTATCCCTGCCAGGCGATCTTCCTCGGCCAAATGCCGCCCATGATGCCGTGTTCGGTTCCCTTTTCCGAAGTCAGAAACCGCGCAGAGTGCGGCCGGCCCTTCTTGATCGTCGAAGGCAGTGGCGTCATGATCGGCCACAACATCACGCGGGCTGAATTTGCCATGCTGGCCGGTCTGGCCGAAATCGTACAACGAATTGACGCGCCCGCGCCCCTCCGGTATCTCACCGAGAGCGACCTGGCCGGCGTGTTGTCCGGAGGCGGCCATCGCTATCGGGAATCAGCGGAAAACAACGCCAGCCGGTCCGCCCGTTCCGCGTGAGCGCGCCATCCCGCCGGCGTTTCTCTCGCCTTACTTCCAGTTGGCAAACGGGCTGACCTTCGCGCGCCGGGCGTCGCCGATCAGGTCGGCAACGCGCTTGCGCCGGAGCATCAGTTGCTCCAGCATGCGCTCGAACTCTTCATCCTCGCCCGCGATCCATTCCGGTGGTACCTGCTTCGATGCCTGGTCCACCACTTCCTCCGGAAAATGCACCACGCGCTCGATCCACGGCTCGAACTGATCGAGCGATTCCACCCCGAGGTACACAAGCTTGCGCGAATACAGGCCCTGAACCGGCGAATCGGTGAACTTCCATTCCGGGCCGGTGAAGGCAAATCCCTGGTCGATCATGAGGGCGATGAATCCCATGGTCAGCGGATGCGCTTCCGCGGCGCCGGGAATCCACTCCCGCACGCGCGCGCGGAAGAACACCGCCTGGCGTCCGTCGGCGTTTGAGACCCACTTGTCGAACACCAGCGCTCCCAGGAAATCCGAGAGGTTGCGCACTTTGTGCAGCAGCGTGTCGGGAACAAAGTCGTACACCGCGACGCGCGCGGGATCGCCGGGATATAACGAACCGAACTGGCGGCCCGGCGTCACCGGCGTTCGGCCGGCGCCCAGTTCGATCCTCACCTCCGGGTTTTCCCGCAGAAACTCCTCGCTCACCTCGATGACCGCGGCCTCCGCGCTCGATATCTGCAAGTACTTCAGAAACACCGACGCCACCAGCTCGTTCACCAGAATCCGGCGGTGTTGCGGGTTGTTTTGAAACTTGACGATGTAGAACTGGCCGTCGCTGGCCTCCAGCAGATGGGCTTGAGCGCCGCCGCGCATCTTGCGGATATGACGCCGCGCCGTCAGAGGCATGGGAAATGCAGTACGCTAAGAGATTGTGGAAATGGGCGCGCACTCCGTGGTCCTAATCCGGCGCCGCTTTTCAACAGTCTGCTAGAGTTGTATCACACTTTCAAGGAGAGCTTCCCGTTATGGCGGAGGAACCAACAGTGCCCGTAGAGGGACGGAATGCGGACGCCGGCAGCGGCCCCGGGGCAGGCCGGACTAAAGACGAAGTGGCCCTGGAGCTGATGAAGTTTATCGCCGTGACCACCGGCTATGGAAAGGGCGCGAACACTTCCGCCGGTTTCTCCGGGAAGCCGTCGCGTCCCGCTGAGGAGTACGCCGACGCCCTGTTCCAGTTATTCGAGCGCTGCCGCGCGATCCTGGCCAAAGAGCCGCCAAAATAAATGGCGCCGGGCAGGTCCGCCGCCACTGGCGGCAAACGGCCCGGCGCAGCGCTCTCGTTAAGAGTGCCGGCTGCTGCTACTTCTTGCGCTTCGCGCCGCCCTTCTTTTTCGCAACGGCCTTTTTCGCGCCGCCCTTCTTGGCCTTCTTCGCAACTTTCTTGGCGGCCTTCTTCACGGCTTTTTTAGCGGCCTTCTTTGCCGGGGCTTTCTTGGCGGCCGCCTTCTTTTTGGGAGCAGCTTTGGCCTTCGGTGCGGGCTTCTTCGCCGCCGGCGCGGGCGTTACGGGAGCGGCTGTGGGCTGTTGGGGCAACGGAGTCCCCACTGAGACCACTACAACCTCTTCCTCTTCCTCTTCGTCTTCCATTTCGTTGTATTCGTCCAGCTTGGCGCCTACTTCTGAATTCTCGTCGTCGTAGTCACGAAAATCGTCCATTTCGTCCTCGTCCCTCGGAGTGAGCTGATAACCCTCTAACATTCCGAACGCCTCCTGATCCGGTCGCGATCAACAGACATAGAATACCTCGTTTTGGTTGGGAGGCAACAGGGAAAAGCAAGAAAAATGGCGGATTTTGCGGCCTGGAATCGATGGAGATAACGCGTCGCCGGCCTTATTCGACGCTGGCTCGGCCTACTGCTGTGCGCGAGCCAGTTTGCCGGAAGCTTCGTGGAACGCCGCCGCCCGCCGCACTTTGCCCTTCGCCGTCTCTGGACGCTGGTGCGTGGCCGCTCGGCGGCCCTTAGCCGCGGTCTTGCGAGAATGCTTGGTAGTGGCCGTCCGCACCGTGGTGTCGTGGTAAGCGGCCGGGATCAGCAGGCGGTCGCCCACCGCCGGCGACGCGGAGCGGATGTTGTTGGCCGCCGCGATCGAGCTCGGTGTGGCACGGTAACGCCTCCCAATGCTGGCCAGCGTCTCGCCGTTCTCGACGGTGTGCATGCGGCTTGACGCGCGGCGCTCCGCCGGCACCATCTGCAGCGCGGCCATCAGATAGCTTCCCGTTCCCTTGGGCACGTGCAGGGAGTAACCTGCTGGCGCCAAACCCCTTAGCAATGCCGGATTCAGCCCCTGCAAATCCGGCGCCGGGGTGTTCGTGAGGTCTGATACCAGCGCCAGATTGGTCGGTGACGTGAGTTCAATGGTGTCGTACTCCAGTGGCGAGTCGGGAACGATGTTATCCAGCCCATACTCGGCCGCGTTCTTGCTCATGATGGTCATGGCCAGAATGATCGGCACGTAATTCGTGGTTTCGAGCGGCAGCACGCGGCGACTGCGCATCTCGAAAAAGTCCGCGTAACCTGTACGCTCGACGGCGTGCTCGATCGTGCCCGGCCCGCAATCATAGGCCGCGATGGCCAGGTACCAGTCCCCGAACTTCTGATAGAGATCGCGGAGATGCCGCGCTGCGGCGCGCGTGGCCTTCTCGGGGTCGAGCCGGTCATCCGAGTAACGGCTTTGGTTCAGGCCGTATTCCCGCCCGCGCCACGCTACGAATTGCCACATGCCCCCGGCGGCCTTTCTGGACATCGCTCGCGGCAAAAAGCCGGATTCCGCCTGGGCCAGATGAATCAATTCCTGGGGTAGGCCCTCTTCGTCCAGAATGCGCTGCACCAGCGGGCGGTAGCGCCCTGCACGCCGCAGCCCGGCGATCATGGTGTTCTTTCCCCGGCCTGAAAAGTAGTGGATGTAGCCCAGAACCGCGTCATTCACCGTCAGCGGCAGCTGCGAAACCGTCGCCTGCACCTGCTCGCGCACCTTGGTCTTGAGTTTGGGATCCACCGGGAAGGTCATTTGCAGGATGTCCTCGAGCGGCGCCTTCTCGTACCCTGGTTCCTCCGTGCTTGCAACGCTTCCCAGTCCCGCCTGGTCGAGCCGGTGGATCGCATCCACCATATCTTCCAGCTTGGATTCATAAACCCGACGGTCCGTCGGGTTGTCGGAGGCCTCCAGCATCAGATCCACCGCCTGGTCGAACTCCCGCCGGGCGCCCTCCGGATCCTGCTGCTGATAGTATTTCTTGCCCTGCAGGAAATGCTCCTGTGCTTTTTCGATTAACAAGTCCGAACGGGTGGCTGAAACAGGTAATTGAGGTGGAGCCGAAACGATGTTCGGAACATCACCTTCTGCTAAGTAGGTGTTTGGCTGTACCGGTGGAGGTTCGACCGCCGCCCTTCGCGGAGCCGGGGGTAGGAATGCGTTTTGGAACTTCTGCTGCTGGGGATTTATGCCGCACCCGGAAAGTATGGCGAGGACCATCCAAACCGGCAGCAAGCGAGTCACTATTCGATAGGCCAAACAGTCAACCTCGAACAAGAATTTGAACTGCAACTGCTACTTCCGGCCTAGGCTCCTGGCAGCGCGAACTCTGGACTCTATCAACGGCTGGGCTAATGTGTCAACCGGGTTTCCGACCCGGCAAACCAATTACAACGTACTCAATTATACCCTACAAGTCGGTTACAAACGACAAGCAAGCGACCTTAGGGAAGCACCCTGCTGCCTCCCTGCCTACTTATTCCGTAACTAACTGAAAGAAAAAGGCTTACTCCTCTTCTTCCTCTTCGCCCGTCTTGGCCGCCTTGGCGGCGGCTATAATCTTCTCCGCCTGCTGGCCGGGAACGAAGTCGTAATGGTCGAATTCCATGGAAAAAGTCGCACGGCCCTGCGTCATGGAAGTTAAGTCGTTTTGATAGTTCAACATCTCGGCCATGGGCACCTTGGAGCGGATGATTTGTGTACTTCCTTTGGTGTCCATCCCGGCGACGCGGCCCCTCCGGCTGTTCAGATCGCCCATCAGGTCGCCAGCGTACTCTACAGGTGCCTGAATCTCAACATTCATGATCGGTTCGAGCAGCGCCGGCTTTGCCTCCAACATGGCGTTCCTGAAGGCTTTGCGCGCGGCCAGTTTAAAGGATAGCTCCGAGGAGTCCACATCATGGTAGGAGCCGTCGTACAATATCACACGAAAATCGACCATCGGGTACCCTGCCAGGAACCCGTTGGCCGCCGCCTCTATAATTCCCTTTTCCACAGCCGGAATATAGTTTTTGGGAATGGAACCGCCGAAGATTTCGTTCACGAACTCGAATTTGGCGCCGCGCGGCAGGGGCTCCATTCTAATCCAGCAATCGCCGAACTGGCCGTGGCCGCCGGTCTGCTTTTTGTGGCGGCCCTGGACGTCGGCTTTGCCCCGGATGGTTTCGCGGTACGGTATTTTCGGCGCTTTCAGGGCCACATCCACGCCGTAGCGCCTTTTCAGCCGGCTGACGACGATTTCGACGTGCTGCTGGCCGCTCCCGCCCAGCAGGAACTCCTTGGTCTGCGGGTCGCGGTAGAAGCGCAGCGACTGGTCCTCTTCCAGAATCCTGTGGATGGCGTGTCCCATGCGGTCTTCGTCCTGGCGCGACTTGGCCTCGATAGCGAAGGCGATGGACGGCTCGGCCAGCTTTACGGCGGGATATTCGATGGGCGAACTCTTGTCGGCCAGCGTATCGCCGGTGAGCGTGTCTTTGAGCTTGGCCACGGCCCCGATATCGCCGGCGTGCAGGTCGGTCACCGGGGTCAGGGTTTTGCCTAATGGACAGGAGATATGTGCGAGGCGCTCGACGGTGCCGCGCTGGACACTTTGCAGGTTGGCGTCGTTTTTCAACACGCCGGAATACACTTTAAAAAAAGTAATGCGGCCGGCGAACGGGTCGGCGGTGGTCTTGAACACGAAGGCGGAGACCGGCTCGGAGTCGGCGATCTTGCGCGCCCCATCATTGCCATGGACTTTACCGGTTACAGTCCCGCGGTCGGTGGGGGCAGGAAAATGATCGACGATGAAGTTCAGAATCTGATCTGAACCGATATTGTGCAGCGCCGAAGCGCACAGCACGGGATAGAGGCGCATCTCGCGCAGGGCGGTTTTGAGACCGTCCATAATATGCTCGACCGGCAGCGTTCCCTTCTCGAAAAATTCCTCCATCAGCGCATCGTTGCCTTCGGCGATCATTTCAACCAGCACTTCGTGAGCTTTTTGGGCCAAGTCCGCCAAGGCCTCTGGGATGTCGCTCTCTTTGCCCTTACCGTCGCCGTCCGCGGTGTAACTGTACGCCCTCATGCGAACCAGGTCGATGACACCTTTAAAATCGCGTTCCGCGCCCCAGGGGAGTTGGATGGGAATGGCCGTGCGACCGAAGACCGACTGGATGCTGGCGAGGGCACGGTCGAAACTGGCGCGCTCGCGATCGAGCTTGTTGATGACCAGCGCGCGCGGCAGTCTGAATTCGTCGGAAAAGGACCAGACCTTTTCGGTCTGCACTTCGACCCCGGCGACCGCATCTATCACGACGAGCGCGGCGTCGGCCGCGGCGAGCGATGCGCGCGTGTCGTTGATAAAGATGTTGTATCCGGGGGTGTCCAGAAAATTGATCTTGGCTTTCTTCCATTCGGCGTAGGCGACAGCGGTCGAAATGGTGATCTTACGCTGGATTTCCTCCTCGTCATAATCCGTGATGGTGTTGCCTTCATCGACTCGCGTCAGGCGGCTGGTCGAGCCCGTGCTGAACAGCAAGCCGGCGATGAGCGCTGTCTTGCCGGAATCGCCGTGGCCCACCACACCGACGTTCCGAATGTCCCTGCCTTCGTAAGTTTTCACTGAATTGACTCCCGAATGAAGCGATAGAAATCGGATGTTAACACAACTAAGAGCGGAGAGAGTTGGAGCGTGCAGTAAACCTGCCGCATTCGTCACTCGAATTTCATCCCGCATCGGCACACGCCGGAGTGACTTTCAGAGTCCGCCGCATGGTTCCAGCAAATTCCGCGCCGGAGCGCGATGAAATCCGATGGGGTGCGCACGCGGCGAGGTGTCATACTCCGAACTCAAGCGAGGCGCTTCCCATGAAACGGACTCCAGTGATTTTTTTGATTGCTACCCTTCTTATTCTGGTTACACCGCGGACAGACAACGCTGAGGTGATCCAACGAATCGATATGCCGATCGCCACCGATGTCCTCTCTCCATGCGCAGCCGGAGGTCAAGACGAAATAGTGGCGCTTTCGGGCGTGGTGCATCTGGTGTTCAGCGTGACCACAGATTCCAACGGAGGACTTCACATCAACACGCATTCCAACAACCAAGGCGTTTCCGGAATTGGCTTGATGACGGGTGACAAATATCAGGCCACGGGCAGCAGCGGGTTCAGCTCGAACACTAATGGAGCCGGCGAATTCACTTTCGTGGATAACTTTGGGTTGATTGGCCAGGGCCCGGGCAATAACTTCGTGATCCAAGAGACCGCTCACATGACCATCAATGCCAACGGCGACGTCACCGCAAATATCTCGAGTTTAACCGCCGCATGCAGGTAGAGACAGAGCGGCGCCACGGCCACGGCATCGCGAGCTAGTTCGAATCCGGGCTCGCTACCGCTTTGAATTTGGAGTCCCCGACCACTAAGAGCGGAGGATCAATGGTCTTCGTGCCCTGCACGGAAATGACGGAGTCATTGACTACGCGTACGACATTAGCTTTGTGAGGACTCACAAGGTAGATGTAGGTTTGAACGAATCGACGTCCCTCGCGGGAGGATATCATGGCTGCGGGAGGCGGATAATCCTGGCTCAGCGTAGCTTTTCCCATGCCAATTTTTATACTGTCTGGTGACTGTTTGGGCATCACTGCGGTTACAGGCCCATCGGGCTTCGGGTCAACAATGGCGGAAGATGGTTTTGCCGTTGTTGCAAGGTGAGACTTGGCGGCGGGGAGCCGTGGCGACGGCCTAGTTTGCTTAGCGGCTTGCGAGCTCATCAGTGCAGTCTTGGAACTCTGGAAGCTGGAGAAAAGTTGCGTCCGGAACACATAGAGACTGAGGACGATCAGCAGCGCAAGCGCGAGAAGAACGATATTACCGAGATTTCGCAAAAGTCCATCCATTCGCCGTCACGATATTGATAGCCTGCCCGGCAAGAAGCGCGAGTCGGGCGCCGCAGTTGCGACGAAGGCCTAGATGAACGGCTGCGGTAATTATCGCTGGCATTTAACCTGAGCGATATCGGGAATTCACCCGAAGGACTGACGAAAAAGCGCAGAGGCGAGGATTCGGGGCGTGCCGCTAGATATCCGGATCCCAGATCTCGGCGAGTTCGAGCACGAAACCTGAAACGGGCCCTTCGCCTTTCAGTTCCTTCGGGGCTACCATCTTCTCCGGTGCGCGGCGCGGGCGGTAGACGTAGGCGGTGCGGCGGTCGGCGTCGAGCAGCCAGCCGAGTTTCACGCCGTTCGAGATCCAGGCTTCCATCTTTTTGCGGACACGCGTGAGGCGGTCGCTTGGTGACGTGAGTTCGACGACAAAATCGGGCACCAGCGGCGGGAATTTGCGCTTCTGCTCACGGCTCAAACGGGCGAGGCGCGCGCTCGACCCACGAAGCATCCGGAGACAAAGCAGAACCGTCGGGCAGCAAGTATTCGATGTTGGAATCGAACGCACGGCCGCGTCCGTCTTGCCGGGTCCAATTTCCAAGCTGCTTGGCGATTTCGTTGTTGCGGTAGCTCGTCTCCGCTCCCGCGAGCGGCATGATGACGATTTCGCCTTCCGTCAGCTCGATGCGGAGATCCGGATTCGCCATGCAAAAGTCATAGAACTGGTCTTGGGTGACACGCTGATCCGGCTCAATGCGGATCGACGAAGGCGTCGCGATGTCCTTCAGGACAAGTTGCATGCAGCCTCTATCTTCCCACGACGCCCGTGAGGGGGCTCGACGCGCTGGCGTAGAGGCGCTTTTGCATGCGGCCGGATTCGTAGGCCAGGCGGCCGGATTCGACGGCCAGCTTCATGGCGCGCGCCATTTTTTCGGAATCTTCCGCCTCGGCGATGGCGGTGTTCATGAGGACGCCGTCGGCGCCGAGTTCCATGGCAATGGCGGCGTCGGAAGCAGTGCCAACGCCGGCGTCCACGATGAGCGGAACGGTCGTGATGCTCTCACGGATGATGCGCAGGTTGGTCACGTTTTGCACACCTAGACCGGAGCCAATGGGGGCGGCGAGCGGCATCACGGCGGCAGCGCCGGCGTCGACAAGCTTGCGCGCGTTGACCACGTCGTCGTTGGTATAGGGCAAAACGACGAAACCCTCCTTGACCAGAACGCGCGTGGCTTCGAGCAGGCCTTCGTTATCGGGGAAGAGCGTCTTCTGATCGCCGATTACTTCGAGCTTGATCCAGTTGGAAAGCCCCACCTCGCGGCCCAATCGTGCGGTGCGGATGGCATCGTCGGCCGTGTAGCAGGCGGCGGTGTTGGGCAGGATGAAGAATTTGGTGCGGTCGATATAATCGAGCAGCGACTCTTTAGATTTATCCGTGAGGTTCACGCGGCGCACGGCGACCGTGACCATCTCGGCTCCGGAGGCCGTGTGGCAGCGGGCCATCTCCTGGAAGCTGCGATATTTTCCGGTGCCAACGATGAGACGCGAGCGGAATTCGCGACCGGCAATAATCAGGTTATCCGACATACCTTTATTCTATTCCCGGCTCTTCGAGCGGGCGGCGGAAGGGATTGAAGTTGGTGGCGCGATCGAAAGTATCGACGCCTTCGTTGAACTTCAGAAAATTCACGATGGCGTACGTCAGGGGCGTGGCGAGGACCTCGTAGGTGACTTTGAAGAGGTAGCCCGAGACGATTAGGTTGAGGATGAGAGACGGGGTGAGCGAGCCGCCGAAGGCCAGTACCATCACGACGGTGGTATCGACGGCTTGCCCCGCGACGGTGGATCCGACGGTGCGCGTCCAGAGATATCTGCCGCCGGTCCAAAGCTTCATTTTGGCGAGCACGAAGGAGTTGGTAAACTCGCCGCACCAGTAGGCGATGAGGCTGGCGGCGACCAGACGCGGAACGAAATCGAAGACTGTGCGAAATGCTTCCTGGCCGTGCCAGTCGGGCGCAGGTGGCAGCCAGACGGTGAACAGGCCCATGGCGGCCAGCAGCGCGGAGGCGAAGAAGCCGATCCAGATGGCGCGTCGCGAGGCGCCGTAGCCGTAAACTTCGGTGAACACGTCGCCGAAGATGTAGGTGATCGGAAATAGCAATTGCGCGCCGCTGACGCGAAAGGGGCCGATAGCGCTGATTTTCTGGCCGACCAGATTGGAGATCAGAAGCAGGACGACGAAGATGTGGACCAGCAGGTCGTAGTAGCGGAACTGGCGGGCCTTCATCCGGCCGCTTTACCTTCCCACTTCACGCTGTGATCGGAGGTGACGGCGAGGGTCTCGGGGGGCGAATCGATGCGGAAGAAGGACCAGGGACCGGGAATCCACGGGTAGCGGTCGATGACGGATTCGTTGATCTCGACGCCAAGCCCGGGCTTGCGCGGCACGATGAGATCGCCGCGATCGATCTCCAGCGGTTCCTTGAAAATTTCTTCGGCGAGCGGGAACGGATACATGCCGGCCCGCACTTCATTCGAATAGCAAGGATATTCCAGCCACTCGACGACCATCTCCGGCCAGCAGATGCCGAGGTGCGCCGCGGCCAGCACTTCGAGCGCCGTGCCCCAGCTATGAAAGGCGAACTTCAGGCCCTCGTGGGCGATCTCGCCGAACAGGCGGCGCGCCATGGCGAAACCGCCCTGGCAGCACACGTCCATTTGGACGTAATCCACTGATTGCGTGAGAACCAGGTCGAGATAGCGCAGCTCGCTGGGCTCGTGCTCGCCGCTGGCAAGCGGCAGCAGGTCTTCCTGTTTGAGGCGGCGGTAGGATTCGTGATCGTCGGGCGGCATGGGCTCTTCGAGCCAGGCCACGCGATGGGCGGCCATTTCCCGGGCGAGGCGCTGGACGGTCGGGAAATCGTAGCTGCGGTCGCCCATGCGCCACCAGGTGTGGGCGTCAACCATCAGATCGAAATCCGGGCCGACCGCTTTGCGCATGAGGCGGACGGTTTCGAGGTCCTGGTCGGGTCCGAGTGCCGGACGCATTTTGTAAGCGCGGAAACCGAGATCGGCGATGGCGGCGGCCTCCTCGGCGTATTTCTCGGGCGGCATGTACATGCCCGCGCTGCCATAGAGCCGGATGCGATCGCGCACGCGGCCGCCGACGGTTTCCGATAGCGGCACGCCGAGAGCTTTGGCCACCAGGTCATAGAGCGCGATCTCGACCGCGCAGTAGACCTTGGCGAAATCGGGATTCTGGCCGGGGCCGTCGAAGAACTGGACGCGCAGGGCGTCGGGGTCGGCGAGCGTGCGGCCTTGGAGGAATGGCGCGATGGTTCCCTGAATGGCCGCATGCGCCCGTTCGCTGCCCGGCCCAGGCGCGTAGCCGGTGAGGCCGTTATCGGTATCGATGCGGATCAGCATGGCGTCGCGCTTGAGAATAGTGCGCTGGCCGCCATAGAACGCGAGCTTGAGAGGCTCGCGAAACGGGTAGGAGAGCAGGAATGAGCGAACGCTGGAGATTTTCATGTGGTGCCGGTAACCCGGGATGCGCGTGGTAACCGTGTGGCGACGCGGCCGCCCTTGCGATTTTCACCCGGTCCACCCAGAATAACAAAAGTGCCCAACAAGGTCGCGGTGACGTATGAGGACCCGAAGAAGGCGGAACGTTATGCCGAAGCGTTGCGGCTGGTGGGGCTGGAGCCGGTGCTGATCTCAGCGGAAGCGGCACGGACGCTGATCGGGCTGGATGGGCTGCTATTGACGGGCGGGTGCGATAGCGATGCCAGGCAGTACGGGCAGGCGCTACTGCCAGAAACCGCGGAGCCCAACCCGGGCCGGAACCACCAGGAGAG
>JACXTT010002036.1_pt1 | contig 32619 bp, 28 predicted proteins | sample 9270951 | NCBI WGS metagenome assembly JACXTT01 (sample SAMN15532306, study PRJNA645909) | rock metagenome | isolation source: weathered quartz diorite | place: Puerto Rico | collected 2017-06-21
GACGTTTTTGAGGGGACCGTAGACCAGCACCCGGCCCAGCGCGTACTGCAGACGATCTCGCGCCGATACCGCTTTACCGTCCAGGATGGCGCTGCCGCAGCGGCGCGCCACCGCCATAAAATGATGGAACATGCGGCGCTTGAGCGCCCCCGCGTCTTCCATGCGGATCATCACGCTGGTGAGCATGTTCTCGAACACGCGGGGCGGCGCAAAATAATAGGTGGGGCCGATTTCGCGCAGGTCCGTCAGCACCGTGTCGCTGGACTCGGGGCAGTTCACCGTAAAGCCGGCCACCAGGGCCTGGGCCAGCGAAAACAGGCAGTCGCCCACCCAGGCCATGGGCAGGTAGGACAGGATGTCTTCGTGGTCGCTCAGATGGTCGAAGCCGACGCCGCCCATGCCGGCCGCCAGCAGGGCGCGGTGGGACTGCACCACGCCTTTCGGCTTGCCGGTGGTGCCGGAGGTGTAGAGGATGATGGCGGCGTCGCTGCCGCTGCCCGCTTCGACGGCGGCATCGAACTGGCCGGGATTGGCCGTGTCCCAGACCCGGCCCAGGTCCTGCAGGCGGGCCAGGGACAGCAGACCGGCCTGGCGGTAGTGGCGCATACCCCGCTCGTCCTCGAACACGATGTGGCGCAGCTGGGGGCACAATTCGGTCAGCTCGAGCAGCTTGTCGACCTGTTCCTGGTCTTCGGCGACCGCAAAACCGATGTCGGCGTCGTTCAAGACGTAGGCCATGTCGGCGGCGGGAGCGTCCTGGTACAGCGGGACGGGCACGCCGCCCAGGCTTTGCGCGGCCAGCATGGCCCAGTACAGGGAAGGGCGGTTGTCGCCGACGATGGCCAGATTCATGCCCCGCTTGAAACCGAGGGAAGCGAGGCCGCAGGCGATCGCGCGCACTTCGGCGTTGACTTGCTGCCAGCTCCAGGTCTGCCAGATGCCCAGGTGTTTTTCACGGAAAGCGGGACGGCCTGGCCGCGTCTGGCCGTGTCCACGCAAGCGGCGGGGGAAAGTGTCCCTGGCCTGGTCCGGTGCGTCCCTCGAAGCATCCACCACATCGTCTCCCATGAAGTCTGCCTCCCGTGTTGAAGCGCCTCCGCACTGGCGCCCACCGGGTTTTTTGTGTGATGATAGTAGCGTGCGCCGGCTTGTCATGTTGTCTTTTGGGTGACAATTCGGCGACTTTCGATGGTGCGCCGCACAAGCCCTCATGATCACCTGATGCCAGCTACTTCTCCCACTCTGCTCGAGCACCTGCGCGCCACCATCTGGTCACGCGGCCTGACCGCCGCCGAGATGGCGCGGGTGGAGGCCGACTGCTACGAGCAGTTCGTGCCCAAGGGCGGCTACGTCTGCCGCAAGGGCGAGACCATCACCGCCTGGGTCGGCATCGTCGATGGCCTCGTCAAGATCAACAATTTTTCAGCGACGGGCAAGAACGTCACTTTTACTGGGGTCACGCCGGGCAGCTGGTTCGGCGAAGGCTCACTGCTGAAAGACGAGACCCGCCGCTACGACGTCATGGCCCTGCGCGACACCCGCGTGGCCCGCATGCCCCGCGCCACCTTCGAATGGCTGCTTGAAACGAGCCTGCCGTTCACCCGCTTTTTGCTGATGCAGCTGAACGAGCGCCTGGGCCAGTTCATCGCCCAGGTGGAAAGCGACCGCACCCTCGACGTCGACACCCGGGTCGCCCGCTGCCTGGCCGCGATGTTCCATCCCCACCTGTATCCGGGGCTGGAAGCGATGGTCCACATCTCGCAGGAAGAAATCGGCTACCTGTCGGGCGCCTCGCGCCAGCGGGTCAACCAGGCCTTGCAGCTGCTGGAAAAGGAAGGTCTATTAAGGCTCGACTACGGCGGCATCCGCATTCTCGACCTGGACAGGCTGCGACAGTTCCAGGCTGCGTGACGCCCCCTTCCGGGAGTATCATAGCGGGATGGAAAATCTCTCTGCTTCGGGCGCGCACGGCCGCGCCGTCTTGCTGGGCGCCCTGCGCGCCGCCATGGCCGATCACGGCGTCGATGCCGTCCTGATTCCCTCGGCCGATCCCCACCTGTCCGAATACCTGCCCGGCCGCTGGAAAGGGCGCGAGCACCTGTCCGGTTTCACCGGGTCGGTCGGCACCCTGATCGTCACTCGCGATTTCGCCGGCGTGTGGACCGATGCCCGCTACTGGGACCAGGCCGCCGTGGAGCTGGCGGGCAGCGGCATCGATCTGATGAAAATCCCCTCCGGCGCCAGCCTGCTCTACATCGACTGGCTGGCCGCACACCTGCAGGCCGGCCAGGCCGTCGCCGTCGATGAGCGCGTACTGGGCCTGGCCACGGCGCGCCTGCTGCGCGAGGCCCTGCAAAACAAGGGGATCGCGCTCAAGGTCGATGCGGACCTGCTCGATGCGGTCTGGCACGACCGTCCTGCTCTGCCCGACGCGCCCGTGTTCGAACACGCCGCCCCCCACGCCAGCGAAAGCCGGGCCGAGCGCCTGGCGCTGGTGCGCGAGGCGATGCGCAAGGCGGGCGCCAACCGGCATTTTGTATCGACTCTGGACGACCTGGCCTGGCTGTTCAATCTGCGCGGGGCGGACGTCAACTACAACCCCGTGTTCCTGGCCCACGCCCTGATCGATCCGGCCCGCGCTACCCTGTTCATCGGCCCCGGCAAGATCCCCGCCGCGCTGGCGGCGAAGCTCGCTGCCGACGGCGTCGACCTGGCTCCCTACGATGGCGCCGCCGCGGCGCTGGCGGCCTTGCCGCCGGACGCCGTGCTGCTGGTCGACCCCCGCCGCATCACGGCCGGCATGCGCGCCGCCGTGCCGGAAGGCGTCAAAGTGGTCGAGGCGGTCAATCCCAGCACCTTCGCCAAGTCCAAAAAATCGGACAGCGACGCCGCCCACGTGCGGGCCACCATGGAGCAGGACGGCGCCGCGCTGTGCGAATTTTTCGCCTGGCTGGAGGGCGTGCTGGCCGACAGCGCCAGAGCTCCCCTGACGGAACTGGACATCGACACGCAGATCTGCGCCGCCCGCGCGCGCCGGCCCGGTTTCGTCAGCCCCAGCTTCGGCACCATCGCCGGTTTCAATGCCAACGGCGCCGTGATGCATTATCGGGCCACCCCGGCGGCTCACGCCGTCATCGTCGGCGATGGCTTGCTGCTGATCGACTCGGGCGGCCAGTACCTGGGCGGCACCACCGACATCACCCGCGTGGTGCCGGTGGGGACCCCGTCCGCCGATCAAAAACGCGACTTCACTTTGGTGCTCAAGGGCGTGATCGCCCTGTCCTCGGCGCGCTTCCCCCGCGGCACCCGCTCGCCCATGCTCGATGCGCTGGCGCGTGCTCCCATCTGGGCCGCCGGCATCGATTACGGCCACGGCACGGGCCATGGCGTGGGCTATTTTTTGAACGTCCACGAAGGGCCACAGTCCATTTCTCCCACCACCATGCCGGAGCCGCACACGGCGATGGAGCCGGGCATGATCACCTCCGTCGAACCAGGCATTTACAGGCCCGGCCGCTGGGGCATCCGGATTGAAAACCTGGTGTTGAACGTGCCCGCGATGACGACGGAATTCGGCGAGTACCTGGCCTTTGAGACGCTGACCCTGTGCCCGATCGATACCCGCTGCCTCGACCGGTCGCTGCTGCGCGCCGATGAAATCGCGTGGCTGAACGCGTACCACGCCACCGTGCGGGCCCGCCTGGCGCCCCACGTGGCAGGCGAGGCGCTGGCCTGGCTGCTGCTGCGCACGGAGGCGATCTGATGGCCAGCCCCCGTTCCACCCGCGCCAGCAGCGCCGTCGACCGTCTCAAGAACCGCAGCGGCCAGCCGGGATGGTCGATGGCGCGCACGGGCGACGGCCTGTTTTTCATCAGCGAGTCGCCCGGCGGTCCGCCCCTGTGCGCGCCGCTGGAGCTGGACGACTTTGTCAAGTTCGTCAACGCCCTGGGCCCGCAAACGCCGAGGAAGATCAGCAAGCTCGATGTCAAGTTTGAAAAGCAGCTGGTCAAGCGGCCAGCCAAGCCTGAGCCTGAGCCGGAAGCCTGATCCGCCATGCCCACCTACGACATGCTGTCGGCCTACTGGACCCGGCCGGAACTGGCGACCAATGGCCTGATTGTGCTGAACCTGCTGGGCGCCCTGCTGCTGGGCCTCATGGTGGGCTACGAGCGCTCCTACCATGGCCGCGCGGCCGGCATGCGCACCTACGGCATCGTGTGCATGGCCTCGGCCGCGCTGACCATCATCGGCGGCTATCCGGGCCTGTGGTTCGGCGGCCATGGCGGCGCGCTGGTGGTGTCCGATCCCACCCGGGTGATCCAGGGCGTGGTCACCGGCATCGGCTTCCTGGGCGCCGGCGTCATCATGCGCGAGGGTTTTAATATCAGCGGGCTGACGACGGCGGCCTCGATCTGGGCCTCGTCCGTGATCGGCATCCTGGTGGGCGTGGGCTTTTATCCTTCGGCGGTGGTGCTGGCGTCGCTCTCGGCCATCATCATGATTTATCTGCACCGGCTCGAAGCCCTGCTACCCTCGCGCCACGCGGTGGCCATCATGATGAAATTCAGGGCTGATTACTCGCCGCGCGAAGAAGTCCTGCGCCGCATTGCGCTCGAGCGGGGCTATGAGATCGCGGGCGGTTCGCTGTCGATCGGCGCCGTGGGCGGCGCCCAGGAATGGCGCTTCGTCGCCCTGGCCCTGTCCCGTAAAAGCGGCGCTAAGTTGTCGGACCTGGCCGACGAACTGGCCCGCTTCGAAGGCATCGACAGTTTTCAGCTGGCGCACGCGCGCAACTGAAGCCAACGACATCACAAGGACAAGCATGCTGGCACAAGACGTACTCGATTTCTGGTTTCTGCCGCCGGGCGATGCCGGCCATGGCGAGGTGCGCAAGGAATGGTTTAAAAAGGACGACGCGTTTGACGCCGTGATCCGCGGGCGCTTCGGTCACCTGATCGACATCTCGCTCGCCGGCGGCCTGCGCGAGTGGGACGTCGACGGCGATGCCGCCGCACGTGCGCGTGGCACCCTGGCCCGTATCCTCGTGCTCGACCAGTTCACCCGCAACGCCCACCGCGACCAGCCCAAGTCCTTTGCGGGCGATGCGCTGGCGCTGGCCGCGGCGCAAAGCCTGGTCGACAGCGGCGCCGACCAGCAGTTGTCGACCCTGGAGCGCTGGTTCGCCTACATGCCCTTCGAGCACGCCGAGGACGCGCGCATGCAGGAGCGCTCGGTGCAGCTGTTCGAGGCGCTGGCCCGCACCGATCCCCGCTGCGCCGGTGCCTTCGATTACGCCCTGCGCCACCGCGGCGTGATCGCCCGCTTCGGCCGCTTCCCGCACCGCAACGTGATCCTGGGGCGCAGCTCCAGCGCCGAGGAGCTGGCGTTTTTGCAGCAGCCCGGCTCGCGTTTTTAATTTCATGACCGCGGCCCCTTTGACGCTCAACGTGGTCGGCGCGGGCCACCTCGGCCGCACCCTGGGCCGGCTGTTTCACGCCAGCGGCGCGTGCAGTGTGCAGGACGTGCTGACCCGCTCACGGGCCAGCGCCCTCGATGCCATCGCCTTCATCGGCGCCGGACAAACGGTCGATACGGCCGCCGATTTGCGCCCGGCCGACATCACCATGCTGGCCGTGAGCGACGACCAGATCGAAGTCGTGTGCGCGATGCTGCCCTTGGCGCCGGGCGCGGTGCTGTTTCACTGCAGCGGCGCCAGGTCGTCCGCGGCGCTGGCCCAGGCGCATGCCTGCGGGGCGCTCACCGCAAGCATCCATCCGGTACGCAGCTTCGCCGATCCCGCCACCGTGGCCGGCTCGTTTGCGGGCACCTGGTGCGGTGTCGAAGGCGATGACGCTGCGCTGGCCGTGCTGGCGCCGGCGCTTTCGGCCATCGGCGCGCGCACGGTTGCCATCGATCCGGCCGCGAAAACGGTGTATCACGCTGCCTCCGTGTTTGCCTCGAATTACCTGGTGACCGTGCTGGACGCCGCGCTGCGGGCCTACCAGGCTGCGGGGATTCCCGAAGCGGTTGCGCGAGAGTTGGCCGCGCCGCTGGCCAGGGAGACCCTCGAAAATGTGCTGCGGCTGGGTCCCGCAGCGTCCCTGAGCGGTCCGATTGCCCGGGGCGACATGGCGACGGTGGCACGCCAACAGCAGGCGCTCGACGGCTGGGATGGAGCAACGGGCCAACTGTACCAGGCGCTGGCGGCGGCCACTGTGCCTCTGGCCAAACGGCGAACGTCATAGCGCCTCGCACCTCGTTAGTGTTTTTGAGCAACAAATCACCGACAAGTCTTGCAGTCGATGCGGAACCGCAATAAGCTGATCCGTTCCGTCAGCGGGCCGACAAGCTGTCATGGGCCGGCGGCGGCAGGGAGAGATGATGCTGTTCTTGAAATCCACCAGCGCGCCCAAGGCGCCCGGCCTGTACGACCTCGATATTGCCGCCAAGCCGCCCGGCAAAACCTTTGCCGTCTATCTGGCCACCGATCCCGATCAGCCGCCTTCGGCCTTGCTGAACGGCTTGCAGAACCTGGGGTTTGTCGTCGTCAACGAAAAGACCTATACCCACCGCGCGGGCGCCAAAGTGCTCGACCTGCAGCTGGAAAAGGCAGGCACCGACCTCTTTAAGGGCTGGACCGGCGACGAAAGCGCAGCCAACCTGGCGGCGCTGACACAGTTGTTCGCCAGCGCCGGCGTGAGCATCGCGCCCCGCGTGATGACGATGGCGGAAGCCTACCGCTGAACGTTCACGCTCTGACGTCGATGTGATACAGGGCCCAGGGGCACTGGCCAAAACGCTCGTTGACGGGTTTATTGGCCAGGTCCGCGATCCGGTCCGCATCGATCACGGCCCACAGCGGCCCCAGGCTGCCCAGCGCCATCGGTTTGCCGTCCAGATGGGTGGCCACGATGAACCGCTGGCGCCGCGCTGCCTGCACCGACATATCGACGGCAAAACCATCTACGGCGCGCAGGGTCAACGATCCAGCCTCGGGTTTGGCGCCCGCCGCTTTCACCACGTCCATCAGCAAGGGGCCCTTGAGCGCATGCACCTTGCCGTCGTACTCGAGGGTAGGGTGGATGGTGACGGCGGGCAGGGCGCTCAAGGCCGCGAAATCGAAGGTGAACGCGTCGGTGAAGGCCAGCTTTTGCTTGTGCATCATCTGGTCCAGGGCGGGATCGAAGGGGCCGCGGTTGCGCTTGCCGATGGCGCCGGTGACGGTGAGCAGGGCCGGGCCGGCCGCCGGGCCAGTGGCGGCACGCGCCAGCACTGGGGCGGCTCCGGCCAGAGCAATGGTCGTAACAAATGCGCGTTTTTGCAAAATATTCTCCCTGTGGCATGATCGGCATCCGACCCTGGATGCCTGCGCAGTGTGAACGATGGACCTTTTTTCGACAAGCAGCGATCTGACGCCCATCCCCGTGCCCGATGGCGAACTTGCCTACCTGGCCCAGCTGCCGCTGCCGCAGTCCAATGCGGCCATCTTGCAGCGCCTGATTGCCGAGACGGATTGGAAGAGCGAATCGATCACCCTGTGGGGCAAAGTGTTTCTACAGCCCCGCCTGACGGCCTGGTATGGCGAGGCCGCTTATGCGTATTCAGGTTTGACCCTGGCGCCGCAGCCATTTACGCCCTTGCTGCAAGCCATCCGCGCCGCAGTGGAGGGCGCCACCGCCTGCCGCTACAACAGCGTGCTGCTCAATTACTACCGGGATGGCCGGGACAGCATGGGCATGCACAGCGACGACGAGGCGGAGCTGGGTCCCTCGCCTGCGATTGCCTCGGTCAGCTTCGGCGCCGAGCGCATCTTCATCCTCAAGCACAAGCGTACCGCCGAGCGGCTCCGCCTGCCGCTGGGCGACGGCAGCCTCTTGTGGATGGGCGGCACGCTGCAAAGCCATTGGCAGCATGGAATCAACAAGACGGCGAAACCCACTGGTCCCCGGGTCAATCTGACCTTCCGCAGCATTAGGCACACCTGAAATCCGACTTAAGCGGACCTTAAAACGGGCTCATCGCTGCTTACAACCGGCGGTGGCGATTCTACCCGTTCAAACTGGCGCGCCTCCCATCAACTGCAGGCTTCGGCGGCGAACAGGGTGTAAGTTACGATATTTCCGCACGCAAAATTAGTGAATGCAGAGTCAGTAATTTGCGTTTTCGCTTACATCCCCTTACATTTCTTACTCAATGGGTAAGGACTTGCCGGTTTGGCTTTGCTATCTTGACTACCTCGCGATTCATTGGGAATGGCGAGCCAGACGATCAACCAGTACAAAGGATTTCGCATGAAAAAGCTCATTTTCGCTCTCGTCGCCGCTACCGCAGGCATCAGCGCCGCACAAGCGGGCACCCCCGGCCCTTACATCGGTGTGGGTATCGCCAACGCCGACCACAGCGCATCGATCACCGGCGCCTCCTCGACCACCAGCGACGGCTGGAAGACCTCCGGCAAGATCTACGGCGGCTATGACATCGACCAGACCTTCGGCGTCGAAGTCGGCTATACGGACTTCCGCAGCTCCGACTACAGCTACACCCTGAACGGCGTGAACCGCACCGGTTCGTCCGACGGCAAGGCGTATTACCTGGCCGGCAAGGCAACTGCTCCCATCAACGAACAGTTCGGCGTGTTCGGCAAGCTGGGCGTGGCCCGCAACGAGCGCAGCTTCAACGACCCTGTCTTCTCGGGCAACAACCGCAAGACCGAGCTGTACGCTGGCGTTGGCGCCGAGTACAACTTCAACCCCAAAGTGTCCGTCTCGCTGGAATACGAGCGTTATGGCAAGAACCAGGACATCGGCGCCAAGTCCGATGTGATCACCTTGGGCGCGAAGTACAAGTTCTAATTAGTCAGCTTCAAACGAAGCGGGGACAGGCACTTGCGGCCTGTCCCCGTTTTTTTTTGCGCTGCGAAATAAGAGCGCCTAAAAAAACCTCCAGGGCAAGGCGCGACGGCGAAGACAGTACGACTGTACGGCGAGCCGGAGCAACGCAGCAATGGGGGTTTTTTAGGCGCTCCAATGCGGGACAGGCAGCGAGTGCCAGTCCCCTGCTTACGTTGCTTATACCGTCAGTGGTTTATAGCGGATCCGCTTCGGCTTGGCGCCCTCTTCACCCAAGCGCTTCTTCTTGTCCGCCTCATACTCCTGATAATTGCCGTCGAAGAAGGTGACCTGCGAGTTGCCTTCGAATGCGAGGATGTGGGTGGCGATGCGGTCGAGGAACCAGCGGTCGTGGGAGATGACCATCACGCTGCCGGCGAATTCCAATAAGGCGTCTTCCAGCGCGCGCAGGGTTTCCACGTCGAGGTCGTTGGACGGCTCGTCCAGCAGCAGCACGTTGCCGCCCTTGAGCAGGGTTTTCGCCAGGTGCAGGCGGCCCCGTTCACCGCCGGACAGATTGCCCACCAGTTTTTGCTGGTCCGACCCTTTGAAGTTGAAGCGGCCGAGATAGGCGCGCGAGGGCATGTCGAAACGGCCCACCGTCAGCATGTCGGCGCCGCCGGAGACGTCGTCAAACACCGTCTTGCCATCGGCCAGTTTATCGCGGCTCTGGTCGACCAGCGAAATGCGGGCGGTCTGGCCGATCGCCACTTCGCCGCTGTCGGGGGTATCCAGGCCCGCGATCATCTTGAACAAGGTCGATTTACCGGCGCCGTTGGGGCCGATGATGCCGACGATGGCGCCGGGCGGCACCGTGAACGACACATTGTCCATCAGCAGGCGGTCGCCGAAGGCCTTGGAGACGTTCTTGAACTCGATGACTTCATTGCCCAGACGCTCAGCCACAGGAATGAAGATCTCCTGGGTTTCATTACGCTTCTGGTATTCGTATTCGCTCAATTCGTTGAAGCGGGCCAGGCGGGCCTTGCTCTTGGCCTGGCGTGCTTTCGGATTCTGGCGCGACCATTCCAGCTCTTTGGCCAGCGCCTTCTGGCGGGCCGACTCGCTCGCCTCTTCCTGTTTCAAACGGGCAGCTTTTTGATCGAGCCAGGAGGAGTAATTGCCCTTCCAGGGAATGCCGTGGCCGCGGTCGAGCTCAAGAATCCATTCGGCGGCGTTGTCGAGGAAGTAGCGGTCGTGGGTGATGCCGACCACGGTGCCGGGGAAGCGTACCAGGAATTGTTCCAGCCAGTCGACGGATTCGGCGTCGAGGTGGTTGGTGGGCTCGTCCAGCAGCAGCATGTCGGGTTTCGACAGCAGCAGGCGGCACAGGGCCACGCGGCGCTTTTCACCGCCGGACAGCACGCCGATTTTCTGGTCCCAGGGTGGCAGGCGCAGGGCGTCCGCCGCCATTTCCAGTTGCAAATTCAAATTGCCGCCGTCGGAGGTCGAGATGATCGCTTCCAGGCGCGCCTGCTCGGTGGCGAGGGCGTCGAAGTCAGCGTCTTCGTCGGCGTAGGCGGCGTAGACGGCTTCCAGTTTGGCTTGCGCTTCGAACACTTCGCCGAGGCCCGACTCCACCACCTGGCGCACAGTCTGCTCGGGATCGAGCACCGGTTCCTGGGGCAGGTAGCCGATGTTCAGGCCCGGCATGGGCACGGCTTCGCCCTGGATGTCGGTGTCGATGCCGGCCATGATTTTCAACAGGGTCGATTTGCCGGAGCCGTTCAGGCCCAGCACGCCGATCTTGGCGCCGGGGAAAAACGACAGGGAGATGTCTTTCAGAATCTGGCGTTTGGGCGGGACGATTTTGCCCACGCGGTTCATGGTATAGACGTAATTGGCCATTTGTTGAAATGTTCTCTGCAAGGACGGAAGGTGCACAGCATACCGGAAAAGGGCTGCGCCCGGCCACTGCGCGGGCCCGTTTTCCTCAACAAACGGCGCTGGCGACGGCCGCTGGCGCCACCGCCGCGGCCACGCTGGCCGGCTCGCACGGCAGGGGATCGACCGACGCTTGCACGGCCAAGTAGCGCAGAAATTCGGCTGCGCGCATGGGCTTGGCAAACAGCCAGCCCTGGGCAAATTGCACGCCCCGCTGGCGCAAAAATTCCGCCTGCGCTTCCGTCTCCACCCCTTCGGCCACCATGCCCAGGTCGAGCGACTTGGCCATCTCGATGATGTGGCCCACCACGCTGTTGGTGGGCGCGGCCGTGCCCACGCTGTCGATGAAGGACTTGTCGATTTTTAAGTAGTCCACCCGTAGATTGTCCAGGTAGGACAGGCAGGAGTAACCGGTGCCGAAGTCGTCGATGGCAACGTGAATGCCGGCCGCCTGGATGTCGCGGATGACGGAGGTGGCCAAGCTCACGTCGATCAAGCCCCGTTCGGTTGCCTCCACCACCAGGTTGCCCGCCTTGACGCCGGAGCGGGCCAGCATTTTTTTCAGGGAGGCCACGATGGTCGAGCAACCCAGGTCTTGCGGCGCCAGGTTCACGCTGACCCGCACCTGGGGCGAGCGGGCCACCATTGCGGCCAGGTCGGCACTGACCAGATCGAGCATGCGGCGCGTGATGCTGCCGATCAGGCCGGTCGCTTCGGCGATGGGAATGAACAGATCCGGCCCCACCATGCTGCCGTCCTGGCGGCGCCAGCGCAGCAAGGCTTCGGCGCCGATGCAGCGGCGGTTGTCGAGCCGCACCACGGGTTGGTAGACGATGAAAAATTCGTCGCGGCGCAGGGCGGCGCGCAGCAGGGCGGGAATCGATACTTGCCACTGCAGCAAAAAATAAAAGGCCCAGGTCAGCGCCAGGCCCACCATCAGGCCGATCGGCACCATCCAGGTTTTCATTTGCGAACTGGTGGTGGCAATGGCGTGCGGTGCGATCACGGCGATGGCGGTGAGGTCGAATTGCCGCGAGCGGCGCTTAGCGATGATGCCGTCGGCGGTGAGCACGCTGGCGCCCGCTCCCCGCTCCAGGGCGGGGAATCGCATGCCCGTGACCAAGGTGGCGCCTTCGCCGCGGATGGCAACCAGGCGCCCGCTGCTGTGGCCAACCAGGCCCAGGGAGATGTCGGCGTTGTATTCCGGTACGTCGAACAGCAGGCCTGGGTGGACGATGGCTGCAATGCCCTGCGTTTCCAGTATGACGAAGGGGAGACGGGGTGCCAGCGGCAATGTCGAGCTGATCCGCACGGAGGTCCCGATATCACTGCGGAAATCGGCCGGGCCCAGATCGAATCCGACGCCATGGTCGCCGTGCGAGGAGCACACCAGGCGGTTGCCCCGCATGCGGCCCACGCCTTGCAGGTAGCTGGCGCTGATTTGCAGCTTGCGCATCAGGTCGATCTCGCCGCGCGAACAGGCCGGACCGTTCTCCAGCGCAGCCAGGGCGACGACCGCTTCGCGCACCTGGCGCCCGGTGCCATCGGCGCGGCGCACCACCTCGTCGGCCAGCACTTGCGCCTTGTGGGTCTGAACGTGCACGCTCTGGCTATCGGCGATCTGCAGCGACAGCGCCACCGGCGAAGCAACCAGCACCATCGCGGTGGCGCCGGCGAGAATGTTTTTGAAATACTGGACCATATCGAACACCGCTTCCGGGAAAGATCGCCGGCGTGCAGGGATGGGGGCCACCGACAGCCTGCACTGTACGGGGCTCCGGTGCTTGCATCTATTGTCCATTGGTACAGGAATCAGCTGAATATTGTAGCATTTCAACAGCTTGGGTATGATGTCCTGGTAGCAAGCGCCGCCACCGACTTCGGGATCCTGCATGCCCTTCAGGCTTTTACAACGTGTCGTATGGATGCTGTGGTGGTTCTGGAGCACCCTTGCCGCCGCGGCCACAGTGGCCACCCCACCGCCCCCCACGGCCCAGCAGGCCGTGCTCGTCATCAGCGCCGACAATCTGACGTATCCCTACATCGGACAATTGTTCGATGCCTTCAAAAGCACCCTCAAGCGCGAACTGACAACCCCGGTCCACCTTTACGCGGAAAGCCTGGACGCCTCCACCTTCCCCATGCCCGTGCAACAGCAAGCCATCGCGCAATGGTTTGCCACCAAATATGCCAATGTGCACGTCGATGCGGTGCTGCTGATCGGCCACACCTCGCTGAGTTTTTGGCTGAGCAGCGGGCTGCGGCCCGAGCTTCCCGTCTACTTCACCACCGCCAGCGCGACGGCCGTGGGCGCCATGCGCTTGCCGCCCCAGGTCACGGGCCAGCTGCTGCGCGTCGATCTGGCTGGCACGGTGGCGCTCGCCAAGTCGCTGTTCCCCGGCACCACCACCATCGCCCTGGTGGGCAATCTTGCAGAGCGCGACCGATACCGCCCGTTCGGTCCAGCCGAGCTGGCCGCCCTGTCCGCCCAGACGGCGTTTCTCGACCTGCGCGGCATGCGCTATGAAGCGCTGCTGCAACGGGTCGCCAACCTGCCCGCGCACACGGTGATTTACCACACGACCTTGTCCGACGATGGTTCCGGCCGCGTGCTCGAGCCACGCGACGTGCTGGCGGAAACGGCGCGCGTGGCCAACCGGCCCACCCTGATCGACAATGGCAGTTCGATGGGCCTGGGCCCCCTGGGCGGCCTGGTCAACGATCCTGTGCGGGAAGGCCAGCAGGCGGCACGGCGCATGATGGCCCTGCTGCAGAGGACGGCGCCCAGCCAACTGCCCATTATCACCACCAACATGGCACTGCGCTTCGACGCCCGCGCCATGCAGCGCTGGCACTTGGCGCATAGTCAACTGCCGGCCGGCAGCGAACTGATGTTTTATGAACCCTCCGTATGGCAGCGCTATCGCTGGCAGATCGCCGGCACCCTGGCCGTGCTGACCTTGCTGAGCGGCTTGAGCGTGGCCTTGCTGGTCGAGCGCAAACGGCGCGCGGTGGCTGTGGCCCAATCGCGCCAGCGCCTGGCCGAAGTGGCCCACATGAACCGCAACGCCACGGCCAGCGTGTTTTCAGCGGCCATCGCCCACGAGTTGAACCAGCCCCTCGCCGCCATCCTCAGCAATGCGGAGACGGCCGAGCTGCTGTTGAAGCGGCCCGATCCGCCGCTGGGCGAGTTGCGCGAGATCCTGGCCGACATCCGCCGCGACGACGCCCGCGCCAGCGAATTGATCGTGCGTATGCGTCATTTGCTCAAGCGCAGCGACGCCAATTCGCGGGTGGTCGATGTGCATGAATTGATCCGCCAGGCGCTCGCTTTCATTGCGGGCGAAGCAAGGCTGCGCGGGGCGCAACTGTCGACCTCGATGGCGCCCCAGCCGGCCTGGGTGCTGGTCGATCCCGTCCAAATCCAGCAAGTCCTGATCAACCTGGTCATCAACAGCCTCGATGCCATGGAGGCGGTGCCGGCGGCATCGCGCCGCGTCACCATCGCCAGCACCGTGCTGGACGACAAGACGGTGGAGGTGAGGGTGGGCGACACGGGACCCGGCTTTGCGGCCCATATCGAAAAAGTGTTCGAGTCGTTTTTCACCACCAAGTCGCACGGCATGGGCCTGGGCTTGTCGATCACGGCAGCCATCATCGCCGCCCACGGCGGGGTCATCGTGGCCGAAAACGTGCGCGGTGGCGGCGCCGCCGTGCGTTTTAATTTGCCCCTGAAGGAGGCCGCATGAGCGATAACGTTGCGCCATTCACGGTGCACGTGGTCGATGACGACGACGCCTTCCGGATCGCCCTGGGCCGCCTGCTGACGGCACTCGATTACCAGGTGGCCGCCTATGCCAGTGCCGCCGCCTTCAGCGCCGCCGTCGATTCCAGCCCGGGACCGGGTTGCATCTTGCTCGACGTCGACATGCCCGGCTTGAGCGGCTTGCAATTGCAGGAACAACTGGCGCGGCAAGCTCACCCGATGCCCGTGATTTTCCTCACCGGCCATGGCGACGTGGCCATGAGCGTGCGGGCCGTCAAGGCCGGCGCGGAGGATTTTCTTTTAAAACCGGTGGCGCGCGAGGCCTTGCTCGACGCCATTGAGCGGGCCCGCCTGCGCGCTGCGGCTAGCGACCTCGAACGGGGCGAATTGGCGCTGCTGCAAGGGCGGCTGGCCAGCCTGACCCCGCGCGAAAAAGAGGTGTTTGAATTGGTCGCGCAAGGTTTATTGAACAAGCAGATTGCCTACCAGCTGGGCAACACGGAGCGCACCGTCAAGGCGCAGCGCAGCAGCGTGATGGAAAAGATGCGCGTGGACACCCTGGCCGACCTGGTGCTGGCGGCGGCGCGGCTGGGCCTGGTCAGCGAACGGGGCAAGCGCTAGGGCTCCCTGGCGCGCCGCGCCATTGGCATAAAGGACAAGAGACAGGGCAGGCGGGCCCCCCTACAGTAAGCGTTTTATTATTCTTGGAAGCGCTATGCAAGAGCTGCACGTGGCGCTGGTGGAAAACGACGTTTCACTCAACCGCGCCTATGCCCGCCTGCTGCGGGCGCACGGCTGGCGCACCGACGCCTTCCTGTCGGCCGAAGATTTTCTCGCCGCCGGCTTGCGCCCGGCTTGCCTGGTGCTCGACGTGGACCTGGACGGCATGTCGGGTCTAGCCCTGCAGCGCCTGCTGCGATCGGGCGGCATGCATCTCCCCATCATTTTTATCACGGGCGGCGACGGCGACGAAGCCGAGCGGCAGGCACGCGCCCAGGGCTGCCAGGGTTTCATACGCAAACCTTTTAGCGGCGAACAATTGGACGCTGCGATCGCGGCTGCGCTGCGCTGAAGTTCTGCGCGCTACCTGTACCAAGGTACAAGTGCCGCCGCCGCCGATTGCGTCTAGAGTTGCTACGTAGCAAAAACAACTGGCAAGCCGCCCTCGACAAGGAAATACCATGTTCAACAACATCAGCATCAAGGCGAGATTGATCGCCGTTATCGGCATCCTGCTGGCGGCCTTGCTGGCCCTCGGGGCAGGCGGGCTGTTCAGCCTGGGCAAGGTCAACGCCGCCATGGAAACCGTGTACAACGACCGCCTGGTCGCCATGGGCCAGCTGGACCGGGTGGTGCGCCTGTTGAACCGCCACCAGCTGGTGCTGGCCAAGGCCGTCAGCGCCGACCCCACCGTGGTGCCGGCGCAACTGGACGCATTGGAAAAAGATATCGTCGAAGGCGACCGGGTCTGGGCGCTCTACAGGGCCACCGACATGACGGCGGAAGAACAGACGCAAGCCGCCTTGCTCGACCGCCTGCGCCAGCAATTCATCGACCAGGGCGTCAAGCCCGTCGTCGCTTCCTTGCGGTCGGGCGACACGGCCGGCGCCACGGCGGGCGTGCACGGCCGTCTCGACGCCTTGTACGCCAAGGCCCGCGTGCCCATGCAGGAACTCATTCGCATCCAGCTCGACGTCGGCAAGGCCGAGTATGAAGGCGCGCACGCCAAGTTCATCCAGTTCCGGCTGGCCTCGATCTGCGCCACGGCTCTGGCGTTTATGGTCGGCATCGGCATGGGCTGGTGGTTGATCCGCTCGATCAGCTTGCCGCTGGGCCGCGCCGTGACGGCGGCCGGGCGCATCGCCCAAGGCGACTTGACCCAGGCCATCGTGGTCGATTCCACCAATGAAATGGGGCACTTGCTGGCCGCCCTGGACGCCATGCGCCAGGGTTTGAGCGGCACCGTGCGGGAAGTGCGGGGTAGCGCCGACCTGATCGGCACAGCTTCCAGCGAGATCGCTGCCGGCAGCCTGGACTTGTCGGCCCGCACGGAGCAGCAAGCCGCCAATCTGGAAGAGACGGCCTCGTCGATGGAAGAGTTGACGTCGACCGTGCGCCACAACGCCGACAATGCCCGCAACGCCAGCGCCCTGGTCCAGCGTGCCTCCAGCGACGCCGAGCACAGCGGCACCGCCGTGGGCAGGGTGGTCGACACCATGGACCGCATCAAGGACAGCTCGCGCAAGATGGCCGATATCATCGGCGTAATCGACAGTATCGCCTTTCAAACCAATATTCTCGCCTTGAATGCCGCCGTGGAAGCGGCGCGGGCCGGCGAACAGGGCCGCGGCTTTGCCGTGGTCGCCACGGAAGTGCGCAACCTGGCCCAGCGCTCGGCGGCGGCGGCGAAGGAAATCAAGACCCTGATCGATACCTCGGTGGGCACGGTGGAGCAGGGCAGCGTGCTGGTCGATGCGGCCGGCGCCTCCATGCAACAAGTGATCGTGTCGGTCAAACAAGTGGCCGACATCATGGGAGAAATCGCCGCGGCGGGTGTGGAGCAAAGCGCCGGCATCGACCAGATCAACCTGGCCGTGGTGGAGATGGACCAGGTGACCCAGCAAAATGCGGCCCTGGTGGAAGAATCGGCCGCGGCGGCGGCCAGCTTGCAGGAACAGGCGGTGGCCATGGTGCGGGCGATGAGCGTGTTCAGCCTGCCGGCGGAAGGGTCAGCGGCGCCAGTGCCCCGGCGCGCGCACCCAAGCGTGCGGCCTCAGCTGGCGCTGGCCGTTTGACCGCTGGCCTGGCGCGCTTGCCACAAGCCTTCCGCCCCATACAGGGCCAGCGCCGTCCAGATCAGGGCAAAGCCCACCAGCCGGTCGGCCGTGAACGCTTCCTGAAACAGCCAGACGCCCAATAAAAACTGGATGGTGGGACCGATGTATTGCAGCATGCCCAGCACAGCCATGGGGATGCGGCGGGCACCGGCGGCAAACATCAGCAGGGGAATGGCGGTGATGGGGCCGGCCGCCACCAGCAGCCAGCGGGTGCTGTCGTGCGGCGTGGTGAGAAACACGTTGGCGTCGTGCATGGTCAGCCACACCACGTAGACCAGGGCCAGCGGAAACAGCACCATGGTTTCAAAGGCCAGGCCTTCCAAGGCGCCCAGCGCGGCCGTCTTGCGCAGCAGGCCGTAGCCGCCGAAGGTGGCGGCCAGGGCCAGCGCGATCCAGGGCACCGTGCCCGCCTGCCAGGTCAGCCACAGCACGCCTGCCGCCGCCACGCCGATGGCCAGCCACTGCAGGCGGCGCAGGCGTTCGCCCAGCACCAGATAACCCAGCATGATGTTAACCAGCGGATTGATGAAATAGCCCAGGCTGGCGTCGATGACGTGGCCGTTGTTGACGGACCAGATGTAAATCAGCCAGTTCACGCTCAGCAGCAGGGCGCTGGCCACAAAACATCCCACCACGTTCGGACGGCGCACCATGCCCGGCAGCCAGCTCCACTGGCGCCGCGCCGTCAGCACGCACAACAGGAACACAAGCGACCACAGCACGCGGTGCGCCAGGATCTGGCCGGACGGCACCTCGTTAAGGGCGTGGAAATACAGGGGAAACAGACCCCAGCTGAGGAAGGCCAGGGTGGCGTAGATGATGCCGGTGCGCATGAAGGACGATCGAGGATTGCTGAAACAGCATTATCCCCGAATCGTCTTCTCTGTGCTGAGGTGGTCTTTACAAGCCGACGGAGAACAGCACGGCATTGTTGATCGCATATACCAGCCCGTCCGGCCCGACCGCGGTGGGCGTGTAGGATTCGCCCAGGCCGCTCGTGAGGCGGATTTTCTGGCTCAAGGTGTTGCTGGCCATGTCCCAGCGGTACAGATAGCCGTCCTCGCTGTTGACCAGGATGGACTTGGTAAATGGGTCGACGGCGGCCGTGTTGATGCACCACTCCGTCACCCCGCCGGGAAAGCTGGGGTCGGGCGTGGGGCCGAGGATGGTCAGCACTTCCTGCATCACCCGCACGCTCGAGGTGGCGGCGACGGGATCGGCCATGCTGCCATTGGGATCGAGCACGGCGATACGGTTCTTCGAATCGCCGCTGCCGGCGCGGCCGTAGTTGTTGTACTTCGTCATCAAGAGATAGGTCGAGCTGCCCTTGTAGCTCGGCACCATTGCGGCAGGGACGATCGAGGCCGTATCGTCCCAGCCGAAGGAGCCCGGGGTTTTATTGGTGGCAAGCGTGGCGTCGTAATGCAAGAGCCAGCCGCGGGCATTGTGCTGGTTCGAGACGGCCTCGAGCACGCCGAAATACACATCGCCATCCGGCCCCACCGTGGGCGAAGCGGTGCTGTCTTCGCTGATGCGGGCCGCCGACAAGGTGAACGGATCGGTCAGCGCCACCTTCGATTTAAGAGCGAGCGAACTGCTGTCGAGCGCCAGCAACTGGCCGGCAATGCCCGAGCCTTTCACCACCACGTACACCGTCTTGCCATCGTTGGAGAGGGCCGGCGCCGCGCCCATGGCAGGCTTGTTCATGGTGGCGTCGCCGCTGGCCGCGGCCGCGCTGACCCAGCTGCCGCTGCCATCGGCGCCGACCCGGGCGATGCCACTGACCAGGCCGGAAGGATTGCTGCTGCCCGTGACGACGAAGCCAAAAAACACATTGCCGCTGGCATCGGCCGTCAAGGGCGTGTTGATGTAGACGGCGGCATCGAGCGCGGCCTTGTTGGCGCTGTAGGTACTGCTGCCGTAAAACACGGCGGTGTTGGTGACGGCGCCGGGCGCATCGGCATCATCGCGGTAGAACAGCTTGCCACCCGCGCCTGGCAGCACGATGCGGTTGGCTTTGGTGAGCACGATGTTGTAGGCGGGCGCCCAGTTGTGCGGGGGCGAGACATAGTCGCTGTCCACGCTCCAGGCCAGTGCCCCGGTGGCGCCGGCGCGCGCTTCCACCCTGAAGCTGTCGAAGGCGCCCCGCTTGACCGGCACCAGCACGGTGTTTTTGGCCGTGATGACGGGCGAGCCGTAGTGCACCAGCAGATAACCCTGGCTGCTGTACTGGGGCGCCACGTCGACCGGGGTTTGCCAGACGATGCGGGACAGCGCCTGGGTCTGCACGGTCGCCTGCGCCGCGTGCTGGGCGTCGCCGCCGTAGCTGGTCCAGGCGGCGCCCGTGACGGGGGCGGGCGTGACGGGCGGCGTGACCGGCGGCGTGACGGGAGGGATGACCGGCGGCGTCACCGCGACGCTGCCTCCATCGCCGCCGCCGCCGCTGCAGGCGGCCATGGCGCCGAGCACGGCAATGGTCAACACGGTGGCGCTGCGCTGCAAGGCGCGCGCGGACAAACGGGGTAGATGGGGCATGGGGTCTCCGGCTATGCGATCTTCTTGTCGTGGCAGCAAGCTTGCGCTGAACGGGGGGAAAATTCAAGTGCCGCGTGCCAGCGCCTCCTGCCGCTGGGATACACTTGCGGGTGGCCGCCATTCATCAATACATCATCGATACGAATCCCTGTGGATAACGCTGTGCACAAGCTGTTGAACCGACCCGGGACAAGTGGGTGGACAAGCTTGTTGACAAGCCTGTGCACAAGCTTTTATGCGCAATTGTGCATAAACCTGAGGGCGATGGCGTGGACAAGCCTGTCGATAACGCTGTGGATATCTCCCGTCCAAGCCGCCCGGGCCGCGCTGCCCCGCACCCCGTATCCCATCCTGTTTGCCACCCAGGTGCCCCTGCACACCGACGTGGCTGCCCGCCTGTCCACCTTTGCCAACCATGTGGGCGGGCCGGACCAGGCGCCGCGGGGCGGCGATCTGATGCTGCGCTATCCCGATGGCCGGCTGCGCAACCTCACCCGCGAAGCCGGCTTCGGCAACAGCGGCGTGCAAGCCGCCCGCGCCATCGCGGTGCGCGAACCCGCCGTCCACCGCAGCGGCAGCAAGGCCCTGTTCAGCATGCTGGTGGGCGCGCCCACCGGGCCCAGCCAGCCGGCTCCCGTCTGGCAGCTGTACGAGGTGAGCGGCCTCGGCCGTGGCCAGAAAGCCGTCATCAGCAAGGTGGCGGGGCAGCCGGCCCGCTACAACAACGTCTCTCCCCTGTACGGCAGTGGCGGCCAGATTTTTTTCACCTCCGACAGCCCCCGCGACGGCGCGGTCCATTTGTACCCGGCGCTGGACGAATACGAAGCCACGCCCACCACCACCGGCATCTGGCAACTCGATCCGTCGACCGGGCAGGTGCGGATCGTCAACCACGCCGTCAGCGGCGCTTTTACCCCCATTCTCGACAGCGCGGGCCGCGTGGTCTTCACCCGCTGGGACCACCAGCAGCAAGACCAGCTGGCCCAGCGCGACCGCGATGCAGCCCGCAACGGCGTCGCCCTCCCGTTTAGTTCGATGAACTACGCCAGCGAAGCGCCGGGTGCGCCCACGCTGCCGGGACGCGACGAGCCCTTTCCCGAATCGCGCAGCGGCAGCAGCGGACCGTACGGCGCCGTCAGCCCCTTTGTCACCAATTTTTTCACCCTGTGGCAGATGGAAGAAGACGGCCGCAACGAGGAAACCCTGAACCATGTGGGTCAGCACGAACTGGCCTTCGGCTTTTTGACCCCCAGCTTTAAGGACGATCCGGCGCTGTCGAACCGGACGGTTGATGCTTTTCACGCCAACCGGCTGGCGCTGCGCCGCGAAGGGGGCTTGTTTCAAGCCCGCGAAGAAATCAAATCGCCGGGCAATTTCATCGCCGTGGCCGCCCGCGAATCGACCCCCACCGCCGCCACCTTTGGCACCGGCCAGCTGCTGCGCCTTCGCGGGGGCGCAGCGCTCAACGGCGAGCAGATGACCCTGACTGCGCTGACCCCGGGCGATGCCGCCGATGCCTTGCCGGGCGGGCGATTCCGCAATCCCGTGCCGCTGGCCGATGGCAGCCTCGTCGCCAGCCACAGTCCGGATCCCCGTCCGCCGGAAGAGGGCGGCAGCCTGCCCGCCTTGCGCCTGCGCCAGTTATTGCCGGATGGGCGCGGTCCATTGCTGCACGCGGGCGCCGCCTTGACCGCCGGCATCCACGCCAAGGTGTCCTGGTGGAGTCCGGCGGGACCGCGCCAGTTCGATGGTTTGCTGTGGGAAGTCGATGCGGTGGAATTGCGTCCCGCCAAGACGCCGCCACGGCGCCACGTGGCCGGCTTCGAAGCGCCCGAACAGGCCGTGCTGCGCGAAGAACAGGTGCAGGAAGCGGCCCTGCGGGACTGGCTGAGCCGCCGCGACCTGGCCCTGATCGTGACGCGCGACCAGACCAGCCGGGATCGGGCAGACTTGCAGCAGCCCTACAATTTGCAGGTGCCGGGCGGCGTCAAAACGGTGAGCAAGAGCGCGCCTCGGGCCAGGGTGTACGATATCGCCCATTTTCAATTGTTCCAGGCCGATGCCATCCGTGCTTATCCGGACCGCCCGGGCCGCCGCAGCCTGGCCCAGCCCCTGCACGATGGCGCCGCCGTGGCGGCCAATCCGCCCAACAAGACCGGGCCGCCAGGCAGCGTGCGGATCGCGCCGGATGGTTCCACCGCAGCCTTCGTGCCGGCGCGGCGGGCCCTGACCTGGCAAAGCACGGACCCGGCCGGCACGCCGATCGTGCGGGAACGGAACTGGATCACGTTCCAGGCCGGCGAGATGCGTACCTGCGCGTCTTGTCACGGCACCAACACGGCCAACCAGGCCGGGCTGGCGGCGCCGCGGAACAAACCGGAAGCGTTGCGACAATTGCTGCGCTACTGGAAAACATTACCAAAATGAGAGAGCGTGTCGTGAATCGAAATCTGCTTGCAATTTTCACTACAGGGGCATATTGTGCGATGCACCAAAACAAAAACATGGTGCAATCTTGACCTCGGAACACAAAAAAGCCAGCCTGGCGGCAATGACGCTGGCGGCTGTCGGCATCGTCTACGGCGATATCGGTACCAGTCCCCTCTACACCCTCAAAACCATCTTCGACCCGGAACACGGGCTCGCCCTCAACACCTTCAATTTGCTCGGCGTCCTTTCCCTGATTTTCTGGGGCCTTACCATGATCGTCGCCCTCAAATACGTCACCTTGATGTTGCGAGCTGACAACCGCGGCGAGGGTGGCATCATGGCCCTGATGGCCCTGACGCTCAGTTCCGTCACCCGCCAATCGAAATGGTTCACCCCCCTGCTGCTGCTGGGGGTGTTCGGCGCCACCATGTTTTATGGCGACAGCGTGATCACCCCCGCCATTTCCGTGCTGGGCGCCATCGAGGGCCTGGAAACGGCAGCGCCTGGCCTGGCGCAATACGTGGTGCCCCTGTCCGTGATCGTGCTGGTCGCCCTGTACTGGGCGCAAAAGCATGGCACGGCCGGCATCGGCAAATTTTTCGGCCCCATCATGATGGTCTGGTTTGCCGCGCTGGCCGCGATGGGCGTCATCAACATCGTCAAGGCGCCCCAGATTCTGGCGGCCCTGAACCCCTTGAACGCCTTCCTGTTCATGCTGGAAAATAAGTTCATCGCCTTCGTCGCACTGGGCGCCGTGGTGCTGGCATTTACGGGGGCGGAAGCGCTGTACGCGGACATGGGCCATTTCGGCAAGAAGCCCATCCGCGCCGCCTGGTTCCTGGTGGTGTTTCCCGCGCTGGCGCTCAACTACCTGGGCCAGGGCGCGCTGCTGATCATCAACCCGGCTGCGATTGCCAATCCCTTCTTCCAGCAACTGGGCGCCTGGAGCGTCTACCCGCTGGTGCTGCTGTCGACCATGGCGGCCGTGATTGCCTCGCAGGCCACCATTTCCGGCACCTTTTCGATGACCAAGCAAGCCATCGCGCTGGGCCTGCTGCCGCGCATGCGGGTGCTGCACACCTCCGAGAGCGAGATCGGCCAGATTTATATTCCGGCCGTGAACTGGTTGCAATTGTGCGTGGTGCTGGGCGCGGTGGTGGGATTCGGTTCCTCCGACAAGCTGGCCGGCGCCTACGGCATCGCCGTCACCGCCACCATGCTGTGCACCACCATTTTGACCTTCTTCCTGACCCGCTACCGCTGGCACCTGCCCCTGTGGGTGTGCTTCGGCGCCACCGGCTTTTTCCTCATCATGGACATCATGCTGTTCTCGGCCAGCACCCTGAAACTGCTGCATGGCGGCTGGTTCCCCCTGACCTTGGGCGCGGTGCTGTTCACCGTGATGGTGACCTGGAAACGGGGCCGCGAGCTGGTGTTTGAAAACCTGCAAAAGCACGCCATTCCGCTGGAAGATTTCCTCTCCTCGCTGTTCGTGGCGCCGCCCGACCGGGTCTACGGCACCGCCATTTTCCTGCGCGGCGAGAGCGATGGCGTGCCCCACGCCCTGTTGCACAACCTGTCGCACAACAAGGTGCTGCACGAGCGCGTGGTGTTTTTGACGGTGCACATCCGCGAAGTGCCCTACATCCCCGTGGCGGAACAGGCCAAGGTGATCGACCTGGGCCACAACTGCTTCCAGGTCAATGTGGAATACGGTTTCAAGGACGAGCCGGACATCCCCAAGGTGCTGGCCGAATGCGAACACCACGGCCTCCACTTCGAGATGATGGAAACCTCCTTCTTCATCGCCCGCCAGACCGTGATCTCGGCGCCGAAAGGCGGCATGGCCACCTGGCGCGAGCACCTGTACGTGACGATGTCGCGAAACGCCCGCGGCGCGGCGGACTACTACCAGATTCCGCCCAACCGGGTGATCGAACTGGGCACGCAGGTGGAAATCTAGGGTATCGACCTACCCAAGCCGGATACAAATTCGCTACATAGCAGCCGCTCCCGGGCGGCTGCAAGCACACTTTGCTCTGCTACACTCGGGTCGCGTTTTTATTGACTCGAGGATTTATCATGAAATTCAAGCTTCCCCTGATCGCCGTGATGGTCGGCGCCCTGAGCCTGACCGCGTGCGGCGGCGGCAGTGGCGGCGGCGGCGCGTCCGTTTCCGTCGACAACCCCGCATCGCTGACCATCACCGACGTCACCATCGGCACCGGCGCGACCGTCGCCAACGGCATGAATGTGACGATCACCTATGCCGCCTATCTGTACAAGAACGGCGCCATCGATTCCAAGGGGGCCCTGGTCGATCCGGGTGCGCAACCGATCAATTTCACGGTGGGCGCAGGCAAGCTCATCCCTGGCGTGGAAATCGGTATCGTCGGCATGAAAGTGGGCGGCCACCGCCTGCTGGCCATTCCTGCCAGCCAAGCCTATGGCAGTGCCGGCAGCGGTGGAGTGCCGCCGAATTCCGGTCTGCTGTTCGACATGACCTTGACGGCTGCGCAGTAAGTTAGTCAGCGGCGGGCGCGTCCCGCCATCCGCCCCCACAGGGCGCTGCCATCGATCAGGCTGTGCTTGATCACCCCCAGCAGATGCAAGCCCAGCAGCCCCATCATCGTCCATGCGGCGATGGCGTGGGCTTGCGCCATGCGTTCCTGCCACAGTTCGGACGGGGTCAGCGGACTGGCCAGGCGCACCAGATCGAACACGCCGATGGGCCGGCCGGCAAACCATTGCGTCAATACACCCGTCACCAGCATAGCCGCCAGGGCCAGCAAGAGCAGCAGGTGCACCAGCCGCGCCACGCCGCCCAGCCAGCGCGCCTGGGCCAAGGGCCGCAATGGGCTGTGCTGCATGCGCCACAGCAAACGCCACAGCAGCAGCGGCAGCAGGGTGGTGCCGATCGCCACGTGCAGCGTGCGCAGAAAAATCTTGTCGGGGCCGGGCGGCAGGTCGGGAAACACCAGGCCCAGGCCCAGCATGGCCAGCACCAGCACGGCGCCGATCCAGTGGTTGAAGCGGGACATGGCGCCGTAAGCGGCGGGCGAATCGCGAAGGCGCATTGCCGGTCCCGGAAAGGTTAAAACTAGATTATGCGCAATCTTTTGCCTAGCTGCAACAACTACCGTGGCGGATGCAGCAACATGTCCACGTGTTCGATGCCGTCTTCGTCGTAAGGGGCGCTGATGGTGACAAAGCCGAACTCCCCATAAAAGCGCTCCAGGTAGCGCTGGGCGCCGATTTTGATGGGGGCGCCCGGGTGCAGGCGGGCCACGCCCCGCAAGCCTTCGGCCACCAGGGCGCGGCCGGCGCCGCCGCCCCGTGCCGCTTCGGTGGTGAGCACCCGGCCGATCGATGCTTCTGCGTATTTGGCGCCCGGCGCCAGCACGCGCAGGTAGGCGCCCAGCGCCCGCTTGCCGTCTACTTCGTGCCAGCCCAGCAAATGGTGGGCGTCGAGGTCGAGGCCGTCGAAATCGTTCCACAGGCATTGCTGCTCCAGCACGAACACATGCAGGCGGGCCGCCATCATGGCATACACATCGTGGTTGGACAGCGCATTGAAACTGGCCCATTGCCAGTCGGTGATCGGCGACGCCGAATTGTCACTTGTACTCATGCTGCGGTTTCAAATCCTTCGAGGACGTTGACGACGTTGATGCCGATTTCAGCGACGGCATAGCCCCCTTCCATGACGAACACGGTGGGCAGGCCGAGGGCGGCGATGCGCTCGCCCACCCGTAAAAAGTCGCCGCTGGAGAGCGAAAAGTGGGAGAGGGGATCGCCGATGAAGGTGTCGACCCCGAGCGACACCACCAGCGCGTCGGCGCCGAACGCGGCCAGCTTGTAGCAGGCCGTTTCCAGCGCGGCGAACCAGGCGGACGGCGTGCTGCCCGCGGCCAGTGGAATGTTCATATTAAAGCCGGCGCCCGCGCCTTCTCCCGTTTCGTCGGCGTGGCCCAAATAAAAGGGGAACTCCGTTTTCGGGTCGGCGTGAATCGAGGTGAACAGCACGTCATTTCTCTGATAAAAAATGCTCTGGGTGCCGTTGCCGTGGTGGTAGTCGATATCGAGAATGCCGACTTTATGGGCGCCGTCGTCGAGCAGGTGCTGGGCCGCCAGCGCGGCGTTGTTGAGAAAACAGTAGCCGCCAAAGAAATCGGCGCCCGCATGGTGGCCAGGCGGGCGGGTCAGTGCAAAGCTGCTTCTCTCGCCCAGGCGCAGGGCGTGGGCCGCGTTGACGGCGCAATCGGCGCCCGTCTTGGCGGCGACCCAGGTGCCGGCGGTCAAGGGCGTGCCGCTGTCCATCGAATACAGGCCCAGGCGGGCGCTGAAATTGTCCGGCTCGATGTCGTCGCGCAGGCTGCGGATGGGCCAGACGGAAGGAAAGGCGTCGCGCGCCGCATTGTCCGGATCGAGCGACAGCCAGTCGCTCCAGGCATTGCGCAAAAAATGCAGGTAGCGGGGCGTGTGGATTTTTTCCAGCGACATCAGGGGCACGCCGTGGGGCGTGACGATCTGGCCCAGGCCCCGGCGGCCGAACTCGGCCACGACCATGTCGGCCCGTTCCGGCTTTTCAAACGCGGGCACCAGGGCGCCCCGAAACATTTCGTGCTTGCCCCGGTGCTGGGCGTGGTGTTCATTGTAGAAAGCCAGCATCGGGTCGCTCGCGCTGAGGTTGCAGGAATTAGAATCCTATCCTATTCACAACACAAGGTGCTGCTATTGTAGGCAGCGACGAAATCGTCAAAGGCGGGACCGGGTGCCGCTTCGATGGCGGCCTGTTCGGCCAATGAGCTTGCCGTCAGCTCGTCGAACAGGGCGATTTCGGCCGGCATCAGGGGATCGCTGCGAAAGCTGGCCGCATGCAGCTGGCTCTGGCGCAGGCCGAAGGCCGAGGACGAGCCCAGCGCCCGCACCTCTTCCAACACCCGCGCGGACGGCGTCAGGGCCGGGTTGTCGATCTTGGCTTGTTGAATGGCCATGCTGGCCGCGTGCACGCCGCTGTGGTTGTGGTCGGTGTCGAGCAGGGCGGCCACGGGCGCGATGCGCTCCATCAATTCATTGGCCCATTCCTTCAAGCCCACGTCGCTGCCGTTGCGGTTCAGGGTGAGGCCGGGACGGCGGCCTTCCTTGACGGTGCGGGCGAAATTGCTGGCGTTGATGGCGCTCTCCGTGACGTTGACGAGGGGGCTGTCGTCGAGCGCGCAGAACAGCAAAAATGCATCGAGGAAGCGGCCCGTTTCCAGGCTGATGCCGACCGGCTCGAAAGGATCGACGTCCATGCAGCGCACTTCGATGTATTGCACGCCGCGCCGGCACAGGGCCTGGATGGGCCGCTCTCCCGTCTTGATGACGCGCTTGGGGCGGATGGTGGCGTAATACTCGTTTTCAATCTGCAGCACATTGGTCGACAGCTGGATCCATTCGCCATCTTTTTTCGTCCCCAACTGCTGGTAGGGCGGATAGGGCCGGTTGACGGCGTCCATCAGGGTCGTGACGTAGCTTTCCAGGCTGTTCTCGTGGGGCGTCAAGCCCGATTGGGCATCGTTCTGGTAACCCAGGTCGCTCATGCGCAGGCTGGTTGCGTAAGGCAGGTACAAGGTGTCGTCGGACAATTGTTCCAGCTGGTGGGCGCGGCCCCGCAGGAAATCCTTCGACAGGGCGGGGGAGGCGCCGAACAAATACATCAACAGCCAGCTGTAGCGGCGGAAATTGCGGATCAGGGCGATATAGCTTTCCGACTGAAAATCGCGCATGGCATGGCGGCGTTCTTCGGGCACGCCTTCATGGGAGGCCAGCAATTGCCACAGCGCTTCGGGCAGCGAGTAATTGTAGTGGATGCCGGCAATGCACTGCATGGCTTTGCCGTAGCGCAGTGCCAGGCCGCGCCGGTAGACGTGCTTGAGCATGCCGATGTTGGACGTGCCGTAGTTGGCGATCTCGATGTCTGCCTCGTCCGGCAGTTCGCAGGGCATCGACTCGCTCCACAGCATTTCATCGCCCAGCTTGGTGTAGGCGTAGCGGTGGATGGCATCGAGCTTGTTGAGGGTGATGCTGATGTCGTTTTCGGCCGGCGTGATGAATTCCACCAGGGTTTCGGCGTAATCGGTGGTGATCTGCGGGTGCGTCAGGGCCGAGCCCAGCGCGCGTGGATGGGGCGTGCGGGCCAGCTTGCCGGTGGGATCGACCCGCAGGGTTTCGCGCTCGATACCGCGCAGGCCCTGGCCGAGCAGGGCGCGGTGATCGTCGTCGTCGAGTAGTGCCAGGCGGCGGGTCAGAAGGTTCGGCACAGGTACATCCTTTCAATTGCTGCTTCGATAATTGGTGCAGAGATTAACCGAAATCGGCCGTCTTCGCCTGCGGGAGGCCAAAAGCGCCGCTATCCCGGCGGCGCTGCCTTGGCGGGGGCGGCGGCGGCCCGGATCCAGCGTTCCACCTGCTGGTCCAACAGGCCCAGCGGCATGGCCCCGTTGTCGAGCACGGCGCCGTGAAAGCGCCGCAGATCGAAGCGCTCGCCCAGCGCTGCCTGCGCCTTTTCGCGCAGGGCGGCGATGCGCAATTGTCCCAGTTTATACGCCAGCGCCTGGCCGGGCGCCGCGATGTAGCGGTCCACTTCGACCTCGTTGTCGGCGCCATTGTTGGCCGTGTTGGCGTTCAGATAGTCGATCGCTTGCTGGCGGCTCCAGCCCATGGCGTGGATGCCCGTGTCGGCCACCAGCCGCGCCGCCCGCAAGAGCTCTGAATTGAGCGCGCCAAACGCGGAAAAGGGATCCTGGTAAAAGCCCAGTTCGCGGCCCAGGCTTTCCGCGTACAGGGCCCAGCCTTCGCCGTAGGGCGTATACCAGGCGTGGCGGCGGAACGCGGGCAGCTCGGGCAGGGCGCGGGCGCGCGACACTTGCAGGTGGTGGCCGGGGATGCCTTCGTGCAGCACCAGCACCTCCGTCTCCCACAAGGGCCGCGTATTCAATTTACTGGTGTTGACGACGATGGCGGCGCTGCGGCCGTCGCTGGCCGCTTCATAATAGGCGGCGCCCTGGTCCTCGCTGCCATCGTTGCTGGCCCGCACGGCCAGCGCCTCGCTCGGGACCTTGTCGAACAGCCTGGGCGCCGCCATCTGGGCCCGCGTCAGCTGGCGGCGGTAACGGCCCAGCAGTCGCTCGGCGCTGGTGGAGAACAGGCGGGGATCGCTGTTGGCGAACACGGCAAACTGGGCGAAGTCTCCTCTAAAACCGGTGCGGCCGATGGCGCTGCGCATGGCCTCCCGAATGCGCGCCACCTCTTTCAATCCCAGCGCATGGACGGCGGCGGCGCTCATGTCCGTGCTGTCGCTGATGAGAAACTGGTAGTACTCGGCGCCGCTGGGGACGGCGGAAATGGCAATGCTGTCGCGCGCCGCGGGCAGCGCTTCGAGGCGAATGAACTCTTCCAGTTTGAGCAGCGCCGGCCCCACGTGCTTGCGCAGGGAAGTGTCTCCCGCGCTGGCGAGTTCGTCGCGCACGTTTTTCGGGATGGTGGCGGGCAGCTCGCGCAGGGGCAGGCCGAGCGGTCCGCTGAGCAGGCTCTCGCGCAGCTGATGCAGCTGGGCCGGCAGCAGCCGCAGCGCCACTTTCGGCGCACTCCAGCCCAGCTTCTGCGCCTCGCGCATTTGCTCGATGAGACCGTCGACATGGGCCGGCACTGCATCCAGTCGCGCCAGGTAGATGCGGTAGTCGGCTTCGTTCGTGAACGGCATCTGCACTGCCAGGCGCGGCAGGGTCAGGTGCAGTCCCGCCTGGTTGGTGATAGGCGCGTAGCGGTAGGGATAAAAGCTGGCCGCCTTGAGTCGGCGCTCCTTTTGCTCGATGAACATTTCCAGCGACAGCCGGTTGGCGGCATTGAGCGCCGCCCCATCGATGGCCTTGGCCTGCTCCAGCACGCTTTTTTCGTGCTCGTTGGCCGCCAGGCTGGCGGCCAGGGAGGTGTCCGTCAGCAGGGCATTGAAACGGGATTCTCCCAGCGCCGTCGCCAGCTCCGGCTGGCTTTGCATGCGCCACTGCCAGTCGGCCGCAAACAGCGCCTTCGCCTTGTCGTCGGCCCCCTCCACCGCGCAGGCAAGATTGCACGCCGACAGCAGCAGACACAGGGCAAACAGACGACGCATGCGGACACTCCAGATGAGGGAGGCCTATCGTAGCAAAAATGACCAGACCGGCGCGCTGCTTTCGGCTTTAACCAGGCAGCAAGGTGCCGCCCGACACCCGCTCGATGCCCGCCAGATCCGTCCAGCTTTGCACCTGCTCGTAACCGTGCAGGGTCAGCAGTTCACGCACGGCGGCGGCCTGGTCGTAGCCGTGTTCGAGCAAGAGCCAGCCGCCCGGCAGCAGGAAGGGGCCGGCGCCGGCGATGATGGTTTTCAAGTCGGACAGTCCGTCGGCGCCATCCGTCAAGGCCGACACGGGTTCGTAGCGCAAATCGCCCTGTACCAGGTGGGCGTCGCCGCTGGCGATGTAGGGCGGATTGGAGGCGATGACGTCGAACCTGTCGCCGACCGGAGTCCCGGACAAGGCGCCGTACCAGTCGCTATGCAGGAAGCGCACGGCGGCCTGGTTGGCGCTGGCGTTGCTTGCGGCGACGGCCAGTGCAGCGGGGCTGGCGTCGAGGGCGGTGACGGCGGCGTCGAGGCGGTTGTGGGCGACGGCGACAGCGATGGCGCCGCTGCCGGTGCCCATGTCGAGCAGGGCGCCATCGACGGGCAAGCGTTCGATGGCGAGCTCCACCAGCAATTCCGTGTCGGGACGGGGAATCAGCACGGCGTCGTTGACGATGAAGTCGAGGCCGTAGAATTCGCGCTTGCCCACGATGTAGGCGATCGGTTCTCCCGCCTGGCGGCGCGCAATCAAGACGTTGATGGCATCCGCTTCAGGCTGGCTCAGCAGGCGCTGCGAACCCGTGATCAGGCCGACCCGCGTCAGGCCCAGGGCATGGCCCAATAAAATGCGGTTCTCGAGGGGATCGAGCGGCAGTTGTGCCTGGACGGCAGCGACCGTCATGCCGGCCAGGACGGTCATGATCAGTGCCGTTGCATGTGCCGCTCGCGCAGCAGCAGATAGACCAGAGCCAGGGTCAGCAGTACGAACCAGATCGCGGACCACTGGGGAATCGACAGCCCTAGCAAGGTGTCGCGGGCATCCTCGCACAGGCCGTCCGCCTTGAACAGCCAGGGCAGCAAAGTGGCGCTGGGGATTTTATTGAGCATCGTTTCCATTGGATCGATGCCGCAGGACAGGCCAGGATGGGCCAGCACCCACAAGTGCTTGCCGACCACACCGAGCCCGCCCAGCGCGCCGATCAGCGCCAGCCCCATGCCGGCCTTCGGCTTGCCGCCCCAGGCGCCGGCGGCGCAGCACAGGGCGATAGCAAGAAACAGGTAGCGCTGGATCACGCACAGGGGGCAGGGCAGCAAGCCGTTGACGTGTTGCAGGTAGAGGGCAAAGGCGACCAGGCCCAGGCAGAGGGAGGCGATGGCGAGCAGCAGGCTACGGGTGCGGATCATGGGAACTCGTCTTGGGTGAATAAAGTCTTGCGATTTTCGCACAAAGCGGCGCCGCCGCCTGCGGGCTTAAGCTTCGCCTCAGTCTCCCAGCGCCGCCAGCAATTCCGCCTGGTGCTCGGCCGCGAGGGCATTGGTCAACTCCGTCAAATCGCCATCCATGATGAAGTCGAGTTTATACAAGGTCAGGTTGATGCGGTGGTCCGTCATGCGCCCCTGCGGGAAGTTATAGGTGCGGATGCGCTCGCTGCGATCGCCCGAGCCGATCAGGCTTTTGCGGGTCGCCGCTTCCTTCGATTGCTGCTCGCGCAGCTGCACATCCTTGATGCGCGCCGCCAATACTTTCAAGGCCTGCGCCTTGTTCTTGTGCTGGGAGCGGTCGTCCTGGCATTCGACCACGATGCCAGTTGGCAGGTGGGTCAGGCGCACCGCCGAGTCGGTCTTGTTGATGTGCTGGCCGCCGGCGCCGGACGCTCTAAAGGTGTCGATGCGCAGGTCGGCGGGATTGATGTTGACGTCTTCCACTTCGTCCGCTTCCGGCATCACGGCCACGGTGCAGGCCGAGGTGTGGATGCGGCCCTGCGTTTCCGTGGCGGGCACGCGCTGCACCCGGTGGCCGCCCGACTCGAATTTCAGTTTCGAATACACCCCGTTGCCCACCAGCCGCACGATCACTTCGCGGTAACCGCCCAGGTCGGAGGGCGATTCCGACACCATCTCCACCTGCCAGCGATT
>JACXTT010002037.1_pt1 | contig 32600 bp, 37 predicted proteins | sample 9270951 | NCBI WGS metagenome assembly JACXTT01 (sample SAMN15532306, study PRJNA645909) | rock metagenome | isolation source: weathered quartz diorite | place: Puerto Rico | collected 2017-06-21
AGCACCGTTGGCCCGGGCCACCTTCCCGCCGCGCGACAGATAGGTCTTCCTTCTTCCATTGTCTCTATGGCATGATTGGACCAACGCTCGAGCATCAGTTTTCCGCCCGCGGGCAGCAACCATTCCCCTACGCCCCGAGCGCGTCTCATCAGCAATCGGCAAACCTGACGCGTGATCCGCCGCACCTGGCACGTTTCGGCGGACACGTCGCGCCGTTCACGTTCTCCGATTTTCCGTACGACAGCCTTACTGATCTGCGGCGCCATTTCGTCACCTACCAGGCTGATACGCGCATCCGAGGCGGGAGCGCAAACGAGCAGGTGCTGACGTTCGCATTCGATGTCAACAGTGAGCGTGGCGTTCTGACCAATCGTATGGCGGGTTCGGTCGTCCGCGCGTCACGCGATAATTTCGGCGGGACAGCGCAGCACCAATGGTTTGTCGGCCGCGCCTCGATCGCGAGCGGCCTGCGCGTCGAACAGAACGACAGCTTCGGGACTGCCGTTGCGCCGCGGATTTCGGTCGCTGTCGCGATAGCCGCGAACACGAAGCTGAAGTTCAACGCCGGTCTCGGCGTGAAAGAGCCGACCATTCTCCAGTCGTTCAGCCCTTCGCCATCGTTTCTGGGGAACCCCGACCTCGAACCCGAGCGCGCGACGACGGTCGATGCAGGCATCGAGCAGCGGCTACTCGGGCAGCGCCTCAAGATCGAAGGCATCTGGTTCAACGGCCGCTACAAGAACATCGTCTCGACGCGCACGATCAGCTTCAGCCCCTTCCTGTCGCAGTACTTCAACATCGGCCTAACAAAGGCGCACGGAGCCGAGCTGGCGTTCGATGCCGCACCCAACGCCGCCTTGCGCATCCGCGGTGGATACACATTGACCGTGTCGCGAATCGCGCAGAGCACCTCGCCGGCCAACCCGGTTTTCGCCGTCGGCGCGTGGGCGTTCAGGCGCCCACGTCACTCCGGGTTTGTCGAAGCAGTCTGGACCGTGGACCGAATCAGTGCCGACGTGCATGGCACGTTCATCGGACGACGTGTAGATAGCGACTTCTCGTCGTTGGTGCCACCGATCGTGGAAAACATCGGTTACCGGACGTGGGACGCTGGCGCGAGCTATGCGATCGCGGCTCCGGTGTCCCTGTACCTGCGAGTGGATAACGTGGGCGATCGGGACTACATGGATCCGCTCGGCTACCCCGCGTGGAGGCGTGCGGCGCGCGCGGGCGCACGGCTGTCGTGGTGAAACCGCGGGCCGCCATCTCGTGGAGCGGCGGCAAGGATTGCTGCACGGCGCTGCTCCGAACCTATCGGGACTATGACGTCGTCGCCATGATCACGATGTTTGCGGAGGACGGCGCCCGAAGCCGATCGCATGGCTTGCGTCCGGAGGTGCTGAGCGCGCACGCGCAACGGCTCGGTGTCCAAAACTTGACGGGACGCTGTTCGTGGGGCTCGTATACCAAGGAGTACATCCGCCTCCTCTCTGAAGCCTCCGCAATGGGAATCACGCACATCATCTTCGGCGACATCATGGGCGACGCGCATCGCGCGTGGGACGAAGGCGTGTGCGCCGTGCACGGCCTCACCGCGGTGCTGCCGCTCTGGGGTGAGTCGACTCGAACGTTGGTCGAGGAATTCATCGCCACGGGGAGCACCGCGGTCATCGTCACCGCCCGCTGCGCGTACCTCGACGCCACGTGGCTGGGCCGATCGATCACTCTGGAGGCGGTCGAAGCGTTGGAACGCCGCGGCGTCGATCCGTGCGGCGAGTTTGGCGAATATCACTCGCTCGTCACGAGCACACCGCTCTTCAATTCGCCATTGGAAGTCGCGTTTGGCGCGCGGGAGAGGCATTCGGACTGCTGGGCGCTCGACGTCATCGTCACTCCGCCGTCGTACGCAGGGGCCGGCGTCAGCCGGCCCGACGCAAACAACAATGCTCCGGGCTGAATCCGTCTCGTTCGGCTACGACGGCGGCTTCACGCTGGCCGACGTGAGCCTGGCGATCGCGGCCGGTTCGTTGACGGGTCTCCTCGGTCCAAACGGCTGCGGAAAGACGACGCTGCTCAAGCTGCTGTGCGGCGTTCTCCGTCCTCGAACCGGCCGCGTGATGCTCGGCGACCGCGTGCTCTCCTCGATGACACGCCGCGAGCTGGCGAGGCAGATCGCGTCTGTCCCCCAGGAGACGCATCCCGCATTCGACTACAGCGTTATGGAGATGGTGCTGATGGGACGCCATCCGCACCTCTCCGCGTTCCAGCTCGAGGGGCCAGCGGATTTCGAGATCGCACGTCAAGCGCTCGACGCCACAGGGACGCGTCATCTCGCGCGACGGAATTACATGACGCTCAGCGGCGGCGAAAAGCAGCGCGTCGTCATTGCCAGCGCACTCGCACAATCGACCGAAGTTCTGTTCCTCGACGAACCAACGGCGTCGCTCGATCTCCGCTACCAGCTCGACGTCGCATCGCTGCTGACACGACTCAACCGCGACGGCAACGTCACCATGGTGCTTGCGACGCACGACCTGAACCTCGCAGCGTCGTTGTGCGAACGCCTGATCGTCATGCGCGACGGTCGTATTTTGACGGCTGGACCCACCCGCGAAGTGCTGACCGGCGACACCGTCAGGCAGCTGTACGACGTCGATGCGGACGTCCAGTTCCATCAGCGCGCCGGACACCTCACGGTCGTTCCGGTTCGCAGGATGTCGTGATGGCTGCCTCGCCAGAGTCGCTCAGCGGCGAACGCGCCATCAGGGGACGACTCGCTTCAATCCTGATTGGCTACGGCGCACTCGCGCTTGCCGCCTGCCTGCTGGCGCCGCTCGCCGGCAGCACCCACATCAGCCTCGCGCGCGCGTTCGATCGGTCGATTCCCTTTCCTGACAACGTCGACGCACAGATTTTCTTCGTCGCGCGGATGCCGCGCGTCCTGACAGGCGCGATCGTCGGTTCGACGCTGGCGGCGGCCGGCGTCGTCATGCAGGCGCTGCTGGGGAATCCGCTCGCGACGCCGTTCACCCTCGGCGTCTCGACCGGCGCGGCGCTTGGTGCGGTGCTCGCGATTACCTTCGGCAGCAGCCTCGCGGTTGGCGCACTCGCGTCGGTCCCGCTCGCCAGCCTTGCGGGCGCGGCGGTCGCCTCGGCGATCGTCTATGTCCTTGCGACGAGACCGGGTCGTCCGATTTCCACGATGGTGCTGCTGCTGGCTGGCGTGACGTTGAATGCCTTCTTCTCGGCGCTGATTCTCTTCGTGCAGTACGCGGCCGACTTCACGCAGGCGTACCGCACCATCCGCTGGTTGATGGGAGACCTGGACGTCGGAAGCTTCGCCCCGATTGTCGCGGCGCTGCCGCTGGTCCTGGTGGCGCTTGGCATCTTCGCGTTCCTCCCGCGGTCGCTGAATCTGCTGAGCGTCGGCGCCGACACCGCGGCAACCCGCGGCGTGAATGTAGGGCAGACGCAGCGTCTTGCATTTTTCAGTGCGTCGCTCGCGACCGCCGCGGCTGTCTCGCTGGCCGGGCCGATCGGGTTCGTCGGAATCGTCGTCCCTCATCTGGTCCGGCTGATGGTCGGCGTCGATCACCGCATCGTGCTGCCGGCTTCGGCACTATTCGGTGCGGCATTTCTCGTCGGGTGCGACTTGATCGCGCGGACGGTGCTGGCGCCGGTCGAAGTGCCGGTGGGCGTGGTCACCGCGATGCTGGGAGGGCCGTTCTTCCTATGGCTGCTTGTCAGGCGAAGCTAATTCGCCTCGTTGTCGTTGTTCTTTTGCTATGCGGCGCGAACCTTTCCGGGCGCGGCGCGAATCTTCTCGGTTCACGTGACCAGACCCGCGGATCTGTCGGGTCCGCGCCGCTGCAGACCTCCAGCAGTGGACCAGCTCGCCGAGTCGTCTCGCTCGTTCCGAACGTCACCGAGATGTTGTTTGCCGTTGGCGCCGGGGCGCAGGTCGTCGGCGTCAGCAGCTATGACGACTTCCCTCCTGAAACGAAAGCGCTTCCTCGCGTCGGGGCGCTGCTCGATCCAGATACCGAGCGGATTTTCTCGCTTCGCCCGGACCTCGTCGTCGTCTACGGTTCGCAGACTGAATTGGAGCGGCAGTTCACGCGCGCCGGTATTCGCGTCTACCCGTACCGCCACGGCGGCACCGACAGCATCCTGCAGGCAATTCGCGACGTTGCACGTTTGACCGGACATCCGGCCGATGGCGATCGCGTCGTCGGCGAGGTGCGATCGAAGCTCGACGCCGTTCGCATGCGCGTCCGCGGACAGCGGCGGCCGCGGACGATGCTCGTCATCGGACGTGACGCGGGGACGCTGCGTGGTGTGTATGTCAGCGGCGGCATCGGCTTTCTTCACGAGCTCCTGGAAATCGCCGGCGGAGACGACGTGTTTGCCGACATCAAGCGGGAAGCGTCGCAGCCGTCCAACGAGACGATGATCGTCCGCGCACCGGAAGTGATCATCGAGCTGCACCCGGGTGATGAGCCGCCTGCCGGCGCGCTTCAGAAGGAGCGCGCGTCCTGGAATCTGCTGGCGTCCGTTCCCGCGGTCCGTACCGGCCGCGTTCATCTGCTCTACGGCGGTTATTTGCTGGCCGCCGGCCCACGCATCGGCCGCGCGGCGGAAACACTCGCGCGCATCCTGCATGCGGACGCCTTCAAATGAAGGTTCTGCTGTCGTGGAGCTCCGGGAAGGACAGCGCGTGGGCGCTGCATCTGCTCAATCAGCAGCATCCCGGCGCGGTTGCGGCGCTGCTGACGACCGTCAACGAGGCGATGGATCGGGTGGCGATGCACGGCGTACGTCGATCCGTTTTCGAGGCGCAGGCGCGAGCCGCCCGGTTGCCGCTGCACGTGGTGCACATCCCGCATCCCTGCCCGAACGACGTCTACGAAGCGCAGATGCGGGCGGCGATTACCGATGCGACGGCGAACGGATTTACGCACGCGGCCTTCGGCGATCTGTTTCTCGAGGACATTCGCCGGTATCGCGAAGAGAAGCTTGCCGGCACCGGGCTCGAGCCGATCTTTCCTGTCTGGGGGATTCCGACCCATGAGCTCGCCGAGCAGATGATTGATGGCGGTCTGCGCGCGCGCCTCGCGTGCATCGACACGAGGCGTCTCGATGCCAGCTTCGCGGGCCGCGAGTTCGATCGGTCACTGCTGCGCGACCTGCCAGCCGACGTCGACCGCTGTGGCGAGCGGGGCGAGTTCCATTCGTGCGTCTACGCGGGGCCCATGTTCAAGGAGCCAATCGCGCTTCGAATCGGCGACACGCATGCGGTCGAGCCATATGTGTGGCGCGATCTGACTGTCGTAGAGGCGGACCTTAACGTAGGGGCGGACCTTAAGGTCCGCCCCTACAGCTCATGAAGTACCCGTCGCGCATCGTCTGCCTGACTGAGGAGACCACCGAAACGCTGTATCTGCTCGGAGAAGGCGACCGCGTGGTAGGCGTGTCCGGCTACACGGTGCGACCGCCCGAGGCGCGTCAGAAGCCGCGCGTGTCCGCGTTCATCAACGCGCGTTTCGAGAAGATCGAGGCGCTCAGTCCGGATCTCATCCTCGCCTTCTCGGATCTCCAGGCTGACATTGCCGCCGAACTTGCTCGGCGCGGCTTCAACGTCGTCCTCTTCAACCAGCGCAGCGTCGCCGAGATCCTTCAGATGATTCGCATGCTCGGTGGACTGATTGGCCGCGCGGATCGTGCGGAGGCGCTTGCGGCCCGGCTCGAAACAGGCCTGGAGGACATCCGCGCGCGAGCGTCGCAGTTGTCCCGCCGCCCTCGCGTCTATTTCGAAGAGTGGGACGACCCGCTGATCTCAGGCATCCAGTGGGTGGAGGAGCTGATCGAAATCGCGGGGGGTGATCCGATCTTCCCGGAGCTGCGTCAGGCGAAGCTCGGGAAGGACCGCGTCGTTCAGCCTGACGAAGTCGTGCGCCGGCATCCCGATGTCATCGTCGCGTCGTGGTGCGGCAAGGCGGTCAGGAAAGAGAAAATCGCCTCGCGTGTCGGCTGGGACGTGCTTTCGGCCGTGCAGGCGAACCACATCTACGAAATCAAGTCGGCGTACATTCTCCAGCCCGGCCCCGCGTCTCTGACCGACGGCGTCCGCCAACTCCACGAAATTATTTCGAGGGTCAGACCCCGGTGATCGGTTGTGCCGGGGTCAGACCCCGGTGATGAGTCGTACGGGGGTCAGACCCCGGTGATGCGGCGACTCAAGGTTGCAGTTTTTGCGATCTGGCGATCGTGGATGCGAGCGAGCAGCAGCTGCGCCGCGAGGGCGCCGATGAGCGCCATGAACATGTCGGCCTGCGTGTCGAATGGATCTCCCTGCGTGCCGAGAAACGCGTCCGCCGCGCTCCCGCCGATCAACGCCGACCACCATTCGATGAACTCGTAGCACGCGCTGATCGCCAGGCATACGCAGAGGACGATGAAGAACAGCCATTTGCCGCCTTTGAGCGGCGATCGTCTGATGAGAATCTCGCGCGCGATGATGGCGGGGACAAATCCCTGCGCCAGATGCCCGATGCGATCGTAGTGATTTCTGCTGAACCCGAAGACGCGCTGCATCCAGAACCCGAGCGGCACCTGCGCATAGGTGTAGTGCCCGCCAAGCATCAGAATGAGCGCGTGGACGAAGATGAGCCGGTACACAAGCGACGTCAGCGGGAAGCGGCGCGCCGTGGCGACGAGCAGCGGCACGGCGATGAAGATGGGGAAGACCTCGAGAATCCAGGTCGTGCGATCGGTCGGCGCGATGCCTGACCAGATGAGTAATGCGCTGCCGACGACAAGCAGGACGATCGGCTCGCGTACCTTCACGCCTGCACGCGATCGCCGAGAAACAGCGAATGTTCGACCGGCGGTATCACGCCCGCGGCCCGCGCGCGATCGAACAACAATTCAACCGCGCGACGCCCCTCGGATCCCAGATCGATCGAGAAGGCGTTCACGTAGAGGTCGATGTGCTGATACATCACCTCTTCGCTCGTCTCCTGCGCATGTTCGCGGACGAAGGGAAGACTGGCTGTCCGGTGCGCAAACGCGTACTCAACGCTGCGCCGGACGACGCGGTTCACGCCCTGCTTGATCGACTCGGGAAGCGCGCGCCCCACGACAATGCCGCCGAGAGGGATGGGCGAACCCGTTTGCGCCTCCCAGAATTCACCGAGGTCGACGATCTTCTGCAAACCCTTCGCGGCATACGTGAACCGATTCTCGTGGATGATCAACCCCGCGTCGAACCGGCCGTCAATGACCGCGGCCTCGATTTCTGAAAACAGGACCTCGGTCGTGTTCCTCGCCGCCGGAAACGCAAGGCCGAGCAGAAAATTCGCCGTCGTGTAGTTCCCCGGGATCGCGATGCGCAGGGCTCCCGACGCCACGTCGGCAGGCGCAATCGTTCGCTTCGAGATGAGGAGCGGTCCGCAATGGCGCCCGAGGGCGCTCCCCGCGTCGAGCAGCACGTAATCCGCCGCGCAGTACGCGTACGCGTGATAGCTCAGTTTCGTGACGTCGACCTCACGCGCAAAGGCCGCCTTGTTCAACGCTTCGACGTCCGCCAGGCGCACATCGAACTCCAGCCCTTCGAGATCGATGCGCCGGTTGACGATCGCGTCGAACATGAAGCAGTCGTTCGGGCACGGCGAAAAGGCGAGCGTCAGTTTCATGCCTGATCGATGATCCGCAGCGCGGCGCTGTTCAAGTTATCAATCGCCTCGCTCAGTTTCCACGCCGCACGATTCCGTTTCTCCACGACGTTGGAAACCGCGCGAATTTCCGCAAACGGCGTCCCGCGTATCAGACACGAATACATGAACGCGGCGCCCTCCATCGTCTCGACCTGCGGTTCGCAGCGCTGCCGGACTGCGGCAATCGAGCTGTCGCGGCCATGAACGGTGTTGACGGTGATCCCGTGCACGCGCCGCAGCTGTTGCAGCGCGTCCACGGCGGGAGGCTCCGCATTCATCAGTCGTCCGTCCCGAAACGGAAAATCGTCACGTGCGAGCAGCTTCAAATCGTGCAGTGTGAGAAACGAATCGCCGGCCTCGGCGCCCATTTCGGGCAGCTCTTCACTAATCACGTGAACGACATCGCCGGCGGGAATCTCGCGATCGAAGCTGCCGCAGACGCCGAGATTCAACGCCACGTCATATTCACGCATGGCCAACACGCGCGACGACCATGCTGCTGTCGCCACCATTCCGACGCCGGTCGTGAGCAGGTCGATTTCATGATTGCCGCGCGTGCAGCTGCGCAGGCGCCCGCCGGCAGTCGAGCGCTCCTTCAGCGCGGCGAGGAGCGGATGGATCTCCGCAGCCGTCGCGGCAATGATGAGCATCCGCACAGCGGGAATCTTATTTCTTGGCTTTGTCGTTGAGCCAGCGAATCAAGCTGCCGATATCGGCGTACGGAGCGCGATATTCCTGTGGTGTGACGTGGTTGATCATCTCCTGATGCGATGGAGCACCGTACGGCACCGGCCCGTTCGGGAGATTGTCCTGTTTGTTGAAGAACTCGATGCGCGGCGACTGGCCGTAGACGTCAACCGTATATCGGATGTGCAAGCCGTTGTGTGATTCGGTGGCAGCCGACTGTCGCAGCTCGCGAGTGACCTTCGCGAGATCGATCGGCAGGCGTTTCACATCAACCGAGGTCTGCTGCGCAAACGCTCTGTCGGCGGCGCCGAAAAGAACCAGTCCGATGAGCGAGACCTGCCAGAGTTTCATGGCTGACCTCCTGCGATCCTACTGGTTTTCCCTCCATTCCTCGTACCACGCCATCTGAATAGCCTCGAGCTTCGGCTCGTTGGACGACTTCGGGTCGTCCGTAAATCCCTCCAACGCCAGCACTTTCTCGCGAAGGTCGGTAAATCTGACAGTCAGCGGATCGACCGCAGGAAATTTTTCGTTCAGCGCAATACCGATGTCTTCGGCGTCGATCCATTTCATGGTTGTGCCTCCGCCGTTTTCTTCTCCTCATCGCGACTGTCCGATTTGCCGAGCTGAATCGCGCCGCCCTCCTGTACGTAGTTCCGGGTGTACATGGGGAACTCGACCACCGCGTCTCCGTTGATCACGGCCTGGCATCCAAGACGCGAATTGGTGCGGAGATCCCATGCCGTGTCGAGTCGATCGAGCTCCTTGTCTTCCGGCTCGCTGAGGTTTTCTTCCCCTTCCCGGATATAGAGATGACATGTCGTGCAGGCGCAGCTGCCACCGCACGCATGCTCGAGCGGGATATTGAAGTTCATCGCCACGTCGAGGAACGACTCGGGAAGGCCGTGGTGTTCGTACGGCAGCTTCCCCTTTTCGAATTCGACGGTCGTGCTCTTTCCGTCTTTGATGAAGGTCACCTTAGGCATCTACTGGAACGTCCTTCCCACATCGCAACTGGGCGCTCCGTTGTCGCGCCCAGCAGAATCGCGGTCGATAAGCAGTCGCAAGCACTAGTGCATCAGTTGATACGCGCCACTAGACGTCCTTTACATTCCTGCCCGCCAGCGCCTCCCGGACCGTGCGGTTCATCGTGACTTCAGCAAGGTGCTGCGTCGCGTGATTGAGCGCGTGCGTCTTCTCCTGAATCACCGCGCGATCGGACCCGCCGATCACCGTTTTCACGTCCGCCAGCGCAGCATCGATCCGCTCGCGCTCGCCAGCTTCGAGCTGCTCGGCGGCAAGCGCGGCGAAGTCGGGCCGGCGGAGCACTTTCTCGGTGGCGGCAATCACCGCCTCGGCTTCATTACGCGCGTCAATCAGCAGCCGCGCCTCGAAGTCGGCCTCCGCGTGCTCGAACGACTCGATGAGCATCTGTTCGACTTCCTGGTCCGTCAGACCGTAGGACGGCTTCACTTCGATCGTCTGCTCGATGCTGGAGCGCAGTTCGCGTGCCGCGACGCTGAGAATGCCGTCTGCGTCAATCTGGAACCCGACTTCAATGCGCGGCAAACCGGCAGGCATTGGCGGGATGCCGCCCAGATGCAGGTGCGCGAGCGACCGGCAATCGGCGGCGAGCTCGCGTTCGCCTTGCAGGACGTGGACGTCCACGCCCGTCTGGTTGTCGACGCCGGTCGTGAACATTTCCCGCCCACTGGCGGGGATGGTGGAATTGCGCAGGATGATCTTGGACACCACGCCGCCCATCGTCTCGATCCCGAGCGACAGCGGTGTGACGTCGAGCAACAGCATCTCGCGGCGGCCCGACACCAGGATGTCGGCCTGGACGGCGGCGCCGAGCGCAACGACTTCGTCGGGATTGAGGTCGCTGTGCGGCTTGCGACCAAACAGCTCCTCGACCACCCGGCGCACCAGCGGAATGCGCGTGGACCCGCCGACGAGCACGACTTCGTCGATATCCGACGGCAGCAGCGCGGCGTCGGCGAGCGCTTGGCGGCATGGCTCCAGCGTTCGTTCGACGAGTGGCCGAATGATGTCTTCAAAGTCGGCACGCGTCACGGCGCGCAGATAACCGACGTGCGCCGACGGTGACGGCTCTACCCGAATCTCCGTTTCATCGACGTCGGACAGGTCCCATTTCGCCTGGATAACAGCGCGGCGAATCGCTTCGACGGTGGTGGAGTCCTGCTCCTTCGGCCCTGCCATCTCGGCAAGCACCTTCTCGACCAGCAGCCGATCGATGTCGTCGCCTCCCAGGTGCGTGTCGCCATTGGTGGAGAGCACCTGGAACACGCCATCCTCGACCTTCAGGATGGAGATGTCGAACGTGCCTCCGCCGAGGTCGTACACGGCGATCGTTCCACGATTGCGCTTGTCGAGTCCGTACGCGAGCGACGCCGCCGTCGGCTCGTTGATGATACGCAGAACCTCGAGCCCTGCCAGCCGTCCGGCGTCACGGGTCGCGGTCCGCTGTGCATCGTTGAAATAGGCGGGCACGGTGATGACCGCGCGGTCCACCTCGAAGTCGAAATCGCCCCGATCGCGGAAATGCTCCTCCGCGCGGTGCTTCAGCTCGCGCAGGATAAACGCGGAGATTTCCGGCGGCGTGAATTCGCGGTCCGCGATACCGATTCGAACAACGCCGCCGGCATCGCCGGAGACATGAAACGGCAGCAGCGCGGCCTCGTGCTCGACGTCCTCGATGCCGCGGCCCATGAAACGCTTGACGGAATAGACCGAGCGTGACGGCGCCGTCAGGAGACGCCGCTGCGCTTCGCGTCCGACGTAAATCGTGCCGTCCTCGCCGACCGAGACGACCGACGGCACGAGCGCGTCGCCGTGATCGTCGCGAACGACGAGCGGGCGGCCCTCGTCGGCATAGGCGACAAGGCTGTTGGTCGTGCCGAGATCGATGCCGACGACCTTACTCACGGCTCAGGGCTCATGGCTTCGGGCTTCGGGCTTCGGGCTTCGGGAGGCTTGAGCCTTCACGTTCGATCGTCGCCAGCAGATTGTTGATGTAGTTGCGTTCGAGAAGGCGCCCGCGAAGCGCCTCGAGCGTCGCCCGCTTCTCCGTCGCGGGCGCCTGCTCCCCTTCGATGTCGCTCAGGGCAAGCTGGCTGTCCCAGCGCGCGCTCAGCTCCTGCAGCTGCCGCTCGTGCGCGTCGCGTTTCGCGTCAATTGGCTTCCGGGCGTCTGCGAGACGGGCCAGCAGCTGTTCCGAATCCTCGCCCGATTCACGCAGCGCGCGTATCTCGTCGAGCTCTTCGTTGAGGGCGAACACTTCCTCGAGCAGCGAGGGCGGAACTTTCGCCATTCCCTCCTCTGATCTCGCGGACGGAAGGCCTTCGATCGCCAGCAGGTGTTCGATGCGCGAAACAGGATTCTTCAGCGCCCGATACGCGTCGTTCAGATACGACGAACGCTCCAGGCTGGCGAGCCGTTCGGCCGCACTCGCGTTGTAGAAGTAATCGGGATGGAACTTGCGGCTCAACTCACGGAAGCGCCGCTCGAGATCCTGCAGATCGATCAGCAGCTTGCGGGGCAGACCGAGGAACGCGAAATAGTCGCCGTGGCGTCCCAGCGCAAGGATGCGGCTGCACTGCGGACAGAAGTGCTCATCGACGGGAGCGCCCGCGCCGCAACTGCGGCACTCGAGCATCGAGGGTGAACGGACGGGAATCGGTTCCGGAGTCATTCATGCGCCGAAAGAGCTGCCACAACCGCACGTCGTTTTCGCGTTTGGATTGTTGAACACGAAACCCTTGGTCAACAGTGCGGTGTCGTAGTCGAGAGTAGTGCCGTTGAGAAACAGGTAGCTCTTGCGATCAACGAAAATCTTCGCGCCCTCAGGACCCTCAAAGACCTCGTCGCCGAGGCGCGGCTCGCGCTCCCAGGCGAAGGTGTAACTGAGCCCCGAGCAGCCGCCGCCTTTCACGCCCACACGAAGACCGCCTTCGCTGATGCCCTGCTTGGCCATCAGCGACTTGATCTTCTTCGCGGCAGTCTCGCTGATCTGAATCATTTCTCGTTGGTCCGGCTCAAGCCGGACGCTGCGCTTGTGACGCGTTACGCGCTTGGTTGCGCGTGCTCGGCCGCGGGCTTCACGCCCTTCGCCTCGTCCTGCTTCTTCTTGTAGTCGGCAATCGCCGCCTTGATCGCGTCTTCGGCGAGCACTGAACAATGAATCTTCACCGGAGGGAGCGACAACTCGGCGACGATTTCAGTGTTCTTGATCGCCAGCGCCTGATCGACCGTCTTGCCCTTCAACCATTCGGTCGCCAGGCTCGAGCTCGCAATCGCCGAACCACATCCGAACGTCTTGAACTTCGCATCGTCGATGATCCCCGTCTCGGGATTCACCTTCACCTGCAGCTTCATCACGTCGCCGCATTCCGGCGCGCCGACGAGCCCGGTCCCGACATTGACGTCGTTTTTCGGCAACGACCCGACGTTGCGCGGGTTCTCGTAGTGATCGACGACCTTATTTGAGTACGCCATTTGTTCTCTCCGTGTAGGGGCGGACCTTCAGGTCCGCCCTAATGCGTCACCCACTGCATCTTCGAAAGGTCCACGCCTTCCTTCACCATCTCGTACAGCGGCGACATTTCGCGAAGGCGCCGCACGACTTTCGTCAATCTGTCGACGACGTAGTCCACTTCCTCTTCGGTCGTCCAGCGACCAAGGCCGAAGCGAATTGACGAGTGCGCCAGATCGTCGCCGGCGCCAAGCGCCTTGAGCACGTACGACGGCTCGAGGCTTGCCGAGGTGCACGCCGATCCCGACGACACCGCAACGTCGTTGATGCCCATCAACAGCGATTCGCCTTCGACGTAAGCGAAGCTGATATTCAGGTTGTGCGGCAGCCGGTGCTCCATCGAACCATTGATGTAGATCTCATCGAGGTTCTTGTGCAGCTCGTCGTTGAGGCGATCGCGCAGCTTCCCTAGACGCTCGGCGTCTTTCTGCATCTCCAGCCGGCATAGCTCCGCGGCTTTGCCGAGGCCGACGATGCCCGGAACGTTCAGCGTTCCGGAACGCATTCCGCGTTCATGGCCACCACCACTGATCTGCTCCGCGAGCAGCACGCGCGGGTTGCGGCGCCGTACGTAGAGCGCGCCGACGCCCTTCGGCCCGTAGATCTTGTGCGCACTGATCGAGATGAGATCGGCCTTCATCGCGGTGACGTCGAACGGCACCTTCCCGACCGCCTGCACCGCGTCGGTGTGGAAGAGAATCCCCTTCTCCTTCGCGATAGCACCGATCTCGGCAATCGGCTGAATGACGCCAATTTCGTTGTTGGCCGTCATGATGGTGATGAGGATCGTCTTGTCGGTAATCGCTGCGCGTAACTCGTCAAGATTGATGCGTCCGTCCTTCTGCACCGGCAGATACGTGACGCGCAGGCCCTGCTTCTCGAGCTTCTTACACGTATCGACCACCGCCTTGTGCTCGGTGACGCACGTGATGATGTGATTGCCCTTCTCGCGGTACATCTCCGCGACGCCCTTGATCGCAAGGTTGTTCGACTCGGTCGCGCCGCTCGTGAAGATCAGCTCCTTCGCGTTGGCGCCAATGAGATCCGCCACCTGCTTGCGCGCAGCCTCGACGGCCTCTTCCGCCTCCCATCCGAACGGATGGTTACGGCTCGCCGCGTTGCCGAACTTCCCTGTGAAATACGGCATCATCGCTTCGAGCACCCGCGGGTCCACGGGTGTCGTCGCGTGATAGTCCATGTAAATCGGCAATTTCATGTCTTTGTGGCGGGTCCAAAGGGACCCGCCCTCCACAAAATCTACGTACGTTCGTGATGCAGCACCACGGCGTGCGAGACCGACACCGGCGAGATGTTCTCCGCCGCGATCTCCGCAATCGTCACGGTCCCAAGTGCCGCGGCAATCCGCTCGCGAATCTGCCAGAGCGGATCACGGATGCTGCACTTGCTGAACTGTTCGCAGTCGTGCTTTTCCGTCGAACACGCGGTAACGGTGAACGGGCCGTCGATCGCCTCGATCACATCCGCCACGCTGATCGTGTTCGCAGAGCGCCCGAGCATGTAGCCTCCGCGTGTCCCCTGAGTGGACGCGAGAAGCCGCATCCGAACGAGCCGCTGAAGCACTTTGGCCATCAGCTCGATCGGAATGTCGTACTGCTCGGCGATTTCGCGGGCGCTCGTTGACGAGACGTCGCGCTTCTGCGCGAGATGTTTCATCGCCATCAGCGCGTAATCAGCTTTCTTGGACAGTCTCAACATGACGGCCTAGCTACAACCACCCCAACGCGCAAAGTCCGCACGTTGGGGGCCCCCGGTATATCCGACTGCAATCGTCGTATTTTACGAGGCCGGAGCGAAAGCGGTCAAGATCGGTCGTATTTCCTGTTGGACCGGGACCGGTTAAAGCCGGCCCACGGCTCGTCAATACTTCGGCTGTGACGGATCGACCCTATCGATCCAGTCGAGAATCCCACCCCTCAGGTTCTTCACCCGCTTGAACCCGACCGACTGCAAGAATTCCGTCGCCTTTGCGCTGCGGCCGCCCATCTTGCAATGCGCGACGATGTCCTTGTCCGTTGGCAACTCGGCGTACCGGCGCGGCAGCTCACCGAGAGGAATCAGGACCGACCCCGGAATACGGCAGATCTGATACTCGTTGGGCTCGCGCACGTCGAGGATGAATACGTCGTCGCCCGCGTCGAGTCGCTTCTTCAAGTCAACCGATGTCGTCTCAAACTGGTTCACACCTGCTCCTGACGCCTGTGCGGCCGCGGGTTCGGGACGGATGCCGCAGAACTGTTCGTAGTCAATCAGCTTGGTGACCGTGGGGTGCGTTCCGCATACCGGGCAATCGGGATCCTTGCGCAGCTTCAACTCGCGGAAGCGCATCTTCAGCGCGTCGTAGATCAGGAAGCGTCCGATGAGCGGCTCACCTACTCCGAGAATCAGCTTGATCGCTTCGGTCGCCTGAATCACACCGATGATGCCCGGCAGTACCCCGAGGACTCCGCCTTCGGCGCAGCTCGGCACAAGTCCAGGCGGAGGCGGCTCCGGGTAGAGGCATCGATAGCACGGCCCTTCTTTGGTGGCGAACACCGATGCCTGCCCTTCGAACCTGAAGATGCTGCCGTACGCGTTTGGCTTGCCGGCGAGCACACATGCGTCGTTCACGAGATAACGCGTCGGAAAGTTATCAGTGCCGTCGAGAATCACGTCATACGGCTTGAACAAATCGAGCGCGTTCTCCGATGACACCGTTGTCTCGTAGGTGTCGATCTCGATATGGGGGTTGAGGTCGCGTAGGCGATCCTTCGCGGATTCGAGCTTCGAACGGCCTACTGAAGACGTCCCATGCAGCAGTTGACGCTGCAGATTGCTGAAGTCGACGACGTCGAAGTCGACGATCCCGATTCGTCCTACGCCGGCCGCAGCCAGATACATCGCCGCCGGCGAGCCCAGGCCACCAGCACCGATGCACAGGACGCTTCCAGCCTTCAGCTTCTTCTGCCCATCAACGCCGACCTCCGGCATGATCAGGTGCCGCGAGTAGCGCTTGATTTCGTCCGACGTCAGGTCGGTGGGAGATGCGGCGCGGACGTTGACGTCCGCGGGGGCGGTAGGAACGCCGCCGGCAACAGACGGCACGATGCTCAGGGAATCACCCGGCTTTACGGGCGTCTTCTCCTTCTGCAGGTACCTGATGTCTTCGTCGTTCAGATACACGTTGACGAAGTTTCTCAGCCGCCCATCGTCTGCGTAGAGGTGCCTGCGGAGCCCTTCGTACTTCTTCGTGAGGTCGGCGAGGAGCTCGCCGACGGTGCCGCCGCTCACTTCGACAGATTCCTTTTTGTCCGTGAAGGGTCGCAGCGGGGTCGGGATGTGAATGGTGTTAGGCATCAAGCTCTTCCTGGTCGAAAGCGGAGCGATCCTCCCGCAGGCGCCACGCAGTCATGTCACCTGAGACGCCGTCGCGGACGGAAACGATCACATACGAGAAAAACGGCCATGCGTGGTCCAAATCGTACTGAGACGGCCTCGCCGGATGGTCCGGATGCGAGTGGTAAAACCCGAGCAGCTCCGCGCCGAGTTCACCAGCCCGCCGTTCCGCCGCTCGGTAATCATTCGGCGTCACCCGAAACCGGGTACGCGGCCCCTCGTCGGTCATGTTGGGCAGCGCCAGGGTGTCGGACACGGTGCCATCGCGGCCAATCAAAGCGCCGCAGCATTCGTTCGGATACGTTTCCGAACCGTGCGCGCGAATTGCCGCGTCCACCTGTGCGTCCAATCGCAGCGCCATCCTTATCGCGGACCCCGAGGGTCCGCGCCGCTAACGTCGGGTTCCTCATCCCAGAACCGCTCGGACAGGTACTTCTCGCCGCCGTCCGGGAAAATCACGACGATGACCGCATCAGGTGAGCGACGTGCGATGTTGAGCGCTGCCGCGAGGTTTGCCCCGCTCGAAATGCCGACAAACAGCCCGGTGCGCGCGAGCTGGCGCGTCAGCTCGAAGGCCTCTTCCGTCGCGACACCGACATCCTCGTCCGCCAGCGACGAATCGTAGATGCCTGGCACAATCGCGGTTTCCATATGCTTCAGGCCTTCTAGACCGTGCAGAGGCGAGTCGGGTTGAACGGAAATCAAACGAATCGACGGGTTGAATTCCCGGAACCGTCGGCCCGCCCCGATGAATGTCCCGCTCGTGCCGAGCCCGGCCACAAAATGGGTGATGCGACCGCCGGTTTGTTCGATGATCTCCGGCCCGGTCGTGTCGTAGTGCGAGCGCCAGTTCCCGGCGTTGTTGTACTGGTCGACATAGAAGTACAGCTGGGGCTCGGCCGCGTAGAGCTCTCTCGCCTTGAGAATCGCGCCATCGGATCCCTGCATGGGATCGGTGAACACGATCTCCGCGCCAAACGCCTTCAGGATCCGCTTCCGTTCCGGGGTGACGTTGGTGGGCACGCACAGCTTCACCCGATACCCGCGTGCGGCGCCAATCATCGCGTAGGCGATACCCGTGTTGCCGGAGGTCGCGTCAAGAATGATCTTGTCGCGCGTCAATGCGCCGGACCTCTCGCCGTCCTCGATCATTCGGAGCGCGGGGCGGTCCTTGACCGAGCCGCCAGGATTCTTCCATTCGGCCTTCGCATAGAGCTCCACGTTCCGCAGTCCGGCTTCAAAAGAAGCGAGCCGAATCAAGGGGGTATTGCCGATCAAGTCGACGATAGACGTCGCGTTACGCGGAAGACCTGGTATGGCGACGGGCATATCCGACTAGGAAAGTCGGATTATAACAACTCCCAATTCCCAACTTCCAACTCCCAAGGACAATGCTTCGAAGCGACTGCCTTGGAAGTTGGGAGTTGGAGGTTGGGAGTTATCTAACCGACAGGTTTCCCGTCGGGCGTAACGACTTCGACGGGCGCAATATTGAGCTTGCGCAACTCGGGCTCGATCTTCGCCCGGTCACCAACAGCCACAATCACCATCCGGTCCGGGACGAGGTACTTCTTCGCTGCCGCCAGCGCCTGGTCGCCGGTGACGGCAGTCACGCGCTCGGCGACGTGGGTGTAGTAATCGAGTCCAAGGTCGTAGATGAACACCTGGGCGAAGCTGGCAGCCGCAGCCTGGCTGGTCTGAAATCCGGCAGGAAGCGATTGCGTGCGCGCGTCTTTGGCCCGCGCGAGCTCCTCGGTCTGCATCGGCGAGTCCGCCATCCCGCGTACTTCTTTGAGAATCTCGGCAACGGCTGGCGCAGTGACATCGGTCCGGACACCGGCCGCAATAGCGAACGGCCCGGCACCGCGCCGGAAGTCGAATCCGGAGCCTGCGCCATACGTATAACCATGCGCTTCGCGCAAGTTCATGTTGATCCTGCTCGAGAAGAGACCGCCGAGCGCCGTGTTCATCACCTGAATGGGCTGGAACTCTTGAACGGATCGCGGCGCGCCGATCGAGGCGACGCGCAGTTGTGTCTGCGGCGCCCCCGGCCTGTCGACGATCAGAATGCGCGCCTGTGTTGCCGCCGGAGCCGACAGCGAAGGCTTCAACGGCATTCCCCGCTGCCAGCTTCCGAACACCTTCTCCGCCAGCGGGCGCAGTTCGGCCATCGTGATATCGCCCGCAACAACCAGGGCCGCGTTATTCGGCACGAAGTTCTGCTTCCAGAAGTTCTGCATCCCGTCGCGCGTCAGTCCCTTCACGGATGCTTCGGTGCCGAGTTCGGTGTACCCGTAGGGATGGCGCTCTCCATACAGCGCGAGGTTGGAGATCCGCACCGCCAGCACGTTCGCATTCTCACGCTGCTGCACGAGCTGTGCGAGGCGGCTGGAACGCTGGCGTTCGATTTCCTCCGCCGGAAACGACGGATGCAGCGCGACGTCCGCGGCGAGATCGAGTGTCGCAGCGAAATTCTTCTTCAGCGACCGCGCGACAACGATTGACGCATCCATCGAGCTCGTCGCATTGAGCGTGGCGCCCAGCTGCGCGACTTGATTTGCGATCTGGACCGCAGTTCGCGTCGCGGTCCCTTGATCGAGCAGCGACACCGTGAAGTTGGCGAGCCCCGGCGCATCCGTCGGATTGGTATCGCTGCCGCTTTTCACAACCAGATTGGCGGCCACAATTGGCAGCCCTCGGCGCGTGCTCAGGATCACGGTAAGTCCGTTGGCGAGCTGCGCAGTCTCTGGAACCGGCACCTGCAGCGCCTTGGCCGGACCGGGCTTTGGAATTTCGTTGCGCCACGCTTCGTCGACATTCACCGATTCGGTGCCCGCACCGGCGGTCGTCGGCGCCGGTGGCGTCGGCACCTGCGGTCCGAGTTCCGGTGTCCCCTTCACGGCGTACACCACGGCACGCGAACCTGGCTGCAGCTGTTCGCGCGCAAACGCCATCAACGACGCCGGCGTCACCGCGCGAATCCGCTCGATGTCTTTCTGCAGGTAGTCGGGCGTCTTCAGGTAGTGGTTGTATTCGTTCAACATGTTGGCGACGCCGTTCAGATTCTCAAGACGGCCGATGGTCTGCGTCTCGATCGTGTTGCGCGCCTGCTCGATCTCCCGCTGTTCAACCGGCCTGGTGCGCAGCAATTCGAGCTCGTCGTTGATGGCCTTTTCGAGTTCCTCCGCGGTGTGTCCCGGACGGGCGGTGGCGTCGATCTGGAACTGCGAACCCAGGAGCAGCGACTGTTGGTACGCCTGAACGTTCTGCGCGATCTGCTTTTCGTAGACCAGCTTCTGATACAGCCGGCTCGCACGTCCGCCGCCGAGAATGGCGCCGGCAATCACCGCTTCCGCGTCACCAGGCTTGAAAACGGAGGGCGTCAGCCACGCCATGTACACACGCGGCAGCTCGACGCGATCCGGCACGATCTTGCGCCGCTCCATGGTGATCTTCGGCGTCTGCACGCTGATGGCCGGCACCGCGGGGCCGCGCTTCAGCGGACCGAAGTACTTCTCGACGAGCTTCTTCGTCGCGGCAGGATCGAAGTCGCCAACAATCGCGAGGCTCGCATTGTTCGGCGCGTAGTAACGCTTGAAGAATTCGCGCGCATCTTCCAGCTTCGCCGCCTGAATGTCCGCATGCGAACCGATGACACTGGCGTAGTACGGGTGATTCTGCGGATAGAGCATGTGGACGAGCTCTTCTTCCGCGTTGCCATACGGGCGGTTTTCCACCGACTGGCGCCGCTCGTTACGAACGACATCCTGTTGATTGGCGAACTCCTTATCGTCAATCGCATCGAGCAGGTAGCCCATACGATCCGATTCAATCCAGAGCGCCAACTCGAGCCGATTTGATGGAACCGTTTCGAAGTAGTTGGTACGGTCGTAGTCCGTCGTACCGTTGATGCCGGTCGCGCCAGCCGCTTCGAGCATCTGGAAGTGAGAATCGTGCGGCGTGTGCTTCGAGCCCTGGAACATCAGGTGCTCGAACAGATGCGCGAACCCGGTACGCCCCGCGGCCTCGTTCGCGGGCCCGACGTGATACCAGAGGTTGGCGGTGACGATCGGCAGCCGGCGATCTTCGCTGAGGATCACGTCGAGGCCGTTCGCCAGCGTGAATTTTTCGAACACGATCTTCTGAATGTCCGAAATGGTTTGCGGCGCGCGATTCTGCGCGGCCAGCGGAATAATCGCGGCGATGAGTGCGCTCACTGCCGCTGCGAGAAGCCTGGCTCGGGTCTTCATGTTCAGTCCTTTGTCGGCTCGTTGTTAAGGCTCGCCCAGAGGTACCAACACGCCACGGATCGGTACGGTCTCCACGCCTCGCCGATACGCGTCAGACGATCGGGCGTGGGCGCCTTGCGAAGTTTATACGCGCGCTGAACGGCCCTGAGGATGCCCAGGTCGCCAAGCGGCAGCACATCCGGACGCTGCAGCCGGAAAATCAGAAACATTTCCGCCGTCCAGCGGCCGATTCCCTTCACCTGGGTGAGGTTTTCGATGACGGCTTCGTCGTCCATTCGATCGAGCACGTCGAGCGGAAGCTCACCTTCGACGATTCGCCTGCACAAATCCCGAAGGTACCCAAGTTTTTGAGTACTGAGCCCAACGCCGCGCAGCCGGTCGTCGGACACAGCCAGTACTTGCGCTGGATTCGGAAACGCGTCGAAGAGCGCCTCGAATCTGGAAAAGATGGTCGCCGCCGCTTTCGTCGAGAGCTGCTGGCCGACGATGGCGCGGATAAGCGCTTTGAAAGGATCCGCGTGCTGACGTGCGGCGAGGCCGCACGGGCCGTGCGCCCGCATCAGGTCGCGCAGGATCGGATCGCGCCGCGCGAGCAGGCGTCGCGCTCTGGTGTAATCGGTCGTTGCGGTTGCGGATGACGCCATGGCAGTCCCTACAATAAGCTTCGCGAAGCGCACGTGGAAGTCTCAGAAGTCCGCAGGCAGCTCAAGCATGCAATAGATCGCGCGAAAGTGCGCGCGCAGCGGAAGCGGAACGCCGCCGCAGAAGCCGAACGCGCCTACGCGACGTTTCTCGAAGAAATCGCCACGCCGACCACCCGCATGCTGGCAAGCGCGCTCAAGGCGGAAGGATACGCGTTCACCGTTTCGACGCCGAGTGGGGGCCTGCGGCTTGCCTCAGACCGCGGGCGCGATGACTACATCGAGCTGACGCTGGACGGCAGCGGTGACAAGCCCACCGTTGTCGGCCGCGTCAGGCGTACTCGCGGCTCGCGCACGCTCGAGGACGAGCGGCCGATCAAGGCGGGCGCTGCGCCACAGGATCTGACCGAAGGAGACGTCCTCTCGTTTCTGGTCGGTGCGCTCGAGCCCTGGCTCGAACGATAGGCTTACCCACACCGTGTGGCCTGGTGAATAGCCATGAACCCGCCAAGCAGCGGCACGACGCGCACATCGGTGAATCCGCGCTCGCCAAGCAATCGCGCCACTCCCTGGGCTCCCGGGTAGTGGCGAATGGATTCGGGGATGTAGCGGTACGTATCGGGATCGCGATGGAGCACCAAGCCGAGAATGGATCCGACGATGGTCAGATAGGTGAGATAGGCGGCCCGCACCACCGGATGCGCGGGCCGGTTGAAATCAAGCGAGAGCAATCGGCCGCGTGGTGCAAGTACGCGTGCAATCTCCTCGATGGCCTGTTCGATGTGCGGGACGTTGCGTAATCCGTAACCGGCGGTGACGACCGTGAACGAGGACGACAGAAATGGAAGCTCCTGCATGTCGCCGGCAACCACGTGCGCAGGGGGCGTCGTCTTCGCCGCGGCATACAGCAGCATCTTTCGTGTGACATCGAGTCCGATGGCGAGCCGTGCGCGTTGTCGGGCCCGCAGGAGGATGTCGCCGGTTCCGCACGCCACGTCGAGGACGCGATCGTCGGCAGCGATTGCCGCCATCGAAATGAGTCGATCCTTCCATCGACGATCGAGCCCGTACGACAGCAGCACCGTAATCAAATCGTAGCGGTCGGCAATCGTGTCAAAGAGCCGTCTCACGTACCGCTTCTTGCCGGACGGCGTGGAGATCGCGCCTCGTAGATTCATTGGTTCGTTCGGACCGTTCGGATCGTTCGGATCGTTCGAAATTATTGCGCGCGAACAAGGAGGATCGGAATCTTGACGAGATGTCGGACGCGGTTCACCGTCGTGCCGCGCAGGAGGTCGTTGAGGAAGCGATGGCCATGCGTGGACATGGCGAGCAGATCGACATTGCGTTCCTGCGCGAGACGGATCAGCTCGTCAGCCGGATCACCCATCGCGAGCTCTGTGGAGACCTTCAGCCCGCGCGCAGCGAGATCGGCCGCAACACGCTGCAGGTAATCGCGATCGTCCTTCATCTCCTCGGACTCACGCAGCTTCAGCTGATCGAAATTCCGCGCGGCCCAGCCGTCCGCGACATGGACCAGATGCAGCTCCGAGCCGAATTGCGCGGCGAGCTGCCGTACGTGATCGAGGATCGCCTGGTCGGCGGGCGAATGCTCGATGGCCACGAGAATACGGTGGTACATATCAGGCCAGCGTCTGCACAAGCAGCCACGCGTTGAGCGCCGCAATGATAACCGCGACGGCCCAGGCAAGGCTCCGCATCCAGGGCGGCGCGACAAACGGTCCCATCTTCGCCTTGTCGCCGGTGAACAGCACGAGCGGAAACACGGCAAACGACAGCTGCAAACTCAATATCACCTGGCTCAGAATCAGGAGCGCGCCCGTTCCCCGCTCGCCGTACAGCGCGACGACGATGATGGCGGGGATGATGGCGAGTAGCCGCGTGACGAGCCTCCGGAGCCACGGACGAACTCGGAGGTTGATGAACCCTTCCATGACGATCTGACCCGCCAGGGTGCCGGTCAGCGTGGCGTTCTGTCCGGAACAGAGCAGCGCGACGGCAAACAAGACGCTCGCCGCGCCGCTGCCGAGCAGCGGCGACAACAATTGGTACGCGTCGCCGATGTCCGCGACATCTTCATGGCCGGTCCCATGGAACGACGCCGCTGACATGACGAGAATAGCGACATTGATGAACAGCGCGAACATCAGCGCGGCGCTCGAATCGATCGTCGCAAACCGGATTGCTTCGCTCTTGCTGGCGTTGGTATCGACGTACTTTCGCGTCTGGACGATCGACGAGTGCAGATACAGGTTGTGCGGCATCACCGTCGCGCCCAGAATGCCGATGGCGATGTACAGCATGTCCGGATTGCGAAGAATCTCGGGCGAAGGGAGGAAGCCGCCAGCGACGGCCGCGGGAGCCGGACGTGCCAACCAGAGTTCGATAGCGAAGCAGCCGGCGATCATCAGGATGAGCGCGACGACGAGCGCTTCGACGTAGCGGAACCCGCGGTGCTGGAGGAACAGCACGATGAGGACATCCAGCGCCGTGAGACAGACGCCCCACACCAGAGGAAGGCCGAACAGCAGATTGAGCGCAATCGCCGCGCCGATGACCTCCGCCAGGTCACAGGCGGCGATGGCGATCTCGCACAGAACCCAGAGCGCGATCGTGACCGGTCTCGAGTAGTGATCGCGGCACGCCTGCGCCAGGTCGCGGCCGCTGGCGATGCCGAGCCGCGCGGCGAGCGCCTGCAGCAGAATCGCCATCAGGTTCGAGACGAGAATCACGCTCAGCAGCGTGTAGCCGTAGCGCGCACCGCCAGCGAGGTCTGTCGCCCAGTTCCCAGGGTCCATGTAGCCGACGGCCACGAGATAGCCCGGGCCTGCAAACGCGAGCAGCTTTCGCCAGAACCCCGCATCCTGAGGGACGGCAATCGAACCGTGCACTTCACGCAGGCTGGCCTCGCCTCGCGGCAGACGCCACCCGTCGCTCTGCACCTGATCCACTTCTCTCGCCATGTTTTGACCCATCAAAAATTATCTTCGCGATGACTCGAAAGTCAATTTATGATCGCGCCGATGCTGCCTTCGAGCACCGTTGAGAACTACCTGAAGACGATTTACCTGGGCTCTGTCGGCACCCATGGACAGGAAAGCCGTCTGCTGCCGATGGGCCAACTTGCAACGGCACTCCACGTCACGCCGGGCACGGCGACGACGATGGTCAAGACCCTCGCGGAATCGGGGTTGGTGAACTACGAGCCGTACGCCGGCGTATCGCTCACACGCGCCGGAAAGCGGCTCGCCGCGCTCGTTCTGCGCCGTCATCGCCTCGTGGAGCTGTTCCTGGTCCGCGTCATGGGTCTGCGGTGGGATGAGGTACACGAGGAGGCCGAGCTGCTCGAACACGTCGTGTCGGATCGGCTGATCGATCGCATGGACGAAATGCTCGGTCGTCCGGAGGTCGATCCCCACGGTGACCCGATTCCGGATGCCGAGGGCGTTGTGAAAAAGCAGCAGGCGCAAACGCTGCTCACGTGTCCCGTCGGCACGCCGATGACCGTGACGCGAATCATCGATCAGGACAAGCAGTTCCTGCGGTTCGTCGAGCATCACGCTCTCAAGCCCGGCGAATCGGTGGAGGTGGAATCGCGCGACGAGGCGGCCGACAGCGTCCAATTGCGCGGAAGCGGCAATCGCCGCATCACCATCGGCGCGCGTGCCGCGTCGAAGCTGCTCGTTCAGGTCGCGGGCGTCGTCCTGCTGGTGCTCGCGCTCGCCCCCGCTGCCCTCGCGCAGCAGACGAATCCGGAGGCTGGCTTCCCCTCTACCGGTCCCATCTCGGGGTACATGGACTTTCACGTCAACAAGGCCGATCACGAGCCGGCTGTCATCGACTTCCACCGGTTCGTCCTGCTGCTCACGCATTCGTTTACGTCGAAGGTGCGATTCGTCGGCGAGCTCGAGCTCGAGCATGCCGTCGTGGAAGGCCTGGAAGAGTCCGGCGAGCTGGAGCTCGAGCAGGCGTACGTGGATTTCCTGCTTTCGCGTCCGCTGAATTTTCGCGCCGGCATGCTGCTGCTACCGCTCGGCATCATCAACGAACGCCACGAGCCACCCGTCTTCAATGGCGTCGAACGGCCGTTTGTGGATACCGTCATCATTCCCACGACGTGGTTCGATGCCGGCGCAGGCGTGCACGGCGAAATCGGCCGTGGCCTGCGGTACCGCGCGTATCTCGTATCGCCGCTCAATGCGCGCGAGTTCAGCGCGGATGAAGGTATCCGCGAAGGGCTGCAGAAAGGTGCCGAAGCAACGGCCCCGCACGTCGCATTCACGGGACGCGTGGAGTATCTCGGCGTGCGGGGCCTCACGGTTGGTGGCGCGGCGTGGCGCGGGACATCGCAACTGGTCAGAACACCGCGACTCGAATCCGACGTGACGCTGGGCGAGGTTGACGCACGCTACGGCCGGAACAGGCTGGAGCTGCGCGGCGAGTTTGCTCAGGTGGACATCGGTAACGCCGCGCAGCTGAATCAGACGATCGGCCGCGGCACCGGCGTACCACCGAACATCGCTCGCGCCCTGCGCGGCTTCTACGGCGAAGCCGGATACCGCATCTGGGACGCCGGCGCGCCACGCGATCTGGTCACGTTCGTTCGCTACGAGAACTTCGATACGCAGTTCCGCATGCCGGCAGGGCTGCTGCCGTTGAAGGAGTTCGACCGCGATGCCTGGGTCACCGGGGTGACGTATTACCCGGATCCCGACGTGGCAATAAAGGCAGACTACATCTATCTCCGCAACAAGAGTGGTGTTTTCGCCAACAGGCGGCTGTTCAACGTCGGGCTCGGCTGGTGGTTTTAGCTCCTCGACCGCGATTCCGCTGGGCGCGACAACGGAGCGCCCAGTTGTGTTTTGGGAAAGAGAGATGCCAGTAAACGCGATGACCATCCGCTTTCTCGTCGTGCTGCCGCTGCTGGTTCTTGCGGGAACGCCATCACGTTCGGCAGGACTCGCGCAGTTGGGGTCGCCTCGCGTCATTGAGATCAACGCGGAGCGCTTCCAGTTCTGGCCGTCCAGGATCGTCGTCATGGAAGGTGAAGAACTAGAGCTGCGTCTGCGCAGCGACGACACGATTCACGGCTTTCGCATCGTCGGCCAGGGCACGAACCTCGAGATTCCCAAGCGCGGTCACGGGTATGCGGTCACGCGATTCACCGCCAGCTGGCCTGGCCGATACACGTTCGAGTGCAATCGTCTCTGCGGCGCCGGCCACAATTTCATGCGCGGCATGATCGTCGTGCGGGCCGCCGCGACAGGAGCAACGCCATGACGCGGGTTCTCGTGCGGGCGGCGGCGGTCTGGATCGCGCTGCTGGTCGTTCATGCCACCGGTGAGTCGCAGTCCGCCCAATCGGTTGGCGGGCCTTTGCCTGACATCACCGCCACCGAGTTCAGCGAGTTCCGCCTGGGGCTCGATGACTTCACCGAAGTCGAAACCGCCGAGGAAGGGCTCGGGCCGGCCTACAACGGGACGAGCTGCGCCGTGTGTCACAACGTTCCCGCGATTGGTGGCGGCGGTGTCATTCTCGAATTGCGGGCCGGGTACCGCGACGGGAGCGGTGCTCACGCAGGACTGAATGCGGCCGGCGACACATTGATTCACCTGCTGTCCACGCCCGCGCACGCCTGCCAGGTTCAGATGCCCGACGACGTTACGGTGATCGCGAGGCGCGCTCCGATCCCGTTGTTCGGCGCGGGTCTCGTCGAAGCGATTCCAGACGAGGCACTGCTGGCGCTGGAGGACCCGGTCGATCGTGACCGTGATGGCGTCAGCGGCCGCGCCGCGATCGTCGTCGACGTGGCGTCGGGGCAGCGTCGCGTCGGCCGCTTCGGATGGAAGGCGCAGCACGCAACGCTGCTGGCGTTCGCCGCTGACGCCTACCGCAACGAAATGGGCATTACCAACGATCTGTTTCCTCAGGAATCCGCGTTCGGCATCTCAGGTGCGCAGATGCGATCGTGCGATCCGTTCCCGGACCCGGAAGACCGGCGCGATCCGCACACTGGACGCCGCGGCATCGACAATTTCGAGTCGTTCATGCGGTTTCTCGCGCCCGTCGCTCGCAGCCACGTCGACGAGACCACGGTTGCCGGCGAGCGGGTGTTCTCGGCGATCGGTTGTGCGGCATGTCACATCCCGCGACTGGCGACCGGGCCCAGCGCGCACCCGGTTTTCAACCGACGCAGCGTCGATCTGTTTTCAGATCTTTTGCTGCACGACGTCGGTACCGGAGACGGCATCCAGCAAGGCGCTGCTGAACCCGGCGAGATCCGGACGCCGGCGCTGTGGGGTTTGCGCTTGCGACGACCGTTCCTGCACGACGGCAGCGCAGTGACGATCGCAGAAGCGATCGCACGCCATGCGGGAGAGGCTGAACTCGCCAGACGCAGCTTCGAGCGCCTGACCCCCGACGAGCGTGGATGGCTGCTGGCGTTCTTACGATCGCTCTAGCAGACGAACCGAGCGATAACTTCGGCGAGCCCCGCCGCATCAGAGACGCGCCACGTCTCGTGAACCGGGATATCCGCGAGCGTGTCGCTGCTGAAGCCGTAGGTCACGAGACAGCACCGCGTCGCAGCGCTTCGTGCGGTCTCATAGTCGATGCGCGAATCGCCGACCATCAACGTTCTCTCCGGCGTTGCGCCCGCCCGCTCCATCAGCGCGAATAACGCGGCCGGGTCCGGCTTGCGCGGATAGGAACCCCCGCTGCCGATCACGTCGTCGAACAGGTCGCGCATGCCCAACCCGGCGAGCACTTTTTCCGACGGCTCGAGTGGCTTGTTGGTCAGGACGGCTACGCGCGCATGCCGACGTGCCGTACGCACCACGTCGGTGATTCCCGCGTACGGGCGAGTGTGATTCAGCAGCCTTCGATCGTAGATGTCGAGGAAACGATTGATTGCCTTTGGGTCTTCAGGAACGCCCGCCGCGGCGAGCGCGCGCCTGACGAGCACCTTGGCCCCCTCTCCAATCATTCGCGTGATGTCGTCGCGCGGCAGCGGCGGCGCGCCAAGGTCGGTGAGCAGCTCGTTGACCGACTCCGCCAGGTCGCGTGAGGAATCGATCAGCGTACCGTCCAGATCGAAGGCGATCAGGCGCCCGTGTACGTGGCCCATGAGGTGGGCGTCTCCCAGACGGTGACGCGCACGACGGGCAACCCCTGCTCGCGCGAAACCTCGTAAATGAGCCGTGCAATCCGCTCCACCGTTGGATTGCTGTCGACGATGAAGATAGGTTCGCCAAGCGCCTGCAACGGTTTCACCAGCGGGTCGTCGTGGCGCAGAATCATCTTGTGATCGAGCTCCCGATCGATCCAGCCCTTGACGATCCGCTTGATGTCGCTGAAGTCGACCACCATGTTCCGCATGTCGAGCGCATCGGTGCGAACCTCGATCTCGGCGACGGCATTGTGGCCGTGTGGATGCTTGCAGATGCCGTTGTAGTCGAGGAGGCGATGTCCGTAGCAGAAGTCGATGCGCTTGGTGACAGAGTACATAACCAATAATGGTAAGTCTGGCGGGTCCCAAAGGACCCGCCCTACACGGCACATGTCGACAGCAGTTCTAATTTCCGCGGGACTTGACAGCGCGGTGCTCGCGGCGTTCGAAGCTCGTCGTGCCCCTGTCCAGCCGATCTATGTCAGCACCGGCCTTGCGTGGGAGGCACAGGAACTCCAGGCACTCCATCGACTTCTCGCCACGCCGCCGTATGCATCGCTCGCACCGCTCGCGCATCTCACCTTCACGGTTCGCGACCTCTATCCCCCGACGCACTGGGCGTTGCTCGGTGAGCCGCCCGCGTTCGACACGCCCGATGAAGACGTGTACCTGACCGGCCGCAACGTGATTCTGCTCTCGAAGGCATCGATCTATTGCGCGCCGCATGGCATCGGGCGAATCGCACTCGGATCGCTCGCCGGTAATCCATTTCCCGATGCGACACCGCAATTCTTTGACGCGATGGCGGGCGCAATGTCGCTCGGCCTGGCCCATGAAATACGAATCGACGTGCCGTTTGCCGGCAAGGAAAAAACCGAAGTCATCAAGACCGGTATCGAGCTGGGCGTGCCATTAGAGCTCACGCTCTCATGTATGAATCCCCGCGAAGGTCTGCACTGCGGAATATGCAGCAAGTGCCGCGAGCGCCGCGACGCGTTTCACGAAGCCGGAATTGACGATCCAACCCGGTATGCGGTGCAGCCGATCCGATAAGGTTCCTCGTAGGGGCCGACCTTAAGGTCGGCCCCTACGGTCGTTCGTAGACCGTTTCGCCGGCGATCAACGTGTGCCTGACCCGAAACGCTCGATCGAGGACGACGAGATCGGCGATGTTTCCCTCCGCGATGACGCCAAAGCGCGTCAGGCCTATCGCTCGCGCAGGTGTCGTGGAACACATCATGGCGGCCTCGGTGATCGACATGTCGAACATCGTCACAATGTTGCGAAACGCACGATCCATTGTCAGCGTGCTTCCTGCCAGCGTGCCGTCCTCGAGCAGCGCCGCCTGATCCGACACGCGAATCGTCCGTCCGCCCAGCCGCGCCAATGAGCCCGCGCTTAGCCCGGCACCGGCCGTCCCGTCGGTGATCGCCATCACGCCGTCCACGCTCTTGGCGGCAATCGCCAGGCGACACATCGCCGGATGCACGTGGAACGCGTCGCAGATCAATTCGGCGGTGATTTCCTCGTGCGACAGCACCGCTCCCGCCAGCCCCGGCGCACGGTGCGTAATGGGCGTCATCCTGTTGAACAGGTGCGTCGCATGGCGCGCACCGGCGTCGATGGCGGCGACCGAACACTCGAAATCCGCACCCGAGTGGCCGAGTGAGACCCGTTGTCCTCTCCGTACGAGCACCGGAATGAGCTCGAGTACGCCGTCGATTTCCGGCGCCAGTGTCACGATGCCGACATCGGCTGCGCGCAATTGGATGACATCAAGGATGTCGTTTCCGCTGAAGTCGCCTTCACGCAAATGATCATTCGGCAGCCGAAGACAGGTCTTGGGCTGCGCGCCGTTGTAATCCGGGTTGATGAAGTTGCTCTCGAGATGAGCCGGAAGCACTCGTGCTGCCCCGGCGGCGCGCGTCACGCGTGCACGTGCAACCTGGTCGAGAACGGCGTCGAGCGCCTCCGGCGCGCACGCCACCGTCGTCGGACAGAACGCCGTCACGCCATAACGTGGGAGACGAGCCGCGATCTGCGCAATCGCGTCTGCACCGTCCAGCGAGTCATGCCCTTCGATGCCATGGACGTGCACGTCGACGAAACCGGGCACGATGAAACTGTCGCGCGCATCGATGACGGAGGCCGCCGGCGGCGTACTCTGAGTGTTCTCGAAGGCCGCGATGCGGTCACCGTCGACGATGAGCGACGTGCTGGTCAGGATACGGTCCGGCAGGACGATGTCGCCGCCGGAAAGGACGATCATCTGGCGATCATGGCTGCGCGTGCGGCGCCAAGCGGTCCGGCGTCGTCGCCCAGCGTCGCAGCGCAGACCGTTAGCGAGTCGGCCATGCTCTTCGGAAGGCGGCGGAGCGCTTCCGTCTGCGAGGGATGCAGCAGCTGATCGGCGGCATGAGCAATCAGACCGCCAAGCACCACAACATCCGGGTCGGCTATGGCCACCAGGTTGGCCACCGCCATCCCTACATAGCGTGCCGTGTCGCGAACGACGGAGATCGACACGCCGTCGCCGTTGCGCGCAGCCTCGAAAATCTGATGCACCTGGATGGCAGCCATGTCGCCACCCGCCATCTCGAGCACCCGCGACGGGTCGCCTGATTTGATCCGCCACACGAGCCGGCGCACGATTCCAGCAGCCCCGATCTCAGCCTCGAGAGAGCCGAAGCGACGATAGTCTTCGCGTTCGACCGGATTGAGCGCGAGCCACGCGGCGGCCCCGGCACGTCCATGCGCTCCTTCGAACGGGACGCCGTTGACGACCAGACCGGAATGAACGGTATCGTCAGCAGTGAGGGCAACGACCTGACGCGCGTCCTTCGCAGCACCGCGCCATGACTCGCCAAGCGCCACCGCGCAACCGCGCGTGACAATTCGCGGAGCGCCGGATTGTCCCGCTGCAGTGGAAATGACGGTCATCACGGTTGTGATGCCGTGTTCGAGAGGATCACGGACCGCCACACCGACCGAGGATGGTGAAGCGTCCGCCAGTGCCGCACGAATTGCGGCGGCGGCGGACGATCCGGTTACGCCATCGTGCCTGCCGCGTCTGGTAATCGCACCGTTTTCCTCCGCGACTACGGCGAGGACCGCGTCTTCGCGAACTTCAACTCCGAGAATCACGGCGTCGGTGCGATTGTATCGCCCGGCCAGTCGACGTGCACGTGCACCTTGCGTCCTTCGAACGGCAGCATGGATGCATTGAATGACGGCTGGAACACTTCGTTGTCGAGGCGCTTGAGCAGCGTGACGTAGCCACGCTCCTCCGGCGCGGTCAGAATTACAACACCGCCGCTTTCAGCAGGCGGAAATTTTCGATCGTCGAGGTAATCGCGGTCGAAGCTGATGAGCGTGCGTCGAAGCTGGCGAGCGAGCCGGTAATGTTCACCGTCACGGGCGCGCCGCAGGTCGTCGTGTTCGATCACGAACAGCACGTTCCAGTGAAGGACGTCGCGCATGAACGCGACGAGCCCCGCCGGCACATTCGCGTCCACGTAGACGCGAGAAGTCTCGGTCAGACGATCTGCGTGGGGGCCTAACTCTGAAGCCAGTGTTCCCATCTTCGCTGAAATGAATTATCGATGTCTCTCCAAATCGGGCATGGTCTCCGTCTTGTCATCAGGCTGCGGATGTGTGCGCGTCGCGTTTCTGGCTTGCTCGCGGAGCTTCGCGACGAGCGCGTCGCGTTTGTGGACCAGCTCTTTGCGCGGACGACGGCCGTACTTCGACCCGACCGCGTACTCGCAGAACAGCGGAAACGCAATGGTCGAATCGCAGTAGGCGACAACGGTGTCCGGCAGAACGCCCGGGTTCACCTTTCCCCAGCTCACCGCCTCCGCGGGCGTCGCACCCGACAGCCCACCCCAGACGACCTGATCCGTCGTCAGTTGTATGAAGTAGTCGTTACCCCCTTTCGGAATCCCGTACACCTCCCAGAGCGTCGGCTGCCCCTGGAGATAAAAATTCTTCGGTGATCCGCCGCCGAGAATCACGCAGCCGTTCTTCCTGCCGGCGAGGATGAATGCGCACACCTCGTTGACGTCTTTGTTTGGATCGATCATCAGGCGGCTGTCATGGATCAGCTCGTGATACGCGATGTTCATGCCGATGGAACTGTCACCCGGCGATGAGGTGTAGATCGGCACGCCC
>JACXTT010002038.1_pt1 | contig 32594 bp, 27 predicted proteins | sample 9270951 | NCBI WGS metagenome assembly JACXTT01 (sample SAMN15532306, study PRJNA645909) | rock metagenome | isolation source: weathered quartz diorite | place: Puerto Rico | collected 2017-06-21
CCAGGTCAGCCCCGCCGACATCGCCGCGACGATCTATCACTGCCTCGGCATCGACCCGCGCGCTCACGTCAACGATCAGCAAGGCCGGCCGCTGGTTCTCAGTTCAGGCACGCCGATTCAGGCTCTACTTTCGTAGGGACAAGCTGCCAGCTTGTCCCTTGTGCGTAAGGGGACAAGCTGGCAGCTTGTCCCTACGGGGGTGGTTACGCCCCGTGATAATCGATCTCCTTCACCTCCAGGGCGTGCTTCTGGATGAACTCGCGCCGCGGCTCGACCTTCTCGCCCATCAGGGTGCGGAACATCTCGTCGGCTTTCAAGGCGTCCTCGAGCTGGACCCTCAAGAGCGTGCGCCGGACCGGGTCGAGGGTCGTGTCCCACAGCTGGTCGCCGTCCATTTCGCCGAGGCCCTTGAAACGAGTGATCTTGATGCCGCGCTCGCCGAGCCTGCGGATGTCGGCGACCAGCACGCGCAAGTGCGAGAGAATCTGTTGTTTGCCTTCGTACTCGAGGAAGAAGCGCGGCGTCGGCTCGCGGCCGGCGATGCGCGGGGACGGCAGGAGATCGCCCGGCTGCAAATGGAAGCCGCGCAGCTTGTCGAGGCCACGATTGACCGCCTTCAATTCGTGCAACTCCAGCACCGAGAAGACCTCGGCGGGGACGCCGTTGGCGGACTTGCCGGTTTCATCGTCGGCCACCAGCAGCTGGCCGACCTTCTGCTCGTGCTCGGTGCGGAACTTATCCACTTCCTCGGAGGCGAAGAACCAGTGCTCGTGGTTGCCGAACATCACGCGAAAGGTCGGCAGCTTGCCCCCCTTGATGCGGCCAAGCAGAGTGGCGACATTGAGGCCCCGGCGTTCGAGGATCGTCAACGATTCTTCGAGCTCGTCCAGCACGGTCATCAGTTGCTTGAGCCGATCGCCGTCGAAGACCGCCGGCGCGTCCTTGCTTCCCTCGGGGGGGGCGATCTGCAGTTTGGTGCCGTCGATGCCACGCTCCAAGAGTTCCGTGCTCATCTCGCTCAAGGTCTGCACGTAGCGGGAGTTCTTCTTTTGCTCGACCTTGAAGAGCGGCGGGCGGGCGACCCAGACGTGGCCCTGCTCGATGAGGGGGCGCATCTGGCGGTAGAAGAAGGTCAGGAGTAGCGTGCGGATGTGCTGACCGTCCACGTCGGCGTCGGTGAGGATGATGACGCGGCCATAGCGGAGCCCGGAGATGTCGTCGGTGTTGCCGATGTCGATGCCGATGGCGCTGATGAGGGAGATCAGTTCCTCGTTGGCGAGGACTTTTTCCATGCGGGCTTTTTCGACGTTGAGGACCTTGCCGCGCAGGGGGAGAATGGCCTGGAAGTGGCGGTTGCGGCCGTTGTCCGCGGAGCCGCCGGCGCTGCCGCCTTCGACGAGGAAGATTTCGTTTTCGTCGCAATCGCCGGAAGTACAGTCCATGAGCTTGCCGGGGAGGCCGCCGGAGTTGAGGATGCTCTTGCGGTCCTTCATGGCCTTCTTGGCCTTGGTGGCCGCCTCGCGCGCCTGGGCGGCGACGATCACCTTGGTCATGATCTTCTTGGCTTCCTTCGGATTTTCCTCGAGGAACTGCATCAGGTATTCGTAGACCACGCTCGAGACGATGCCGTCCACCTCGGGGTTGTTGAGGCGGATCTTGGTCTGCGACTCGAATTGCGGCTCCGGCACGGCGACGGAAATGACGGCGGTAATACCCTCGCGAAAGTCCTCCCCAACGGGGGTAATGTCCTTGAAGAGATTGCCATTGTTGCCGTAGGCGGTGAGGGCGCGGGTGATGGCCGTGCGAAAGCCGGACTGGTGCGTGCCGCCGCCGGGGTTGTGAGCGTTGTTGGCGTAATAGCGGGCGCGCTCGTCCTCGCCGGTGGTGTACTGAAAGGCGGCCTCAACTTTGACGTCGTCCAGCGTCTTATCCACGTAGAGGACCTTGTGCACGGTTTCCTCGGTGCGATTGAGGTACTCGACGAATTCGGACACGCCCCCCTCGGCGTGAAATAGTTCTTCCTTGCCGGTCTTCTCGTCGGTCAGCTTGATGGCAAGGCCTTTGTTGAGATAGGCCAGCTCGCGCAGATGGCCTTCGAGAATGTCGTAGTTGAAGGTGACGTCCTTGAAGATCTCCGGATCGGGCTTGAAGGTGATCTTGGTGCCGGTACGGTTGTTGGGAGCGAGGCCGATCTCCTTGACATCACCGGTGGCGGGGCCGCGTTCGTATTCCTGCTTGTAGACTTTGCCGTTGCGGCGGACCTCGGCTTCGGTCCATTCGGAGAGGGCGGTGACGGCCTTGGCGCCGATGCCGTGCAGACCGGCGGAGGTCTTGTAGCTGCGCTTGTCGAATTTGGCGCCGGCGCCGACGGTGGTGAGGACGACTTCGAGCGTCGATTTGCCGACCTGCGGATGAATCTCGACGGGAATGCCGCGGCCATCGTCGGCGACGCTCAGGCTGCCATCGACGTGGATGGTGACATGGACGTTCTTGCAGTAGCCCGCGAGGGCCTCATCGACGCTGTTGTAAACCAGCTCGTAGACCAGATGATGCAGCCCCTTGGGACCGGTATCGCCGATGTAGTTGCCGGGCCGTTTGCGGATGTGGGCGGCATCCTTGAGGACGTTGATATTTTCCGCTTCATAATGTCCCGGGTTTTCGACCACGGGGGTGGTTTCTTCTGCCATGGGCAACTCCTTTCTCGCTGCTGGCGTTCAGCGTTCGCGTGGCGCCATGCGAGCGCTAAACGCCAGCAGCCTAAAACTTTCCAATCTTGAAGCGCAGTTCCTTGATCGTCTGTCCCGTTAGTTTGGTTCGCAACGCTTCGAGCAGCCGGCGCTTGTGGTAATGCATCAACTCCTGCACGAGCACCGCGCTATCGGCCTCGATCTCGAAAATGCCGCGTTTCAATCCGAGCACGCGCGTGTGCGAGTCATAATCGGGCCCGACCGCCGCGCTCCAGGCGCGCTCCAGGTGCAGTCGGCCCTGCCGACGGCCCCAGCCGCGCGCCGTGAAGAGACGCGCGAGGATTTCCTTGATCGGTTCGGGGTCAGGGTCGGGTTTGTGGATGCGCGGGGCCATGACTAAGAGCCCAGGGATGAGGTACTCCGAACCCCCTGGGATTCGGAGTACCTCATCCCAGGGCTTGCCCTATTTCGTCTCCACCAGCGGCACGACGACGTACAGATAATTCGGCTCGTGCCGAAATACCGCGGGGGCGGCGCTGTCGGTCATGTCGAGCGTGAGCGGCGTGTCGGGTTCGAGGACGCGCAGCATGTCGTTGACGAACTTGGGATCGAAGCTGATCTCCAGTCCCTTGCCGTCGTAATCGATCGGCAACTCGACGCGCGATTGGCCCGACTCGACGCCCTGGGCACGCAGGGTCAACTTTTTCTTGGCGAACTGAAAGCGGACGCGCTTGCTCTCGTCGTCGGTCATGATCGCCGCCTGCCGGACCGCCGCGTGGAACGGGCCGACGGTGAGCGGCACGCGATGGCTGTGTTTGGCGGGGATCACCTGCTTGTAGTTGGGGAAGCGCCCCTCGACGAGCCGGCTGTAAATCATGGCCCGCTCGGTCTTCATCAACACCTCGTTGGGCCGCAAGCTGATGCGGATCGTCTCGTCCGGCTCGGTGAGGTTGCGTTCGAGCAAGCTCATCGCCTTCGACGGGACGACGGGGAGTTGCCCCTTGGTGGTGTGGCCGCCGTGCGATTTAGCCTGGGCGGTCATCATGGCCAGGCGTCGGCCATCGGTCGCGATCATGGCGGCCTTGTCGTCTTCCAGTTCCCAGAGGATACCGGTGGTGGCGCCGAAACGCACCTGGCCCTCGGTCGCCGCTGCAAAGAGGGTGCGCTTGATCATCTCGCGCAGGTTGCCGGCGGAGATCTCGTGGTACTTTTCCTCGGCAAACGCCGGCACGTCGGGAAACGCCGCCGGGTCTTCGCCGGGCATCTCGAACTCGTTGGTGTTACCGCGGACGATGCACTTGTCCGGCCCGGCTTCGATGGTCAGCTCTTCGTCGGTCGCCTCGCGCAAGATGGCGATGAGCCGCGAGGTCGGCAAGAGTGCTTCGCCCGCCTCTTCGACCTTGATGCCGCGCACCTCCAGGCGAATGCCCAACTCCAGATCGGTGGCCATCAGCGTGCAGCGGTCGTCCTCGACGATCGCCTTGATATTGCGCAGGACCGGCTTGACATCGCGTGCGGCGACGGCGGCGCTGGCGAGTTGACATGCAGCCAATAACCCTTCCCGGTGACAAACAATCTTCATGCGGTAAGTCCTTTACTAATTACTGTTCTTTGTAAATACAGTGGTAGTAGTAATGTTCTCGCGATTCTGGTTGATAACTCGTGTCGTGTTGCTCCAATCACACTGGTTCGCGGAGACTGCGTTGGTTTACCCGGTGGGGAAAACGTGTTGCCCTCCTGTTGAAGCAACATACGGCGGCGATGACAGCCTGAAATCCCAGGCGCACCGCGGCGAAATCGCTTTGTGTCATCATCAGGTATGCACACGTTATCAATGGATCACCAACACGATTTCCCCATTCACGCCAGCTCTGCGTGGAGGAGACGCACGGCGCCAGACAAGGTCGCATCAGCCTTCATCGCCTCCTCGACCTTCTTGCAAGCGTGCTGCACGGTCTTGTGATCGCGGCCTCCGAAGAACCGGCCGATCTTTTGCAAGGACAGGCGCGTCAGCTGCCGGGTGAGATACATGCTCACCTGGCGCGGCAGCAACACATCGCGCGAGCGCCGTGCGGACAGCAGCAGCTTGGACTCCACCTGAAAGTGCCCGCTCACATGCGCGGTGATGCGCTCGAGGGTCGGCGCCTTAGCCTCGAACTGGGCGCGAAAGTGCGCCCGAATATCGGCAAGCCGCAGCGGCTTCGCCTGCAAGCGTTGCAAAGTTTTCAGCTGCCGGATCGCCCCCTCCAGCTGCCGGCCACCCCCGGTCAGGTGCTGCGCAAGCCAGTCGAGGATGTCCATAGCGACGCTTAGCTTCGCCTGGTCCACCAGCGCCTGCATCAAGCGGCGTCGGCTCGGCGCTTGCATCGGCTCCAGCGCGACTACCAAGCCAGCGGCAAGCCGACTGGTCAAGCGCTGCGGCAATCGCGTGCCACGATGGGCAAGCATGCCCGGACCGTGCAGGGCGGTGACGACTGTCGCTGCTCCACCGCGTTCATCGAGCAGGCGGATGAGCGTGTCCACGAATCGCGTCGGCAAATGCTGCAAATCCTCGACGACGAGCAAGTCGGCTGCGCCAGCTTCGGCGAGGTCATCGGTAACGACGAAGTTATTGGCCGACATCGCGCATACCTCGACGCCGAGAGTCGTCAACTCCTCGAGCAAGACGCGTACGAGAAGCGTCTTGCCGCTGCCGCTCGGGCCGTGCAGAAACAACGGACTGGGCAACCAATCCAAAGCGGTAGTGAGCCCGAGAAGCACCTCCTGGATCGCTGCGAGCGCCGCGCGATTTTCCGGCGTCGCCAGCAGTCGGGCCGCCATTTCCATGTGATTATTATACCGAAAACGAGAGCGTCCGGACAGGACTGGACTTGGCTCTAACCGCTTGCAATTCAAAGATTTGTGATTATTTGTTTCAAGCGAAATCCGCGTCAATTGGCCTCGGCCGACGATAGCCGTAACTGCTTCACACATTGAGCGATACGGCGAGCGGCTTCTATCACTTCCGCGCTGCTCAAGAGCGGACTGAGGCTGAAGCGCATGGCCGAATGCAGCACGTCGCCGGTCTTGCCCATGGCGGCCAGCACGGGGGACGGCAAGAGGGAGCCGCTTGAGCAGGCCGAGCCGGTCGAGCAGGCGACATCGGCGAGATCGAGGCTCATCAACAGCGCGTCGGCGTTGCAGCCGGGGAAGGATAAATTCAGTGCGTGCGGCAGGCCGCCTTCAGCGGGGCCGTTGAGCAGCACCGGGGCGGCGTGGGCACGCAGGTGATCGAGCAAGCGATGGCGTAGATCGAGGAGTTTGGCGCGGTTGGCGTCGAGATTTTGCAGCGACCATGCGAGCGCCTTGGCCATGCCGATCACGAGGGGGACCGGCTCGGTGCCGGGGCGCTTGCCATGCTGCTGATGCCCGCCGAAGTGCAGCGGCCGCAGCTTGGCGCCCTTGCGAACCAGTAAGGCGCCGATGCCCTTGGGGCCGTGGAATTTGTGGGCGCTGAGAGTGAGCGTGGTGACGCCGAGGTTGTGAAAGGAGATCGGCATCTTCCCCGCCGCCGCCGCTGCGTCACAGTGGAACGGAACCTTGCGGTCGAGCAACGGGAATGCAAGCATCTTGACCGCCTGCACCGCGCCCGTTTCATGATTGGCCAGCATCCAGCAAACGAGGCGAACATCGTCGGGATAGGGGAAGTTCGAGATCGGCTGGTCATAACTTCCTGAGGACGACACCGGCAGCTGCGTGAAGGTGTGCCCCTGTTCGACGAGCCGCTGAATCGGCTCCAGAACGCTCGGATGTTCGATCATGCTGGCGACGATGGCGCCGCGCGCTTCACCGACCAGCCCGAAAATGGCGAGGTTGTTCGCTTCGGTGGCGCCGCTGGTGAAGAGGACCTCGTCGGGATGAGCATCAAGTAGAGTGGCGATCTGTTCGCGGGCGTCTTCGAGGGCCTGGCGCGCGTGCCGGCCGAAACGATGGCTGCTGGCGGGATTGCCGGGCCGATCGCACAGATAGGGCTGCATTGCCTCCCAGACCGCGGGAAGCATGGGCGTACTGGCGTTGTTGTCGAGGTAGATGGCGTTCATGAGCGCGGCAACGAGTCACGGGCCCGCAGGGGGGACGGGGTTCCCTGCGCGTTCCCATGCCTCATTCTACTGCGATTCGCGCGACTTTTCGTCCGGACGGGGCCGCACGAAGAAGAAATAGATGCCGACGACCAGGCAGGCGCAGCTCGCCACGACCCAAAACAGGATGTCCATGAAGCGTCTCCGTGATAGTGAAGAAGAAATCTCGTGCCCAAGCGTAGGTCGCGATTCCGGTCGTGTCAAATATGCCGGTTTTTCATGCGGGCGTTGGCGCCGCGCGGAGCGAAAACCGGGCAGAACCGGCGCTCCTTCGCCAGCTTTCGCACGCTTTGTCCGCCGTCGTATTTTCTCATTCAGAGAAGCCAGCGGGCTTTCCGATGAATGGGAAGACTGGACGCTTCTGCGCAAATCGGGAGAGATTGCCATGAGAACGTGGATGGTGCGGCTGGGCATGAGCTTGATCATCGTGGTCGGGTTCTGGACGAATCGGCTGCCGGCGCAGGAGATCCTGGTGGTGCCGGAGATTCATTACGAGCCGGCCCAGCAGCCCCCCACCGGTTCGCCGTTCCCGCCGCGGCCGCAACCGGCTCGCGCGGACCATCTGACGCGGCGCGTGCTGAACAGTCACGGCGTCGGCTGCGCCAACGATCCTTATGTCCCCGCGTTCGGCAACTTGCGCTACGAATTGCGCTTCATGTACGGCTCGAGCCGTAGCTTTTTCGATTGGCCCTGCGAGCCAGGCAAATTGTGCGAGAAGCATCCGCGCCGCTGAAACGTATCGTTTTCTTGAGGGTTACTTCTTCACGTTTTCCTTGGGCGCATCGATCTGCCTGCGGACGATGAGCGTGTAGTCGCCGGTTTCCTCCGGGTTGAAGGTCGTGGCAATGATGCGATAGGGGCCGTCGTTGGGGGCGTGGAAGACGATCCGGGCGTTGTCCTTGCCGCCGGAGTCATCGTCCTCGGCGAGGACCTTGCCCTTGGTGTCTTCGAGGATCAAGTAGGCGTCGAGCTTGTCAGCGTTCATTTCGATGACGTAAGTATTGCCCCCCATCAGCTGGACTTCTTCCATTTTCATGAAGCGTTTCGGGCCCAGTTTGGGGCGATCCTTGTCGAGCTTGTCCTTGGCGGTGAGGCTGGTCTGCTTGCGCAGGACGATGCCGGCCTTCAGGTCGGGCAGGAGCGCGAGGATGTCCTCGGAGGGGAGCGCATAGGTTTCGGTGCGGCCGGCGCGGGCGATGTTGATGCCGATGGCCTTGCCGTCGAGGTCGACGACGGGCCCGCCGCAATCTTCGGGGCGGACGCCGGAGTCGTGCTGAAGGATATTGGGGAAGCCGCCGCGGCGGTTGGAGAGTTTGGTGCCCATGGTTTCCTGGGGATTGCCCTGGAGTTCCTTGGGGCGGGCGCCGAGCGTGACCTTGATCTCGATGTCTTCGCCGCCGCGCTTGGCTTTCAGGAGGACGTTGTCGCCGGGTTTGAGTCGGCCGACCGTGTTGATGAGCGTCTCATGGTCGATGATTCTCTTGCCGCCGGCCTCGTAGATGACGTCGTTGGGCTTGATGCCGGCCTTTTGCGCCGGAGATTTGGGCCCGACGCTGGTGACCTTGGCGCCGCCGTCGGTCGATTCGAGCACGACGCCGAGGTAGCCCGCGTTGGGATTGAACAGCTTCGGCGGCTGGTCTCCTTGCTTGTACTTGCGGGTGGCGACACTGACGATGCCGACAGCGACCGGATCGGCGCCGATGCCTGGGGAGGCGAGCCATTTGCCCACGGTTGCCGACTTGCCTTCGCGCCACTGCACGGTCGGCAGTCCCTTGGCGTCGATCTTCAGCATGGCCAGGTCATAGGCGAGTTCCGGGTCATCCTTCTGGATGACGAGCCTGGCTTCCAGGACCTTGCCATCCTTCAGCTTGCAGGTGATCTTGGCCTTGTCCCGAATCTCGCTCCACTTGGTCAGGATGTAGCCGTCGGCATCGACGATGGTGCCGAAGGCGACGTCTTTGCCGTCGGCGTTGATGCGCACGGTGTATTCGCTCGGCTTGGCGACGACTTCGCGGAACACCTGCACGACTTTGGGGCCGTTGCGCAGTGAGTCGGGCGAGACGGCCTGGCCGAGCGCGGCGCCGGTCCAGAGAGACAGGATCGCCAGCACGAAAACGTGACGCAGATATCGCATGGCACGGGTCTCCGAGTGTATTCTTCGTTTAAGCGCCCGCGCGGCGCCGCGCGATCGCTAAGCCGCAAGCGGGGCAATCATTTCTTATCCACTTTCTTCGGATCCGCCGGCTTGGCGTTGGTCTCGCGGATGGTCAGGCGATAGGCGCCGAGCTGGCCCGGATCGCAGGTCGTCACGACCAGGCGGAACGTGCCGCTGGCCTCCGGCGTGAAGACGATGCGCGCGTTCAGGAAGCCGCCGCCGTCGTCATCCTCGGCGAGCTTGCCCTTGTCGTCGTTCTCGACGCGCAGGTAAGCGTCGAAGTCTTCGCTGACCAGGTCGAGCGTGTAGGTCTTGCCGGCTTCCATCTTGAATTCATGATGATGGCGATGGCAGCGCTCGCGTTCGAGGTCGAACGGGTCGGTCTTGGCGATGTTGCCGTCGAAGGTCTTGACGATCTTGCCGCCGGCGCTCTTGACGGTCTCGAGGCTTTTATCATCCTTGCCTTCCGGCAGGGGCAGGTTGTCGCCGTGCTGATCGGTCAGGACGAGGGCGGCCCGGATGCCCTTGGGCAGGTCCACGCTGAGCTTCTTGATCTGTTCCTTCTTGACTTGCCAGCGGATGAAGCCGTCGCTGTCGCTCTTGAGGGTTTGCTTGCCCTGGTCCCATTTCAGGGCGACTTCTTTGTTCGGCAGCGGGGCGCCCTTGTCATCGACCAGCAGGGCGGCGACGTGCAGCTGCATCTTCGCCTTGGCGAAGATTTGCAGGGCCTTGTCGAGCGAAGGCGTGGGCATCTTGACCGCCTTGAAGACGTCGATGGGGCCGGCGAGAAAGTCGGCGTCGCGCACCGTCAGGCGGAAATCGCCGGTCTGTTTTTCCTTGAACGAGGTGGCGATGATCCGGTAGTCGCCGTCCTTGATCGGGCGGTAGGAGATGCGGGCATGGGGGAAGCCGCCGCCGTCGTCGTCCTGCGCCAGTTCCTTGCCTTCGGGGCTTTCGAGGCGGAGGAACGTGTCGAGGTTGTTGCCCGTCTTGTCGCCGCTGCGCAGGTCGATGGTGTAGGTATGGTTGGCCTTCAGCTGGACGTTGTAGCTCTTGACATAGGAAGCCTTGGCTTCGTCCTCGGGGCAAGGGCCGGTGGCATCTCCCTTGGCGAGTTTGCCTTTCACGTCGAAGACAATATTGCCGCCGAGCGAGACCACCGTCGGCATGCGTCCGAGTTCGGTGCCCCATGATTCTCCCTTGGCGAGCTTGTCCCAGGTTTCGCGAAAGGTATCGACCGGCACGTGCATGTTCTCGGTGATGGCGAGCCCGCCGATACGGCTATGGATACCGATGACGCGCCCTTGCATATCGAAGAGGGGGCCGCCCGAGTCGCCGCCGACCAGCGTGCAATCGGTGCGGATGACGAGGTGATTGACGAAGAGGATTCGGCCGACGCGCACCACGGGGGTGCGGTTGGGGCGAACGCCGCCCGGATGGCCGATGGCGATGACCCACTGGCCCGGCTTGAGTTCGGACGATTTGCCCATTTCCGCGAACGGGTATTTGCCTTCGTCGACAAGTTTCATCATACCGCTGTCGATGCTGATGAATCGGCCCAGGGTTTTCCCTTTTTTGCTGTTGATGAGGTCGCTGCGGAGGCGGATTTGGGCGTTCTGGTCGGGTTTGCCGGAAACATGCCCGGCGGTGAGGATCGTGCCGTCCTCTTTCACGATGACGCCGCTGCCTTGTCCCGGCCCGACGAGGACGCCGACGACGGCGGGCATCACTTTGTCGATTACCTTCTGCACGTGCTTCTCGATTTCGCGCAGCTCCTCGACCGTGGCCGGCGCCCGGTTTTTCGCCAAGACGTCCGGCAGCGTGAACAGCTTGGACGGCGGGGCTTTTTCCTTCTTGGCGTCCCCTTCCTGAGCCGACACGAAGCCGAGATATATGCCGCCGCACAGCAAAAGGACGGCCAGATAGCGAAGCCGAAGACGGGTTGCAGACATCGTGGTGAACCTCAAGGTAGGAAGGCGCGCGTGACTTCTGCCGATTGCACTGGTTTGCCGCTGGCGGCTTGGCGCTCGCAAGGCGCCGCGCGAGCGCTAAGCCGCGAGCGGCGATTGTTTTCCGAAAGTCATCTAAGTTAGTTTTACACCGAAATCGGCATCTGCAAAAGGGAATTTTGCGATTTATGCCGCTGGCGGCTTGGCGCTCGCGCGGCTGACACGCAAACAAATGCGGATCACGAAAACACGAAAGGACGAAAACACGAAAACACGAATCAGAAGGACAGGTCTTCTCCCATCCCTCTTTTATTTTTTTCGTGCTTTCCTCCTTTCGTGTTTTCGTGATTCGCATTTTTGAGTTTAAGTCGCCAGCGGCTTGAGGAAGTAGTACGCCGCCAGGCTGAAGCCGATGACGATGACGAGCCAGCGGACGATTGAAGGGCGAATCAGCAGCGACAGGCGCGCGCCGACGTAGCCGCCGAGGATCGCCGCCAGCGCCATCGCCAGAGCGTATTCCCACACGACCATGCCGCGCGCGATGAACAGCCCGGCGGCGACGATGTTCATGCAGAACGCCAGGAACGACTTGAGCGCGTTGACCTCGTGAATGTCCTGCAGGCCAAGAAACGACAGCGAGCTGAGCATGAGGATGCCGATGCCGGCCCCGAAGTAACCGCCGTAAACGCCGATCAGAAACTGGATCGCGACGATGACGGCCAGCGTCCTTCCCGACGGAAAAATTGGCACGCCGGGAGCGTCAGCGGCCGCAGCGATCGGCTTGAAAAATCGCGCGATGGTCGGCTGCAAGAGGAACAGGATCGCGGCCAGCAGGATGAGGTAGGGGATGACGAAGCCGAAGGTGTGCTCCTCGACGAGCCAGGCGCCGAGCAAGCCGCCGAGGATGCTGGGGACGGTGAGCCAGGCGATCCAGCGTTGGCAGGCGTGGAGTTTTTGGCGATAGCCCCAGACGCTGGCGAAGGAGCCGGGGAAGAGAGCGACGGTGCTGGTGCCGTTGGCGATGTGGGCGGCGACGACGCTGGTGAGAGCGGGATAGGTGAGCAGCGTGCCGCCGCCGGCGACGGCGTTGACCGCACCCGCCGCGACCGCCGCCAGGCAGAGCCAGAGGTATTCCATGAATGGTGGTTGGCCGCCTTCGTCAAGTGCCCGCGCGGCGCCACGCGGGCGCTAAACGAAGCCGGCATTACTTCTTCTTGTCCTGGATGATCTCGATGACGATCGGCGGCGTGTCGTTCTGAATCGCCGGCGGAGCATCGTTCTTGTCCGGCGGCGCGATCGCGCCACCGTTGTTGTTCTTGGGCGTGCGATGCACGAGCCCGCGCCACTTGTCGGCCGTGCTCTTGTCCGGCTTGCCCCAGTTCACGTCATTCTCCATGTCGTGACATTTCATGCACATATTCCCCGCCATCGATGTCAGGCGGGACTGGACCAGCTGATTTAGCTGCTGCATTTCTTCTTGATTGATGTTCTTCTTGGCCGCCTTCGCTTCGAGGTCGCGCTCCCCCTTGGACAGGCCGTAGGGGTTGATGAGCGCGTAGAGATTCTTGTCTTTCGGATTCTTGACATGTTCGCTGCCGGGACCGTGGCAGCTTTCGCAGCCGACGCCGCGCAGCTCCTGGTTGTGCTTGGCGAGCTTCTTCGGATCGGCCGCCGGGTGGTTCGGCCATTTGGCCAGGTCGGTCACGAGATCGTTGTAGCCGCCGGGGTGCTTCAGCCCGGTGGTGTGGCAGGCCATGCATTCAGGGTCAAACTGTCGGCCGGCGGGATTCACTTTGTCTTCAAGCGTCTTGGTTGCGCTGAAGTGGGGCGTCTTTTCCCAGACCTTGTACGCATCGGCATGGCAATCACTGCAGCGGCCGGAGCCGACGTATGTCGCCTTGAGTCCCTGCGGCGCCCGCTGGTTGAAATGGACCGGGCGCGTCGACCTGGCGAACACATCGAGCATCTTGTTTCGCTTGAGATTGTTGTTGTAATTTTCCATCAAGGCGAGGACCGGGTTGGTTTTCTCCTGGCCTTCTTTGGTCTCCCAGTCCGGATCCATCAAGACCATCTCATACTGCAACCGAAAGTTCTTGCCCTCGCGATAGACGCCGACCAGGCCGACGTACTTCCCCTTGTGCCCGATTTCGATGAGCTGCGTTTTCGGCCCGATTGGCCGCGGGATGGCGCTCGGTTCGGAATCTTGGGTGAGCACCATCATGAGTTGGATTTCCGGAATCTTTTTGTTCTTCAAGCGTTCCTGGTCGCAGAACACCATGGCGGCTTCCGCGAGATCCTTGCGAATTTTCTCAATAGCCATCTGTTGGGCAATGCCTGGGGCCAACTTGATCGTCGGATATTCGTGGTGCAGGATGACGCCGATCTCGACGCCGGCGTCGGCGAACGCCTTCAGCGCGTTCGGAAGCTCCGTCGCGGCCGGCACAAACTTCTCCAGCGGCTTGAGCTCCTCGCGCACGTCCGGACCCAACAAGCTGATGACGCCGATCTTGGGGATCTTCGGATTCCCAAGGTCGATGATCTCGTAGGGGCGGGCATTGAGCTTGTGGTATTCGCCGCCAGCCGCGGCTTCCTTCAGTGACAGCGACACCGGCCGCGGGAACGGCCGCTTGTCGTCCTCGACTTGCGCCAGCCCCTCGCCGAGGCCCATGAGGATTTCGTCGCGGCCGATGCCGACGGCGCGATAGTTCATCGCAGCCAGGGCGCGAATGCTGAGTTCATACTTGAACCAGTTCTGCTTCTGGATGCCCTTGAAGTCCGCCATTTCGCCGAGGTCGATGCCGACGACGTCCCACTTCTTCGCCTTGAGCGACTGGATGAAGTTGTAGCGCCGCGGCAACCCGCCGTACTGCGGCTCGGAGCAGCCGCACTTGTCGTAAAACCCGTGCATCTGCCCGCTGAGGACAATGGCGACGAGCGGCTTCGGCCACTCGCCATAGGGCTTCTGCTGCTCGCCCGCGCCGAGTTCCTGCTCATAGCAATCGTTGCCGGTCGCGCGCATGGCGAGACTGCGCACGGCATAGACGCCGATCGCGGCGATCATCGTCACGGCCAGCGCGAAGCCGAAGAACGGCGCGAGCGGGACGGAGGAGGTTAGTCCGGGCGGAGCGGGTTCGTTGCGCATCTTGCGTCATCCTTGTACCGGGGGCTGATTGTCGTAAGTACATTCATCGCTGTTTTGGCGTGAATTGTCAATCGCGGCTCTGTTCATAGAGAGGTAGGTCATCTCCCGCGGCTGGAACGGCCGGTGTATCATCGGTGGCTGTGTGTGAAACTCGCGCGCGCAAGGCAAGTCATATTCTGGAAAGGTAGGTAAGCTGAGGAAGCTGGGAATGTTCCACGTGGAACATTGGGCAATTGTCGTACGGCGCGTGCAACGCACCGAGAAGTCCGCGGTGCGTTGCACGCAACCTACATGGCTGCCAGCAGTTCGCGCACCTTGTCCCCGATCAGATCGCGCACCACGCGAAATTCCTCCGCCGGCAGATGCTTCGGATCGGGGATGCCCCAGTCCGCTCGGTACTTGGCGCGGACCAATGGGCACTCGTCGCCGCAGCCCATCGTGACGGCGGCGTCGAACTCGATCTGCGGCAGTTCATCGAGACTCTTCGAGGCATGCGTCGCCAGGTCGTAGCCGACTTCCTTCATCGCCGCGCTTGCCCTGGGATTGATCTGCCCCGACGGCCGCGAGCCGGCGCTGTAGACGTCGACGTTCCCCGGCGCGAGCATGCGCGCATAGGCCTCCGCGATCTGGCTGCGGCACGAATTCTCGACACAGACGAAGACGATCCGCTTCACGGATGCAAGGGGTTCATCCATGTTGACATTATATAGCCAGCCATTCAAGGCGGGCACGCGCGTGACCGCCTTGAATGGCTGGCTATATATATGACGGGATGCAAAGCGCGACCGAAACCTGGGACGTGATCGTGATCGGCGCCGGCGCCGCGGGGCTGATGGCCGGCATTCACGCCGCCGTGCGCGGGCGGCGCACTCTCGTCCTGGAAAAGAACCAGAGGCCCGGCGTCAAGATCCTCATGTCCGGCGGTACGCGTTGCAACATCACCCAAGCGACCGACAACCGCGGCATCGTCGCCGCCTACGGGCCGCCCGGCAAATTCCTCCACTCCGCGCTCGCTGCCTTCAGCGTGCAGCAGACGATCGACTTCTTCGAGGCCGAGGGGGTCGCGACCAAGGTCGAGGAGACCGGCAAGATCTTCCCCGTGAGCAACAAGGCGGCCGACGTGCTCGCGGCGCTGGTGCGGCGGCTGGAGCGCAGCGGGGCGGTGCTGGCGCTGGGGGAGGGCGTGTACGAGATGTTGGTCGTTGATGGGCGATTCGCGCTTGCAAGCTCGCTGCGGGCGCTAAACGGGGAGCGGGTGATCCTGACTTCCGGCGGGCAATCGTATCCTGGCTCGGGCACCACCGGCGACGGCTACCGCTTTGCCGTACGCCTCGGCCATCGCATCGTGCCGCCGCGCCCCGCCCTCGTCCCCTTGACCACTAGCGTGCCCTGGGTCAGCGAGCTGCGCGGCATCACGCTGCCCGACGTCGCGGTGCGCATTGTCGATCAAGAAATGTGCCTCGCGCAACGGCGCGGCTCGCTGTTGTTCGCCCACTTCGGGCTGTCCGGGCCCGTCGCTCTCGACGTGAGTCGAGTCGTCAGCGGCCACGCGGCGCCGCAAGCGCTGGTGCTCGAAGTCGATCTGTTGCCGATGCTGACGGAGCAAGCATTAAGCGATTGGCTGCGCGACGAATCGCTGGCGTCGGGCAAGAAGCAGCTCGCGGTCGTGCTGGCCCAGCAGGTGCCGCGGCGGCTGTGCGAGATACTCCTGGAGCAAGCCGGCCTGGCACGAGAGCGCAAGGCCGCCGCCCTGACGCGCGAGGAACGCGAACGTCTGGTCCGCGCGATCAAACGCTTGCCGATCCCGCTCACCGGCACGCTCGGCTTCAAGAAGGCGGAGGTGACCGCGGGCGGCGTCGCTCTCGACGAGGTCGATTCGCGCACCATGCAGAGCAAGCTGGTGCCGAATCTTTATCTGGCGGGCGAAATCCTTGACCTCGACGGCCCGATCGGCGGGTACAACTTCCAGGCCGCCTGGAGCACCGGCTGGCTCGCGGGGGGTTCGGTGTGATGCCGCTTGCCGTTTGGCACTCGCATGGCGCCATGCGAGCGCCAAACGTATACCACGGGAGTGTTGACTGATGTTCGACGTGAATCCCACCACCACGCTGCTCTACATCCTCATCCCGCTGGCCGTCACCTTTATCGGCCAACGGCTCTACTTGCACCTGGTCAACGGCAACACCGACCTGTACCTCTTCGGCCACAACGTGCATCACCTCTTCGTCGGCGCCGTCATGGCGATCCCGGCCGCGTTCGTGCTGGCGTTTCGTCCCGACGCGCCGTGGCTGACGCTGGGCGCGCTGGCCGTTCTCGGCAGCGGCAGCTCCATGGTGCTCGACGAGCTGGTCTACCTCATCGCCACCGACGGCACGAATGCGTCCTACGTCAAGCCGATCTCGCTGTGGGGAGCGATCATCGCCGAGGGCTTGGCGGTGATTCTGCTGCTAGGGTGTTTTCTCCTCTTCGTTTAGCGCCCGCATGGCGCCCTGGGAGCGCTAAAGCAACGGCTGAAAAATAACTGCCCGATTTGGGGGAGCCGTTGGCGCGCAACGAATTGCCCGCGGAGAACCGCTTACCGTCCATCAGGTTGCGACGATGCGTTGCGCACACAGACACCCCCCCCACCGCGCAATGAAACCGTCATGCCCGGCCGAGGAATCGACGCAACCGACCTAGCGTTTTTTGCTAGCGCGGGGATTGCCGAAATCGGGAAGTCAGTTCTCGAGCGTCCCAAAGGCGCAAGCGACAAGCAATTCGTTACTTTGAAAACGCCAGCACGCGCCCATCCATCAGCGTGACGACGATTTGGTTGCCGCCGCCGGCGATCGCCAAGCCCCACGCGGTCGGCACCGTGGGCAAGGTCTCGCGCCACAGTACCTTGCCGCTGGCGATGTCGAGGGCGACGATGCCCGCCTCGATCTTGTCGGGGTCCCTCTTGTTCGGACGATTCAAGCCCGTGACGACGACGGCGTTCTTGGCGATGGCGACAGCGGCGATCTCGTGAAACACCGGGTTGGACCATTTGCCTTGCAGCTTCAGCTCGGCGACGCCAGCCGGATCGTTCTGCGGCGTGCCGAGGCGCAAGATGCCCGCGGAGGTTTCGAGTTCCATCGTGCTGAGGAACTGGTCGTCTTCGGGCCGCCAGTAAAGCGGGTAGCCGGAGCCGACGACCTTGCCGTTGCGCACATAGAGGTCCTTGCCGCGGCTCCCTTCGTTGGGGGTGAACTTGCCGTCCGCCAGAGCATACGACGCGATCGGCGGCGAGTTGCCGGAGGCGAAGTGGATGGCCTGGTTGTGCAGCAGGAGCGGGCCTTGCACACTGACGCCGCCGGTGGAGAGGTCATCGCCGTCCTTGTAGGCGGAGCTGTGCTGCTGCCATTTGATATTGCCGGTCCGGGCATTGAGGGCGTAGACGTGGGTGCCGTCATGGTTGGAGATGCCGGCGGCGGCATAGACGACGCCGTCCTCGACGAGGACGCTGGGAACAGGCCAGGTCGAGGAGATGGTGCCATAGACGGGGATCATGCGTTCGACGGGAGCGGTGCGGAAGCGCCAGAGCGGTGCGCCTTCGGTGCCGTCGAGGCAGTAAACGTAGCCGTCGCTGGAGCCGACGTAGAGTTTGTCTTCATAGGCTGCGGGAGGATAGCGCAATGGTCCTCCCACATAGGCATTCCAGGCGAGTCGGCCCGTCTTCAGATCAACGCCGCGCAGAATGCCGTCTTGTCCGCCGAAGATGGCGCGCTTGCCGGCGATGATCGGCGCCGTGGGCAAAGTCGCGGATTTTGGCGTCCACGTCCAGGCCGGCTTGACGCTGTCGGGGACCGCGTCGGCGCTGGTCGCGCTGCGGCCGCTATCGTGCCGATAGCTAGGCCATTCGTCCGAGCCGATGACCAGATGGCCGCGGTCCATCGGCACCGGGTAGCGCTCGAGGCGATCTTTTTCGGATGCCTTCGCGAGATAGTCGAACTTCCCGCCCGGTCCGAGGCTGATGACGCCGAGCTGGGTCATGTCGCAACGGCACATCCACGGGCCCCAGAAGAGATAGCCATGCGCCGTGACCACGCCGTCCTGGCAGGCGGGGCGCATCGGCGAGATCACGCCCATTCTCGGTTCGGTGCTGGTGACGTCGAAGGCGGCGGTGCTGCCTCCCTTGCCGCCGCGCGTGAAGATGGTGTCAAAGCAGCCGGTGGCGCGCGTGCAGCGATCGCGGGCGGGGAAGGTCGCCAGCACTTCGCCGGTCAACGGCTCGAGCTTGAAGCTCGAGTTGCCCTGATTGACGCTGCCTTGCCCGAGCGCGTAGAGGCCGTCGGAGCGGAGGACGAGTTGAACGTTGCCGCCCTCCGTCGGGCCCTTGCCTCTGATGCTGCAATCTTTTTTCCACAGGAGCTTGCCGTCCTTCGCTGACGCCGCCACGAGCAAGGGCCGACTCGGCCCGGCGAAGAAGAGGGCATCATCGCTTGCTTTCAGATAGGCGGTCGAGGCGAAACCGAGCAGCCAGTGCTGGGCGTCCTTGGTGTTGCCGAGGGCGGCGAGCAGATCGTTGTCGGTGTTGCGCCAGGCGACCTTGCCGGTTTTGGCGTCGATGGCGAACAGCGATTTGCCTTCGCTGTAGCAGTAGATTTTCCCCTGGCGCATCGCCATGCCGCGGCTATCGATCAGCTCGTCCTCGCGGTGATGCCAGAGGATTTTCTTCGACTTCGGGTCGTACGCCAGCAGGTTCTTGCCGAAGCCGAACTTGTATTGATTGATCCTCCACCACGGCCAGCCGGCGCCGCGAATGCGGTCCCCCTTGAGCGGCTGGTCCGGAAGTTCTTTCTCGCCGACCAGGGCGTAGAGCACGCCGCCCTCGAGAGCCATCCACTTCCACACCGGGCCGTCCGATTTGTCGGCGGGGACGACGATCTCGTCGCGTATCTTGCCGGTCAAGGGGTCGATCAGCTTGCATGACTTGTCGTCGCCGAGGAACAGCGTGTCGGGCGTCGCGATCAGCGTGTTGCGATGGATCATGAACCCCGGTGACAGCTCGCGCTCCCAGAGCACCGTGCCGTTGAAGGCGTTCATCGCCAGCAGCTTGTTGACGAGCGGCTCCTGCGGCTTGGCGCTCGAGCGGTCGCCGAACACCTTGAACACTCGGCCGCCGGAGATGACCGATTGCATCGGCAGCGGACAGTACCACGGCTCGACCATGTAGTGCGTCATGAAAGGCCTCTTCATGACGGTGTCCTGCGATTGCGGATTGTTGTCGGGCGCACGATAGGGATGCGACCATTCGTCGGTCCCTTTCTTGAACGGCTTGGTCAGCGTCTTCTTGCCGATGACGCCTTGGCCTTCGGGCCGCAGTACGCGCAGCACTTCGCTGTCCGCAAGCTTGACATCATTGGAGACGATGACGGCATCGGCAAGATCGTCGGCGAGATAGAGCAAGGCGACGCCGTCGTGAACCCAGACGCGCTTGCCGAGCAGGCCGTTGGCGTCGAGTTCCTTGCGCAGGGCGTCGGCTTTTGCCTTGGGGAGCTGAACGAAGAAGGTCCACTGGCTCGTCTTGGCGAGCTGTCCCGCGGTGAGGCCGATGTCGCCCGCCAGCAGGGCGATGCCTTTGCCGGTTTTGAGCTTCTCCTTGGCCTTGTCTTCACTGGCTGAGAGGGGAGGGGAGAGGCACGCGAGGACGAAGAGCGACAGAAACGCGAAGCGCGGGAGAGCGTGGCGCATGAATACCTCCTGAGTGAGAGCGATGAGGGCTGGCGGATATTATGCCACAGGTCAAACAGGATTTGAATCAAATAATCGCAAAGTCGGAGACAAAATCATGAAGAACCCCAGGTCGAAGCCTTCCCATCAGATTCATGATTTTGTGTGCTGCTGGTCTTGACAGCTTCGGGTTCGACGCTATTGTGCTGCTCTTCATGGGGTCAAGATAGCACGATTCTCGAACCGGGGGAGGTGGACCGTGCGCGCACGCGTTTGGTTCCTGGGGCTGGCGTTATCGTTCGCGCTGGCGTGGCCGGCGTCCGCTCAGCAATTCACGTCATCAATGGGGTCGAAGACCACCGGGTCGTCGATACCGACGAGCATTCCCTCGTTCTTTAGTTCCCCTCTGTCGAAGCCGGACACGTCGGCGTTCTCGGTGCGGCCGCCGGTGCCGGGCCCGTTGAACCTGGGCAACATGATGCCGACCTTTCCGAATTTGCAGAACACGATGCTGTTGCGCAATGTCTTCGGCGGCCCGCAGGCGCTGATGCAGATGCCGCGGCAACAAGCGGCGCCCCCGCCGTCGAAGAAGAAGCAAAAGAACGCGACGTTCTTTCCGTGACCTTATGCCGCTTGCGGCTTAGCGCTCGCGCGGCGCCATGCGAGCGCGAAACCGCAAGCGACGAAATCGATCACCACAGCGTATACCCGCCATCAATCACGAGCGCCGCTCCGGTCATGTAGCGCGACGCATCGCTCGCCAGATACAGGGCGAGCGGGCCGAGGTCTTCGGGTTGGCCGAAGTCGCCGAGCGGGATTTGCGCCTTGAAGGTGGCGATCACTTCGGGATGCAATTTCGACCAGCGCTGGTTCGGCTCGGTCATGAAGCCGCCGGGGAGGATGGCGTTGACGGTGATCTTGTGCGGCGCCCAATCGGCCGCGGTCGCGCGGGTGAATTGCAACAGCGCCCCCTTGGCCGTCTCGTAATGCCGGCCCGCGATGCCGCGCCCCGCGACCAGGCTGTTGATCGAGCAGATGTTGAGGACACGGCCGCCTTGCTTGCGCTCGATCATCGCTTTGCCGATCATTTTCGTGCAGAGAAATGCGCTTGTCAGATTCAGGTCCATCAAGGCGCGCCATTTATCCAGCGGCATATCCTCGGTCGGAATGTTCTCGCGCCGGCCGCCGACATTGTTGATGAGAATGTCGATCGGTCCCAGCGCCAGCGCCTTCGTGCAAGCCGCCTCGCATTCCTCGGCAACGCCGACGTCCCCTTGCAACGCCCAGGCCTGGCGTCCGAGCGCGCGGACATCGCCGGCGGTTTTCTCCAGGCTCGGCGCATCGCGGCCAACGAGGACGACGTCGGCCCCCGCCTCGGCGATGGCGAGGGCCATCTCGCGGCCCAGCCCGCGGCTGCCGCCGGTGATGAAAAGTCGTTTGCCAATGAGTCGAAAACGGTCGAAGACGCTCATGGGGACAATATAGGAAATCCAGTCTTCGTTTAGCGCCCGCGCGGCGCCCTGAGATGGATTGTCCGACATGCAGCCGAGTGGCGCCGCGCGGGCGCTAAACGAGGAAACCCATCACTTCGTCTTCAGCAAGCCGCCGAAGCCGAGGCGGACCTCGCGCGTGTCAGCCGTTTTCACGATGGCGTCACTGACTTTGGCGAGGAGATCGCGTTCGATGCCGGGGCGCCAGCGGTTCATGCTGTCGTGGGCCGCCTTGCCGATGATCTTGGCCGCGTCGCCGCCGAGGCCGTTGATGTGCTCGACGACGAGATTGTCGTAGTGAACCTTGGCGCCGGTGACACGCAGGCGGAGGATGAAGTCGGGCAGGTTGTTCTTGTCGAACTCGACGCGCAGGGTGTTCTCGCAATCCATGTCGAGCTTGAGCTGGGTGCGCGAGCGGACGCTGCCGCTCCAGAGGCGGGCCCCCGACTCCCAGTTTTGCTGATCGTAGTAGACGCCCATCTGGAAGCTCAGGGAGACCTTGAAGGTTTGCGTCTCCGCGTTGATCGTTTTGACGTCATGGATCTTCAGGTCGAGGGTGCGCGGCAAATCTTGCGTGGAGATGATGAGCTTGCGCCATTCGCCATGATTGCGCAGCGACTTCGAGACCTGCGGGCGGATGCCGCGCCACTTGAGGCCGACGGGGACCATGACCTGATGGTCCCAGTTCTCGGTCTTTTCGTAGAGCGTCGCCGGCATGGCGGCGATGAGGAACGGCTTCAGTGATTTGGCGAGCGCAGCCCCCGGCTCGTCCTGCTTGGCCTGAGCCTGGGCAAGCGCGGCAAGCAGCAGCGTCGTCAGAATTGCGCTAAACGGGCGCGGCATGGCAAGGTCTCGGGCAGTCCTTGGTAGCTCTCTTGCGCAACATCGACCGCCGGCGCGGTCCATCTTCATCCTATCTCGGCAGGCAAGGCTCGAAGTCACTTCAGCTTTTGCGTCGTCGGATTCGGCACCCCCGCCTTGTCGCGAAGCACCCATTCGACCACCCAGTCGGGCAGGCAGCGGGCGCACTTGATCAGCAAGCTGAGCTGCCAGGGAAAACAGTACACCTTCTTCCGGCGCTCCAGCGCCTTGATGATCTTCTGGGCGGCGCGGTCGGCGGTCAGCAGCCAGGGCATCTTGAACGTGTTGTGGGCCGTCATCGGCGTCTCGATGAAGCCGGGACAGATCGTGGTCACACGGATGCCGCGCGTGCGCAACTGGATGCGCAGCCCGTGCAGGTACATATTGACCGCCGCCTTGCTGGCGCAATAGCCCGACTCGCCCGGCATGCCCAGAAACGCCGCCAGACTGGAGATTGCGGCGATGTGCCCCTTGCCGCGTTGCAGCATCTCCGGCAACACGCCGGCGATGGAATAGACGACGCCGAGCGTGTTCACCTTGAACATTTGCTCGACTTCCTCCATGTTGATCGGTTCCAGCAGCGTGGGCACGCCATAGCCGGAGTTGGCGATAAGGAGATCGACGGGCCCGAGCTGTTCGCGCAAGGCATGAATGGCGGCGACCGTCTGGGCGCGATCGGAGACGTCGGCGACGGCGTAGGCCGCCTTGCCGCCGCTCGCCCGGATTTCCTGCACGAGGGCTTCGAGCCGATCCTGACGGCGCGCGAGCACGCCGACCGCGCAGTGCTGGGCGGCGAGGGTTTTGGCCAGCGCCCAGCCGAGGCCGCTGGACGCGCCGGTGACGATGGCGACTTGATTGGCAAAGGACATGCTGAGACTGTATCGGCGATCCGTTGACCGGCAAGCATCGTCCGACGTTTGCCGCTAGCGGCTTGGCGTTCGCCCGACACCATGCGAGCGCTATGCCGCAAGCGGCGACATCAGATCGCCCAGCGCGAGCCGCTGCGCGGGGCTCCGGTCTGCTCCAGGTCCTCGTCGCCTTGATTGGCCCAGGCGAGCAGGCGGCGGACGATGTCGCCCGCTTGCCGGCTGTTGCTCGGCGGCAGTCCGCCCGCGGCGGCGCCCAGGCCGATGCCCAGATCGACGTTCAGCCGGCGCTGCACCACGTCGGCGGCGCCCAGGGCGATCTCGCGGTTCGGCAGGCGCGCCAGGTCCCGCAAGCCGCTGATCGCGGCGCTTTTCAGCAGCGTTTCCTTCTCCTGCGACAGGATCGTCTCGCAGGCAATGAGACGCAGCGTCGCCGGCGTGCCGGAGTCGAGCAGCTGCTCCAGGAGGGTCTGGTCAAGTTCCTGGTGGACTTGCAGGATCCGGCCCAATTCGAGGCGCAGGATTGCCGGCGTCTGCGGATCGGCGAGTTGGGTCCGCAGCAACGCTACCAGAGTCGGGTCGGCCTGCTCGCACAGCAGACGGTTGTAATGGGCCGCCAGCGTCTCGGCCGCACGCGCGGAGATCAGGCCCTTCTCGGCGCACCAGGCGGTCAGGTCCTTGACGACCTCGGGCATCAGCAGCTGGCCCTCGGGCAGGAGCGGGCCGTCGTCCTTGAAGAGCGGGTCGGACATGGTGCGGCGAATCGCGAAACGAATCCAGCTCCAGCGATTCTCGCTTTCCCACAACAGCGCCTCGACGGCGGCGCGGCGCACCTCGCGGCTCGGGTCGTTGAGAAACTGGGCCAGATTCTCGATCATCATGCGCTCCTCGAGATTGCCCAGGGCCAGCACCGCGGCGGCGCGGACGATCGGCTCTTCGGCGCGCTGGGCGATCTGCATGACCAGCTCCGCCTGTCCCGGCCGCCAGTCCTTGCGAAACTCCAGTGCCGCCAGGGCCGCCACACGCACTTCCACGCGCTCGTGCTGGAGCATCGCCAGCGCCGGGGCGGCGTCATACGCCAGGGTCGCGCGGAACGCCTTCACTTCGGGCAGACCGCGGCATTGCAGCAGGTCCGCCGGCCACTCCTGCCGATTCGCCAGCCGGGTTGCCAGTCCGTTGGCGCGGCGCAACACCGGGGCGCCCGACTCGATATGCGCCTGATAGCCGAACACGAGGATCGGAATGCCGATCAGAATCCCCTTGGAGAGGTGGGTGAACCAGTCGTTGATGCCGTCGCCGAACCACAACCAGGCGACCGCGGTCAGATACAGCGTTACGATCGACGGACCGATCGGCTGGTTGATCGATCGGCTTGACAAGAACGTCATCAAGCATACCAGCAGTTGAAAAGCCAAGCCCGCCAGCAGCAGCCAGGGCTTCTGGTCCCAGCTCCGCGCCGCCGCTATCAGCAACAACCCGGCCGGCACCAGCAGAATCGCGGTGCGGCCCGTGCCGAAGAAGAGGGTATCGATCATTTTCGACCAGCGCGACGAGCGGATTGCCATGGGCCGCCTTACAAAATGAAAGGATGAATGCCATGGCCGTCTGTACACATGCGCAGCACGGCTATGCCACCTATGCCTGAAGTATGGGATACGCCGGCGGCAAACGCCAATCGAAGCGCACACTTTTTTTGCCCGCCCGCTTTTCCCGACCCGCATCCTCGGCAATTCATGCCGAAGAATCCGCCCGGCGAAACGCGCCGCAAGCCGCGTTCAGGCGATCTTGATGGTAAACTTCACTCGCAGAATGGAGCAACGCAGTGCGTAAGGAGACCGAATCATGGACCGAAGGATTGGCGGGCTGCTCGCCCTGGGATTGCTGACGATCGGCTTTTGCGGCAGCGAATCGACTGCCCGAGCTCAGTATTATCAGCCGTACCATCAAAGCTATCAGCTGAATCGACTCTTCTACTATCCCTACTATTACTTCCCGCACAATTACTGGCCCGCGATGGGTCCGCGCTGGCCCGAAGGTCCCGGCATGCCGTACATGCCGCCGCCGGCCTATCAAGCGTACCCAGCATTTCGTGAGCCGGGCTGGCGTTATGAGCTGTGGCAGCCGCAGCGTTACTACCGCGGCAGCCACTTCTGGCTGGATGTATTCTGATTGCCGCTTGCGGCGTAGCGCTCGCGCGGCGTCGTGCGAGCGCTAGTCGAATTCATTCGATGCAAAATAGGTGCGTCTCGCCGCGCAGGAAGATCTGTCCGCCAGAGAGCGCCGGCGACGCCACGATCGTCTCGCCCATCTTGTTGTCGGCCAGCAACTCGAATTCGGTCCCCGCCCGCACCACCTTCACCGAGCCTTCCTTGGTCGCGATGTAGACGCGGTCGGCGGCCCCGACGGGCGATGCGTGGAATTCGTTGCCGAGCCGCTCGCGCCAGACGGCCGTCCCGCTCTTGGTGTCATAGCAGGTGACGAAGTTGCGATCGCCGGGCAGATAAAGTTGGCCCTGGTACAGCAGCGGCGACGGCAAGAACGCATTCGCCTTCTTGTTCTTCCACACCACGTTCGACTTCGTCAAATCGCCGCGGCTGCCGTCGAGCTTGATCGCCATGGTGTTCTCGCCGGAGCAAGCGAAGACGATATCGTCCATGACGACAGGGCTGGGAATGCACTGGAAGTGCATGCCGTCCACGCGCCACAGCTCCGTTCCGTTGTCGGCGTCATAACTGCGCACGAAGTTGGTGCCGAAGGTGACGATCTCGAGGCGATCCTTGACCTTGACCGGCATGGGACTCGACCAGTTGACGGAGCCTGGGCGGTCGGCCTTCCAGCGATTCTTGCCGGTCCTCGCCTCGACGGCGAGCAGATACGATTGGCTCCAGTGATCGATCTGCACGTAAAGGGTGTCGCCGTGCAGAATCGGCGAGGTCCCCAGGCCCCAGCGATTGCGGAAGGGGCCGTACTCGTCGGCGAGGGAGCGAATCCAGGCAGGCTTGCCGTCCATATCGAGGGCGGCCAGCTCGCCGGTGCCGAACAGGACGTAAACGAGTTTGCCATCGGTCGCCGGCGTCGGCACCGCCATGCCGCCCAAAGGGTAGAGATCGGTCGGCGCGGAGCCGAACAGTTTGCTGTGCCAGAGCTGTTTGCCGTCCTTGCGGGCGTAGCAATGGATGTGAAGCCGATCGTTGAGCCGGCCATCGGAGGCGGTGAGAAAGACGCGGTCGTCCCAGACGATGGGCTGGCTGACGCCCGCGCCTGTCAGTTGGACCTTCCAGCGCACGTTCTTGATGGCGGACCATTCGAGCGGGAGCTTCTTCTCATTCGAGATGCCGCGATTGCCGGGGCCGCGCCATTGCGGCCAGTTGTCGGCGCGAGTGGCGGTGGCGGCGAAAACAATCGTCAAGCATCCGAGCAAACTTCTCATCTGTTCTCCAAGCTTAATGGTACCCGAGTGAGGTCTATCTTCCCCGAGGATTGGCCTGTTTCGCCAGCACCAGGATCGAATCAAGGACCTGAACAATCTCCGGATCAACGTTCTCGGGAGTAAGGTGCTTCACCAACACGTGATAATTCGTCTTCGTCAAGAGGTTGCCAAGTTCAAGCTTGTCAAAAAAGAGTGTGAAAAGTCGATCGAGGAATTGTTCACTCATGCGCGTGTCGATCCACCATCGATCTTTGGGATCGCGCTGCGCCGCGCGGGGTACGAATTCCTCAATGCACTCTTTCATGATCTTGCGTCGCTGCTCGCTCTCGGCGGCCTCGAACAGCGGTCCCGGTGCCGACTCTCTCCCTGACGCCGATGCCCAGGCGAGCAAGGTCTCGGGCTGGCAGAAGTAATTCTCGATCTCGCGGCGCTTCCACATATATTCCTGGCGCTCCGGCAACGGCTGCAAGGTTCTCTCTAGGCGGTCACAGAGCGTGAAGCTAACGAGATCGCGTTTGGCTTCTCGGAGACCGTGAAAATGATGCCGTGCCATTTCTGGCTGATTGAGAATGTAATGAACGAAAGGAGTTTGTAACCATTCTGCCAAGGGATGGTTCGTGAGTTCGGCAAAGGCACGCAAAATCGCCAGATCTGTTGAGCCTTCCAAGTACAACACCCACCCTGTCTGCTCTGCCTGATAATATTGATCGAAGCCGATTTCCTTCAGCGCTTTCATGACTTGCGAACCGCGATCGTCCATGCGATGTGGCTCGCCTACGAACGCCACGACCACATCGCGATCGGCAGCTTCGTTGAGAATTACTTCGGAGTGGCTCGCCGCAATGATCTGGCTTCCTAGGGCCTGCGCGGACTCTGTTAGAAGCTGGTATATTTGCCGCTGGCGCAGGATTTCGAGATGGGCGTCGGGTTCATCGAAAAGCAGTACGGCGCCTGGGTTCGCCTCAAGATAGGCAAGCAACATGAGGGTTTGTTGCAGCCCGCGTCCGACTGACGATAAATCTAGTCGAATTCCCCTGTCGCTGTAACTCATTTCGATCTCACTACGCTCGGGAGTGTAACGCGGATCATGCAGAGTTACGCCGAATAGTGCTTCTATTTTCTTATGGACTCGATCCCAGCGATCTTGCTTGCCATTGCCGTTCTTGGAGATCATGTAGCACAGGTTTCGCAGAACCTCAGCAGTTCGGCCCTCGCCAATCAGAATATCGATCTCGCCGCGCTCCTTGCGAAATTCTTGCGCGGCCAGGCCAGACATAGGTGGCAAAAATGCAATGCTGACTCCCGCGGCTTCTTCAGGAATCTCCATGCGCTTTGCTTCCCTCACGGGCAAGTCGTCTTGGTTGGGGAGTCGGAGAGGCCTTACTAAGAACGATTCCTCGTTTGCGTAGTCAAATTCTAGGCCGGCCTGCCATGCTTTTCCTGCTGTCACTCCTTCTACCAACAGGTCAATCCGAACATTTAGCGTGTAGTTTTTGTCGCCGCGCTTAACTCCTTCGCGAATGTGGAGGTTTCTCCAAAGCAGAACAGCATTGGGCACTGGGGCGGCAAACACGTCCTTGCGATTTACCGTTACGCCAATTCGTTCCTTGGCCTTCGATACCTTGGCCCGGCGTTCAAACCACCTTCGCATTCCCAACTGCCACAACGAAAGGGCCTGCAACGCTGAGGTCTTGCCAGAATTGTTCGAACCGATGAATACGACGGGATTTCCGAGTTCGATTTCGACTCGCTGAAATCGCTTGAAGTTCTGGAGTATTAGTTTGGTCAACATATCGGTGCTTTTGCGCGGATGGGCGATTGCCAAGGCTATATGATATGAAGCAATTTCTTTGATGCCTGTGCCACCTTCGCTACCGCTTCATTTCAATCCCCTTGCCCGTCGCATCCACCACGCGCAGCATGAACTCCCAGTTCGGCTCCGGGTTCGGGGCCATCGTCTGGCAGATTTTCACCAGCACCGTGTTCTTGCCCGCTTTCAGCTCGACGGGAAAGCGGTGCCGATCGTGGCGCACGCCGTTGCGCCATTCCTCGAAGGCGAAGACCTTGACGCCGTTGACATAGACGGTGAAGTTGTCGTCGGCCGCCCCGCGCATCTCGGCGTTCAGCGCCTTATCGATAGTGAATTCGGTGTAGGCGAAGGCGACGGCATCGTCGGCGTTGCCGAGCGCGTTCTTGTCGGTGAGATTGACGAGGGCCTGATGGCGGTCCTTCGAAGTCGGGGCGGTTTCTTTGACCTTGAAGTGCTTCCAGCGGAGCTTGCCGTTTTGGCCGTCTAGTTTTTCGGTGAGATCGACCTTCTTCTCCGGCGGATAGGCGAGATGGAAGCCCTTCTGTCCCTTGCCGTCGAAGGGGCCGATGAGATGCCAGTCCATGAGGAAGCCGAGGTGCGCGCCGACGGAGACTTTGATGCCGTTGGCTTCGAGACCGACGGCGGCGTCGCGCGCTTGCTGAAGGTCGCGCGACTTGTCGAAGGCGCGCTGATAGAAGGGCAGTTGTTTGGCGGACGTGGGTGCGAACGCCAGCAGCCAGGCGATGGCGTCGTAGCGGAACTCGGGGTCGTCCTCCCACTCGCGAACCAGTTTCTCGCGCGTGCCTGGTTGCAGTCGTTCGACGAGCTCAAGAGCGTAGCGACGCGCCCGGCCCTGCTTGGAGCTGTCGTTGACGAAGGCCAGAATCTTGGCCGAGTCGATCTTCTTGCCGCCGGTCTTCATCTCGCGCTCAACGACCTGATCGAACGCCAGCCGCAGCCAGTTGGCGGCGACGGTGTCCTTGGTGTTCATGCCTTCGAGCAGCGCGGGCACAATGGCGGCATCCGCCTGGCTGAGCCGAGCCCACGCCGCGCGGCCGTCCGGCGTGCCGCAGCCTTGCTTGACGACGGTGGCGATATCTTTCTCGAAGTTGACGCCTGCGGCAATGGCAGTGCAACTGATGACTACGAAAAGACTACCCAGGATCATTCGCATGAATATCCTCGATCATTTACGCCGCAGCCCGCATGATCGCAAATGCTCGTTCACCCATTCGGCCTCTTCGTCGGGCAACTCCACGTCTGGCGGTTTCCGATAGTCCACCACCAGATCGAACCCACCTGCATCGTAGACGCTGGCAAAGGCACGCTGCAGATCCAGCAGCACGTCTGCATCCCCTTTCAAGAGAGGAACGGGAACGGTTGGCAGTCGGTCGCTCATGCTGGCGGCCCAGACTTCCGTCCACGCTCGCTTGCGCGCTCGGTTCAACAGGACATAATAGGCGCCCGGAGGGTAAGGATCATCCAATGGAATCCGCCGACCCTGGTGATGCAGATCGATCTCCAACAAATGCGCGGAAGTGTGCAGAAATCTCTGGCGTTTGCGCAAATAGGCCGCGCGGCCGCTTCCCTTGTTGGTCGGCGACAACAGTTCGATCGCGGTGACCAGCCGGCGCTCGGCGACATCCCGAATCATGATGCGGAGGTGTGGAATTCTGGTCGCCAGGTGAGTTCGCAACTTCACGCCAGGCGCAGCGCTGGTTGCGGTACCAGCCGTCGGTCCGTTGCCGCGATTTCGCGTCTTGCGAATGCCCACGTCGGGAATCGCCCGCTTCGCAATCATTATCTCCTCCATCGCGCCCCGAATGTACTTGCGCTCGGGCAAGGCCACGTATTTTGGACGCAACTGCGGCACGAGTTGCTGGGCAATCACAACACCCAGTTCCGCATGGACACTGGTCCAGAAATTGCCTTCGAGATAAGGATCCATTCCAGGAAAAGGCGAGGGCATGTTAACCTCGACAACGACCACGGTTTACCATCGCCCATCTTACCACTTCGCCGCCCCGTCGTACCGCCCGAACACATCCGCCAGGGCGTTCATGATCTCGCCGACGGTGCAGCGCGCCTCCGCCGCCTCCAGCAGCGCCGGCATCAGGTTCACCTTCGTCGCCGCCAGCCGCCTGATTTCGTTTAGCGCTCGCAGGGCAGCGCCGGCATCACGATTGGCCTTCAGCTTCCTCAACCGCCCGATTTGATCCTTCTCGACAGCCTCCTCGACCTGCAAAATATCCATCGGCTTCTCGTCCTTCTCGACGAACGCGTTGACGCCGACGATCAACTTGCGCCTGGCGTCAATCTCGCGCTGATACACGAACGCGGCATCGGCGATCTCGCGGCGGAAGAAGCCGGCTTCGAGGGCCGCGATCATGCCCCCCTTCTGCTCGATCTGCTCGAAGTACTTGCGGGCATCGTCCATCATTTGTCGCGTGAGCGTCTCGACGAAGTAGCTGCCGCCGAGCGGATCGACCGTGTTGGTGACGCCGGTTTCATACGCCAGCACCTGCTGCGTGCGCAGCGCCAGCGTGACGGCGTGTTCGCTTGGCAACGCCAGCGTTTCGTCCATGCTGTTGGTGTGCAGCGATTGGCAGCCCCCCAGCACCGCGGCCAATGCTTGATACGCAACGCGGATCAGGTTCACCTCCGGCTGCTTGTCTTGCAGCGAACAGCCGGCGGTCTGGGCATGGAAGCGCAACTTCCACGACGCTTCCCTCTTCGCTCCGTACTTGTTACGCACCATCTCGGCCCACAGCACGCGAGCGGCGCGGTACTTGGCGAGTTCCTCGAAGATGTCGTTGTGGGCGTTGAAGAAAAAGCTGAGCCGGCCCGCGAAATCGTCGATCGCCATGCCGCGCTCGAGGCACTGATCGACATAGTGAAACCCGTCGGCCAGCGTGAACGCCAGCTCCTGCACCGCGGTCGAGCCGGCCTCGCGGATGTGGTAGCCGGAGATCGACACGGTGTTCCATTGCGGCACTTCGGTGGCGCAGAACTCGATCACGTCGCACACGAGCCGAACCGACGGCTCCGGCGGGAAAACGATCTCGTTCTGGGCGTGAAACTCCTTGAGGATATCGTTCTGAATGGTGCCGCGCAGCAGCTTCCAATCAACCCCCCTTCGCTTAGCGTTCGCAAGGAAGTACGCCATGATAATGATCGCGGGAGCATTGATCGTCATGGAAACCGAGACATCCGCGAGGTTGATGCCGTCGAACAGCACGGCCATGTCATCAACCGAATCGACGGCGACGCCGAGCCGGCCGACCTCGCCAAGCGAACGCGGATCGTCGGAGTCCAGGCCCATGAGCGTCGGCAGATCGAAGGCGGTGGACAGACCGGTCTGGCCCCGGTCGAGCAGGAATTTGAAGCGTTCATTGGTGTGGGCAGCCGACCCGAAGCCGGCGAACTGGCGCATGGTCCAGAGCCGCGAGCGATACATGGAGGCATGCACGCCGCGCGTGAACGGGTACTGGCCGGGAAAGCCGAGATCGGTCTCCGGATCGAAGTCGCGCAAGTTCTCGGGCGTGTAGAGTGCCTCGATGGGCACGCTGGAAACGGTGGTCGGCGGCTGCTTGCGCGGCGGGGCGGCGGCGTTTTCCTTCGCCCAGCGCTCCTGGGCGGCGGTGTCGATTGCAGTGGCCATGCGTCCCTCGGTCGTAGGGACAAGCTGCCAGCTTGTCCCTGAGAATCCTGGGACAAGCTGGCAGCTTGTCCCTACGTCGTGACACACTCATTGTATCCGGAATGACTTGCGTTGCAGGAGCCTCACGCAAAGCCGCCAAGGCGCATAGAGCGACAGCGATGGACGTGAAGATAGCGTCAAAACCTGGCGGCCCTGCGTGAGAATTCTTGCCATCAAAAATCGGCGAACTGGCGGACTTCCAGGAGGACGACGGAGCGAAGAGATTCGTAGATGACGTAATAGAAGGCGATGGGCCGCAAGATGCCGTGGCACATGATCCCGCCGCCGACGAGCTTGTGAAACTCGGGGTCGCCCCAGCCGTGCGGATCGTCCTTGAGCCGGCGGACCGCCTCGAGGAGAATTTGCTTGAACACGGGCAGTTCACCCGCTTCTTGGGCGCTCGCCGCGATGGCCTCGATTTGCTGGGTAGCCTGGGGTATGTGCTCGAGCTTGTAACCGTCCGTTGATCCTGAGCTCATGCCGGCCTCTCCGCGTGATTTCCCAGGTTCGCGATGATCTGCTCGAGCGGCGGCTCCTTGCTGATCTGGGCGAGGATGTCTTCCTGGGTGAAGGCGAACTCTTTTTGCGTGAGCGCATACATCGCCTTCAAATCCGCGGCGCGTTCGGCTTCGAGCTGCGCCAGGCGTGCCCGCAGCTGGTCGCGTTCCTCGATCAGCTCCGCGCACTGCTGCTGC
>JACXTT010002039.1_pt1 | contig 32588 bp, 18 predicted proteins | sample 9270951 | NCBI WGS metagenome assembly JACXTT01 (sample SAMN15532306, study PRJNA645909) | rock metagenome | isolation source: weathered quartz diorite | place: Puerto Rico | collected 2017-06-21
ACCGGCTTTGGCTGCGCAAGGTGGGTGACATCTAGAACTTTCAAGCCGTCGCGATCCACCACAAACGCATACCGGAACTGCACCGCCACTCCTCGTGGATCGTTCAACACTGGCGGCCCGATTTCGGCAGTCACCTTCGGCTGTAGCGGATTGTCGAGATCAATAACTACCAGCCCACGATCGCAGAGAATGTATGCGTAGGTTCCGGCAATGGTGATGCGGCGCGCGCCATTCAGAACCCCATTAGGATTAAACGCCATCGCCCGCTTAAGAAAGTTATTCGCCGGATTGCCATCGAGCAGGGTACTCACGCCCGGGCTCTTGCCCTTGAGGTCGGGGTCGCCAACGATCACCAAGCCTTCGTACTTGTCGGTGACGTAGAGAAATCCATACATCACGTGAACTGCCTGCTCCTCGTTCTCCTTGCGATGCGAGCGCAACGGGTCCACGCCCAGCGTAGTCGGCGTCGCTACCGCAGTCGCATATTTGGTGGGCAAGTAGAAACGCTGCCCCAGCGGCGAAACTGGCGCCGTGACCATGCGCTCCGAAATATCCTTGTTGTCGATGTTGGCAATGTCGTAGATGCGAAGTCCACCCTTACCCATCGCGGCGTAGAGATATTCTCCGCGTGCCTGCACGTCGAGCACTTCGGCTCCCGGATGATGGTAGGCCTCTTTCAGCGCACGATGGTTTGCAACGTGCTTCTTGTAATTCTCGGGATAAGCGATCTTCTGGAAGTCACTGCCGATCACAGCGGGCGGCTCGTCATGCTCGGTCACTGCAATTGCTTCGTAGCCATCGTTGCCAGTCGCGACGAAAACATAACGTCCCATGAAGTTCATGAAGTTCGTGCCCTGGAGGAGCAGTTGCGCCATCCAGGCATTGTTGTCATTGGCACGCGAGACGTGGCAGTCCGTGCAGCTTTTCGTTTCCTTTCCGCGGACCGTGTGCGGCACAAACGTGCTGAAGGCCTGTCCGCTGAAGCCCTCCGCTGAAATGGTTTGCTGCTGATAGTAGAGCCAGTCGCGGTCGTTGTTTTGCGAACTGACCAGCACTGCGCACGCTGAACGCACCGGCGCCACGCGATTTCCCGTCACCGTGCCGTCAATCCCGAGCGTGTAGATGTCATCCCGGAGGACCTGAAAGTTGTAGGAAGTCCAGTTGCGCGTAGTAAGGCCTTCGTTGTGCAACATCGGCATGCGCTGGTTGGCGGTCATCGAAAGATGACAGCCATAGCAGGTGGGCGCCCATGAGGAGTGACAGGTGTAGCAGGTCATCCGCGAGTTCTGGTGAGCGAGCTTGGATTCATCTTGTGTCGCCTTGCCCCAAGTTTGTCCGTCCTGCTGAATGGTCTTCGCCAGTCGCGATTTCTCGCTATAGTGCGCATTGCCGGGAGTGATCGTGTCCCGTACCTGCACGACTTCCCATTCCTTCTCCTTGTCGAGCATCGAGCGCTGATACAACCGGTCGTCCTTCCAGTAGAAGCGCCGCTCCTGCCAGGGTGTGCGCAGTCCGGCGAGACTGGTGCCGCCCGCGGGCGCGGCGGTGCCGGACGTCACCAGTGAAGTGCGTTGCTGAATCGTGCCGTGGCAATCCACGCAGTCGATTTCGATCGCGTTGCGCGTTTCGCCGTAGAGCTTGCCATTGCCGTGACTGTCCTGCTCGAAGTGGCAGTCGATGCAATGCATCCCTTTTTCGAGATGAATGTCTTTCAGATGTACTGTCTTTTTCAACTTCTCGGGATCGTCGAAGGAAACAATCTTGTCATCCGGATCGAGCAGGTTGCCTTTGCGATCGCGCTTGAAGACAGCGCGAAAGATCCAGCCGTGACTATGGAAATCGGCGAACTGCGTGTGCTGAAGCTGCTGGTTGAATTCAGGGGTGCCGGTTTTTTCGAGAAAGCCAGTGTCGGACCACAGGCCGCGAACCGCCGAGCCCTCGGGATTCCGCGTCTGGATGCGGTTTTGCTGGTTTGCGTTCGGATGCTGCTGCACGGCAGGCCACATGTGTTCGCCATCCATTTCGTTGTCCCACCAGGTGTAGCCGAAGTAGGTGGAGACCATATTCGTACCCGGATGAATGTGGCAGACAATACACTGGCTCGACGGGATGGAGCGCGTGAACTGATGGCGAATGGGATGGCCGGACTCGTTGCGGGGAATAGTGGGATCTGCGGTCGCGGCCTGTCCCTGATTGCCGTGGACTGCGTAGGCGCCGGAATGCTCCGGCGAGCGGTCGTTGGCATAGACGACGTGGCAGGCACTGCATCCACTGGCACGGTAATCGCCGGGCTGATCGTTTGTACCCGGAAAGGAAAGTAGTGGGTCGAGCAGGCGAGTCTTCTGCAGGCCCAGAAAAACCGGGTCGGTCCGCAGTTCCGTGCCGAAACCGCGGGAGCTTAGTTTGACCTCGGGTTTTCCAGGATTTTCTTCCGGGCTGGGATTTCCAACTTCCGGTTTTGGTTTGCCGCCACGCTCAAACACGCGCAGCACATTGCCAGGTTGAGAAATTTCCCAACGCTCCAGCGGATCGAGATAAGGCAGGATTCCCTTCTTGCTGATCTCCTCCGGCGTGGGAAGAGGAAAAGTCATCAACCGCCGTGGACTGCCATCCGGACCGTAGCTCTCGCCGAACTGTGGAGTCTTCAAGGGAAAGGCGCCGTTGTTGTAGAGCGCCGCGCCCCACAGCATGGCACCGTGCGTCATCATGCTGGTTTGAACCTTGCGTACTTCAGAAGTATGGCAGCCAGAAGTTCCGCAAGTCTTTTCCGCAACGCGCAAGTCTCCGGGATTTACGAAACGGACGTAGTCCCAGTTTTCGCGCAACCAGTTAGTGTAGGAACGCTCAGCGTTGGCGGAAGAGCGCGCATTCTCCGGATTACGGGGTTGCGGATGGGCTTGACTCTTCGCCTGAGCATACCCGGCGGAATTCTGCGGACTGCCCGGGGCAATGCGCGCTTCGCTATTCCCTCCGTGACAATCGGTGCAACCCAAACGAATCGTGCCCGTGGTATGCATGGTGGGACTGTCGGTTGCGCTGTGGCACGTCAGGCAACCAGCCGACTTCCGGTCGGCGTCAAACTGCGTTTGCATAAGTAGAACGCTTTCGTCGCTTTGCGCAGAAGCGAAACTCTGAGTACGGATCGCGAACGCGAGACACAGTAAGGTCGTCGCGGCGAGAACAACAAATACGTTGTGACCAGCAAATCTCACGTTCCCCTCAAGTGCGTTCAAAACTGAAACTTCACCTTGGCGAACACCGAAAACAAAACCCTGCCGTTGAAAATGTCTTCCAAGCTCTGACCCGGCACCAGCGCCGACGCTCCGCCGCGTACAACAATGTTCTCGCTCAGCGGCGGGCGGTACTCGAAGCCCGCGCCAAAATCCGTCCCGATACTGTGACGGATCGGACGTTGGAACAACAGCAACTCCAGTGGCTCGGTGCGATCGAATCGTAAATAGTTCGAGTTGACGAACGCACGAAGCTTCGGCGTCACATCGAAATCCGCTCCCAGATTGAAAACGTAAATTCCCGGGTTGACGAAGTTCGCCTGGCCCTCTTCTTTGCTCGACCGCAGATCGGGCAACAGGCTCATCGGCGTGACTAACGCCACGCCGGTGGCTGTCAGACGAATGCCTTGGTGGTCCCAGAAGCTGAAATCGCTGCCGGCAAAATGAGTGTTGTCCACGATCGAGTCGAATCCGCGCGCGGTGCCGTCGGTGCGGGAGGGGCCGGAGCGATTACTCGAATCGCCGGAAGCGTAAAAAAACGAGGCGCGATAACGCGCCCAGTCTTTGTCAACGGAGAGTTCCAAAGCCGCCATCTGCGCGTTAATGTTCACGTGGCGGCCGGCGATGGTATTGAAGTCGTCGTGTCCCAGCGCCTGATAGAAGGCGTTGCTGACGTTGATCCGTCCGATGTGGCCATTTCCGGTCCATCCCAAGTAGTAGGCCCGAATGTTGTGCGGATGAACCGTGCCATTCACCACCGCTCCGACCGGCGCGGGACGCACTAGGAAACCGTTGTCGTCGTAGTGGATGCTGGCGTCGTCGCGGTTGTAGTGGAAGCTGAATTCGGTGGTGTAGCCCTTGGCGAGAAAGTCTTGTATGTACAAATTCGCGACATAAACCTGCTGTCCGCGTTTGTGGAATGAGTTCAGTCCGCTGTTGGTGTTTTTTTCGAGGAGATCGAACCACGCTACGTTGTAGGCCAGCCGATTCGATCGCAGATTCCCAAAGAAGCGGACGCCAGGTTGCTCTTCTGAGAAAAGAAATCCGCGGAAATCGCTGGTGAATTGTTGGATTCCGGCGCGCACGGAGACGAAATCGTAATTGGGACTGAGGTCGCGTAGTTTCGCTTCGACAAAGGCCTCCTGCAAGCCGACGTGCGAGTCGAAACGATTCGTCCCTTTGCGAGTGTCGACATTCACGATCCCGCGCTCGCGCGTTTGCAGAAAATTAAGATTGATCTTCGGCGTGAGGCGGATTCGAAAATCCACAGGTCGAAAACTGGTATCGCCGCGGAACAGGTCGAACGACAAACGCAGATTCTCGCTGACAAACGTCTGCTCGCCGCGCCCGAAGAACCCGCTTTCGCCGGGATCCTGGGAATTCAAGCCGCTCGGTACCGGCAGGCGGCGGCCGTCGAATCCGGTTTCGCTGGTGCCAGTGAAATTGAAGAACCAGCGCTGGCCAAGAAGAAAGATCGGGTAGTCGCCCTTGATCCGGTTTCGGTTGAAGGGATCGTACCAGTGACCTTTCACATAGGGCGCATCGGGCTGCGTCTCGTAGCGGCGCCACTCGGGCATGGAGATGTCCCAGCGGTCAGGGTTGGGTGAGAAATTTGCGGAGGCGGGAGGGATCTGCTCCGGTGCCACTTGCGCGGTTCCCGCTTGGGAAGCCGGAGGGCGCATCCCGGGATACTGAGTGGCAGGACTGGCAGGCACCGCAGCACATAGAGTTCCTGGCACGCCGGATGGGCACGTGGCGGCCGGAACTGCCTCACTGGACTCATGGAGTGCAAGTTCGAGCAACGTAACGGGACCGCTCACCTGGAAGTTGGTGATGGTCTGCGTCTCGAATCCTTCCCGCGTAAGTTTGATATCGTACATGCCCAGGCGAACATCGCGCAGACGGAAGATGCCTTCGACGCTCGTTGTGACGGAGTAATGCTGGCCGCCGGCCGTATTCCGCAAGTCAAGCTGGACGCCAGGAATGCCGCGCCCCTGCGAATCGCGAATCACCCCCTGCACTGTCGCCGTGCTGGCGGGAGAACGTTCTGGAATGCGGCGGTCCGATTGAGGCCGACGCGCTGACAGAGGTGTCGTTAGAGAAAGCAGCAGAAAAAGTCCGAAGCACAGCAGACGCAAAACGGACCACCGGAGCGCGCCTCCGCCTGTCTGCACCCGTCAGCACCATCCCAAGGAGAGTCAGTTCCCTTGGTACCATAGCGACGGCACGGGAGCAAAGGAAACTGCGGAGTGGGACTACGGTTGGTCACTAGACAACTACACGGGGCGAGTAGGGCGATGAACGTCGCGTGGCCAGACGCACGCGGTACGGGAAAGAGTTCAAGAGGCAGACGGTGCAGAACATTCTAGAGAGGGCCGAACGCGGCGCGGTATGATGTTGCCGACTGATGACTCGGCAGCACATCCTTGACGAAATACGGCGCACTGCTAAAACCAACGGCGGTGTGCCACTGGGGTTCAAACGATTTGAGCAAGCGACAGGGATCAGGCACAACGACTGGTTTGGAAAGCACTGGGGCCGATGGGGTGACGCGCTACAGGAAGCGGGATTCGCGCCAAATACTCTTCAGGATGCCTTCAGCGACGATGTTGTAATCGCAAAGCTCATCGCCCTCATTCGAGAGCTTGGGCGTTTCCCCGGCACAGGTGACATTCGCCTGAAGAAGCGTAGCGACTCGTCGTTCCCAAACGAAAAGGTTTTTGAGGGTCACTTCGGTTCCCGTGCGCGGCTCAGGCAGGTGGTTTTTGAATACTGTCGCAGTCATGCCGGGTTCGAGGACGTTCCCGCGCTGTGCGGGCCGATGGGGTCAAAAGGTGACATGGAAGAGTCAGGCACCGACGAGAAACCAACAACTGACGTTGTGGGGTTCGTCTACCTGATGAAGCACGGGAAGCACTACAAGATCGGAAAAACGAACGCGATTGGACGCCGCGAATACGAGCTTGCAATCCAACTCCCTGAAAAGCTGCGCACTGTCCACGTCATCAGGACCGATGATGCAGATGGCATCGAAGAGTACTGGCATAAAAGGTTTGCAGCGAAGAGGGGCAACGGTGAGTGGTTCACTCTTGATGCCGCCGATGTGCAAGCGTTCAAGCGTCGGAAGTTCATGTAGTTATTAGGGAGGACTCCATGACACTGAAACAGCTTTTTGTGCAGACTGCCCTGACCTTTGTGGCAGCATCCTTCGGCGCAGTTGTCGGCGCATTCCTCGCACGCAGGACGGAGAGATTCAAACATCTACAAGAGTTGCGGTCTACCGCCTACGCGGATTTCCTGTGCGGGTTTGCGAGAGTGGGCAGAGCGCAGCAGGACGGAAACAAGGATGAACGTAGTAGGCTTGAGGAACTGGAGGGTAGAGCCATTGTAACGGACTCGCGCAGCCGAATTGCAATCTATGGCGGACACCATGTGGTGGCGGCGCTTTCCAAGTTCGTCAGCCTTGGTACTCAGACACTCTCACCAGAAGGAATGCAGGCATTCGCGGAGTTGTGTAGGGTCATGAGAGATGAGTCAGGCCGAGAGCACGCAGCGGTTGAGGATATCAAAAGGGTGCTCTTTAGCTGAGACCTACAGTTTTGTGTGCTGATTCGACTCGCACACGATTACTCCATTTTGCCTACTTCGTCTTCATCACATAAACCCCATCCCAATCCGCCTCGGGCGCGTGTTGCATGAACTCCAGCACGCGATCCATAAAGATCTGCGTAGGACCATCGTCCGGAAAGTGAGTCAGCATCTCTCCCAGACGGCTGGCTGCTTCCTGCCAGTTCTGCGCGCGATAGGCTTCCATGGCGTGGTTGTAGCGGGCTAGCAGAGGCTCGTATTTCTCTTTGTTTTCGGCGAAGTCCAGCAGTTCGTAGATCGTTACCGGCAGGTTCTTGCCCTTGACGCGAATCTTGTCGAGATCGCGGCAGACAAATTTGTCGGCGACTTCGCGGTAGGTGCCTTCGCTGATTACGATGCGGCCGCGATATTCCTTGGTGATGCCCTCCAGGCGGGACGCGAGGTTGACGTTGTCGCCCATCACGGTCCAGGCCAGGCGCTTGTTGGAGCCCATGTTGCCGACGTTGACGGGGCCGGTGTTCAAGCCGACGCCGATCGCAATCTGTTTGCGGCCTTCGGCTTTCCACTTGGCGTTGAGCTTGTCCAAGCCTTGAATCATCTGCAAAGCACAAGCGCACGCCCGGTAGGCGTGATCGGTCTGCGGATAGGGCGATCCCCAGAACGCCATGATGGCGTCGCCAATATATTTATCCAGCGTACCGAGGTTGTGGAAAATCACCTCGGTCATCTCACCCAGATATTCATTCAGCAGCAAGACCAGCTCATCGGCGGTCAGGCCCTCGGAAAGCGTAGTAAAACCGCGGATGTCGCTGAACATCACCGTGAGATCCTTGGTCTCCCCACCCGGCCGGATGTATTTCTGCGGATCCTTTTCTATCAACGCGATCACGCCCGGCGAAAGGTACTGCGAGAACGTCTTACGGATTTTCCGCTTCTCGCCCTCTTCGAAAATCATCCGGAAGCTGGTAATGACTGCATAGTTGACCACCAGCGTGCCCGCCGGAATCACACAGCTCAGCCAGAGTCCCCAATGCGCAAAGCTGAAGTAGATGAACCAGGCGAATGCGCCGAGCGCGAGAAACACCGAGATCGTCGAATACAGCGGCTTGATGCGGCTGAACCAGAATCCAAAGACCAGTCCAAACAGCAGGATGAACCCTGTGTCGATCATTTCTTCATAGAGGCCGCGCGTGAGGAAACTGCGTCCCTTCTCATCGCTGTGGAGAAGGTTGTCAATGATGTTGGCGTGGACCTCCACCCCCATGTAGCCGGCGTCCTGCTTTTGAAACGGTGTGCTCCGCAAATCGCCGATCCCGAGGGCGGTACCACCCACCAGTACGATCTTGTCCTTGAACGTTGCGGGCGGCACAGCGCCGCTCAGCACATCCCACATCGAATAGTGCTGGTAAGTGTGGTACGGACCCGTGTAGTTGATCAGGACGCTACCATCATGCCAGGGCCGCAGGTTATGGCGGCCAAACTGGATGCGCTCTACGCCGTTTTCAGAGATATAAGCAGCAATCTCCTGGTCCGGAATCTTTTCGTATTCCCGCAGGACCTGCATGGCCAACGAGGGAAAGAAATCCTGGTCCTGATAGCGAACGATGAGCAAGCCCCGCCGCAATGTGCCGTCGGGATCAGGGTTGACGTTAAAGAAACCGTAGGATGCAGCGGCCTCCGCGAGTTGAGCCAGGTTCGCTTCCGCACCCGGATAAACGTTCCCGCCATTCTCTACCCACGCGCGACCCAGATCGAAATCGCGGCCCTGCGACTTGACTTTCAGCACCTGAGGAAACGCCTTGGCCCAGACAATGTTGAAGTATTCCTCCGCCCGCTTCGCATCGGAAGATTGGGCGCGCTCCCGATCCAGAAATAGATGGCCCAGCACCACCCTGCCGGACTGTTGCAGCGCTGCGGCAAACATGGCGTCGTGATCGCCGGCCGCTTCGAGTTGTTTGATCTTTGCTGTGACGTTCGCAGGAGCCGAAGAACCAAGCTCACGCTGTAATTGAGATAGCGCCCGTTCGGCGGAGTTGTTCTCAGGCGTTGGAAAAGTAGCATCGAATGCAATCACACCCGCACCGCCCGTGCTCAACCGGTTCACCAGCAGCGTGTAGGAGGTGCGTGGCAAGGGGAAGGCGCCGACGTTCTGGAGGGTTTTTTCGTCAATTCCAACAATGACGATGCGTTCATCGTGCGGCCGCCGTCCACGCGCTGCAAAACGCATGTCGAGAGAACGCTGCTCAACGTTTTGCAGGAATAGAAAGCCAGCCCGAGTGTTGCCGCCGATCCCGGCAAAGGCAAACAGCGCCAGGCCCGCCAGGGTGACCAGCAAGGCGAGAGCCAGGTCGACCTGTCGTACCGAGAACCTACGCAGCCACGCTGCCCAACGAGACCACCTTTGTTCGCGCAGCGTCATGACCATCGCGATGCCAGGTGACGGCGTAAATATTTATCCGCACTTGGGATTGTTTGGATTGGGGCATCCCTGCGGTCTGGGGGCGGGCGTACTCGTGTTCAGTTGTGTCACCGCCACCGCCCATCCCGCAGCTGCTACCCCGGCACCAATGATAATGTCGCGCACCAAATGCGCATGATGGATCGGAGGCAGTGCGTCGGGAACCGACGTATCTTCGGCGCTCGCCCGCATCAGGTCCGGTGGCGTCGACTGAGGCTCAAAACCCGCGGGAGGAATCACGGAGCTGATCACCACCATCTGTCCGGCGTTGACCAGCACTTGATTCTGAGTCGATTCTCCGGAATTCTTGACGACCTTCGCATTGCCGATCGGCGTGACTGAAACCGTCCCGGTATAGCAGATGACCGTAGTTTTGTTGTTCTCGTAGCCCACAAAAAAATCAGTGCCGATTACGCCGATGACGGCATTGGCCGTTTTCATCTCGAACTTGCCGCCGGGCTGCGTAACCTTGACCACTTTGCTCCGCACCTTGCCGAAATTCATTTCCAGCGAGGTCTGCTGGGAAGCAGCATCGTGCTGCACCACCCGGAGTTCACTGTTCGAGCCCAGGCTGAGGATGGATCCATCCGTCAAACCGGCGCGCAGGCGGCCCTTCTGCTCGGTCTTGAGCAGATCATTCCATTCCAGATCGTCTTTGACCTTGGCAGGCTTGGCGTTCCGCGTGGCCGAAGGAATCAAAGCGCTGATCTGACCCGCAGTTTGTCCTCCCGCCGGCGGCGCACACAGCGCCGGCAGTGGCGTCAGCAAAAGACACAGTAATCCAGCGATAAAGCGTCTGAACGGAATCAAGCCAGTCCCCTTCCCTTGCTCTGAATGTTTTTTGGAGGATATGCAAATTGTGTCACACGAAAGGGGAATGTCAACGTTACGAAGCTCAGGGGTAACAACTGTGGTTACACGAAAGTATCAGCCCCCTCGTTTCCACGTGGCGGCGTATTAACATTCCCGCTAGACAGGCGTTTTGGGAAGCTGCAGGCGAGTCTTGAGGTTGAATGAACCACTGCCGTAGGGGTCGATCCGCACCGGTTGTCTGCGGCATTTTATTTTTCCTGCTGCTTGCCACTCTTCTGACCTCGTGCGCCAGCATCAACAACGCGCCCCCCAACGCTCCACCGCCACCACCTCCGGTCCCGCTGACTGCCGCTGACGTGCAGCAAGTCGTCGAGGATGCTGCCAAATCGCTGAACGCCCCCATGGTCATCGCAGTGGCCGACCGCGCTGGGAAAATTCTGGCCCTGTTTCAAAATGCCGGAGCGCCCGCAACCTCGCCCGGCAACTTCGGAGTCCTGGTTGACAGCAAGGAACTCGCCGTCGCCCTGGCTCGCACTGCTGCCTTCTTCAGCAACAACCAAGCCCCCCTTTCGAGTCGCACGGTGCGCTTCATTAGCGGGATCCACTTTCCGCCGGGCGTCGCGAATGCCCCCAACGGCGATTTGTACGGGATCGAAAACACCAATCGTGGCTGTCCGCTGAACACAAGTTTCTTGCCGGGAAAAAGTATCGATCCAGCCCGTTCGATTGACGGACTGAGTCTAGGGCTAGGCATTATTACCGGCAAGGCTGACACCATGGACAGCGATCCAACCACCGTGAATCCAGGAGGAGTTCCGCTCTTCAAGAACGGCTACGCGGTTGGAGGAGTAGGAGTGGTAGGCCCATCACCCGATGCAGCGGAGTTCGCGGCTTTCTCGGGCGCATCCCAATCCGGCCTGCTCCCTGACCCATCGCAGCTGCCTCCGCCCGGAGTCGTTATCATCGGCGGCATTGCCCTGCCCTTCGTAAATCAGACCACTCCCCCGAACGGCATCGGCCCGGGAACCGTAGCCGGCACATATGTAATAGGACCAATCAACGGTGGCTTGCCCCCGGAAGGCGATCTAGTCGGACCAATGGCCGGAGCCGGTCTGACTCAGGATGACGTAGCCAACATCATCAATCAGGCCGTAACCACCGCCGAAATCACGCGAGCTGTGATTCGTCTGCCCCCCAGCTCCCGCACCAAGATGACAATCGCAGTCACGGATCTTGACGGCGCGGTACTGGGTCTGCACCGCATGCCGGATGCAACCGTTTTCAGCATCGATGTGGCCGTGGCTAAGGCCCACAACGTCATCTATTTTGGCGGCCCGACCGGCACTCCAGACCTGCCCGGTGTTCCTGCGGGCACTGCTGTAACCAACCGCACCATCGGCTTTGGAGCGCAGCCTTTTTTCCCGCCCGGCATTGATGGCTCCGGTCTAGGCCCTTTTTTCAATCTCTACACATTTGATATCGCCCATCCATGCACGCAAGGTTCGCAGGCTGCGAACCCGGACCAGAACGGTGTCGTCTTTTTTCCCGGAAGCGTCCCTCTATATAAGAATGGAGTCTTGGTAGGTGGTCTGGGAGTAAGCGGCGACGGCGTCGATCAGGACGATTACGTTACTAATGCTGGCGCGAAGGGCTTCGAGGCGCCTGAGAGCATCCGCGCCGATCAAGTGATCATCGACGGCGTGCGCCTGCCCTACCTGAAGTTTCCACGAAACCCGACCCAGTAATTGGAAAGTCGAGACTCTCGACCGGCGGGTCTAGCAGGCTACTTAAAAAACGCACAAGCGTCGGCACGACCGTTGTCGGCACGAACATGGAAGAGCGGCCCTTTAGGGCCGCGTAAGGGTTGGGGATGATTGCAGCCTTCAGCCCCTTTGGTCGCGCTTCCTCAGCAGCTGGAGTCTTTCAGCAGGCGGTTAGTGCTTGTCGTCGCGTCCGAAAAGCGTTCGAATGTCTTCGATGCCGGTCAAGACCAAAACTACAACGCATCCAATAGCGCCCGCTACAAACATGGTCTCCAGAATGCGGACAGCGACAACCAACATGTGATATCCGGTTCCGCCCGGGGCAGGGCTGAATTTGCAAAGTCTCCATGCAGTTCATCACAAGGTTCATAAGGAATCCGTAAAGAGACCTCAATATTCCGCGAGCGTACTTGAGCGGTAGCGACTGAAAAGAGGAATCAGCGCAGGGCGAGTGCAGACTTGTATATGGACAGCGGTCCTCAACAGCTCATCGCAGTGCAAGAGTTGGTGCGAAAGGGGGGACTCGAACCCCCACGGGTTGCCCCGCCAGATCCTAAGTCTGGTGCGTCTGCCAATTCCGCCACTTTCGCATTCCGTACAGACGATGGCCTGAAATAAGTCTAGCCGATTTCACTACCTCGCCGGAATACCAGATGGTAAACAACCTTTCCCGCTACTTGTCCTTGACGGAGACTGGTAATCAGGGCAGTATTCAGAGTCCCCTAGTTTTTTAAGGTCTTTCCCCCTGTTGAGAGGCCGACCCGAACCGTATTTCGCCGGATCCGTTCGGATCCCTGGCCGGAGGTGTTATGCAAGTCCGTTTTCCTCTCTCCGCTGTTCTTGGCGTTCTTTTTGTATTCACTTTGGTTTTCGGCGTCGCGAGCCCACTTCTCGCCCAACAAGGCGCACCCGCACGAGTGACCCAAGCCGTCGACAATAATGTCCGCACTTTGCTGCCGGGTAATGTCCATCCCCTGGCGCGGGCGGAGTTCGATCGCGGCGAAGCGCCCGCTGATCTGCTACTCAAACGCATGTTGCTGGTGTTGAAGAGGAGCCCCGAGCAGGAGACTGCTCTGCACAGCCTGCTGGACGACCAGCAGGACAAGAACTCGTCCAGCTATCACCAGTGGCTGACGCCGGAAGAATTCGGCGCCCGCTTCGGCCCCGCCGACCCTGACATCGCCGCTGTCACCAACTGGCTCACGGCCAGTGGATTCGAGGTCACACAGGTCAGCAATGGACGTACCGTCATCGAATTCTCGGGCACCGCCGGACTTGTGAAACAAGCTTTCGGTACGGCCATCCACAAGTTTGTCGTTAAAGGAGAGGAACACTGGGCCAACCTCAACGATCCTTCCATTCCAACCGCCCTCGCCCCGGTTGTCGCGGGAGTGGATTCGTTACACAACTTCCTGAAGAAGGCTCAGAACAAGTTTGTTGGGACGTATTCCGAAAAATCGAAGCAGTTGACCTCACCTCAACCAGAATTCACGTTTAACGGTGGGTGCACACCCGACGCGAACAACTGTTTCGCGGTAGCTCCGTACGATTTCGCCACCATCTACGATCTGTTGCCGCTCTGGAATGCGTCTCCGACACCGATCAACGGCACCGGCCAAACCATCGCGATCGTTGGGCGCACCGATATCGATCCGACCGACGCCACAACCTTCTGGAGCCTATTTGGGCTGGACGGCGTTCATGCACCGCAGCCGACTCTCGTCATCACTCCCAACGGTCCTAATCCTGGCGTCAACAGCGATGAATCAGAGGCAGACATTGACGTTCAATGGTCGGGTGCCGCAGCGCCCGGCTCGACCATCAACTTCGTAACCTCGGCAACGACCGAGACCACCGACGGCGTGGATCTATCAGCGCTGTACATCGTGGACAAGAACCTCGCTCCCGTCATGAGCGAGAGCTTTGGGCTATGCGAATTGGGTCTGGGCCAGGGCGGTGTCACCTTTTACGGCCTCCTCTGGGAACAGGCGGCAGCGCAGGGCATTAGCGCCATGGTTTCCACGGGCGACAATGGCGCGGCGGGCTGCGACGATCCCAACTTCCCCGCTCAATTTGGGCTGAATGTGAACGGAATCGCGTCCACACCATTCAACGTCGCTGTAGGCGGTACCGATTTCAACGAGTTCAACAAATGGTCGACCTACTGGAATGCCAGCAACAGTCCAATCACGCAGGAATCCGCAAAGGGGTATATCCCGGAAACCACCTGGAACGACTCATGCACCAATAGCTTGCTCCAGTTCCTCCAAGGGGGTACCACCAACGCCGAAACCAACTGCAACAACCCGAACTTCGCAGGTTTCCTCGACAGTACGGGCGGCAGCGGCGGCACGAGCCTCGCTTGGATGAAGCCGTCGTGGCAGACAGGCACACCTAATGACAACTCACGTGACTTGCCCGATGTTTCACTGTTCGCCAGCAACGGCTTCCTGGGGAGTTTCTATGTGATCTGTCAGAAGGATGCCACCGGCGGAGTCTGCGATCTCAACAACTTTGCAGGTTTCGGCGGCACTTCCGTTGCCTCGCCCGCCTTTGCAGGGATTATGGCGCTGGTAAACCAAAAGTGGGGCGTGCAGGGCAACCCGAACTTTGTGCTGTACAAGTTGCCCGCAAAGCAAGCCACCGCTTTTCACGACGTTCCTTCGGGTTCGACCATCGCCATGCCGTGCTTTACTGGCAGCACCTCGGACTGCATCACCCAAAACCAAACGCATCAGTTTGGCGTGCTTTCTGGTTTCAACACTGGCACGGCATACGATTTGGCAACCGGACTGGGATCAGTGGACGCGAACATAATGGTGAACAACTGGAACAAGGTCACGTTCACGCCATCGACGACCATGTTGACTCTGAATGGAGGCACCGCAGTCAACGTCACGCATGGCACACCCGTGCCGGTCGTCATCAGCGTTACACCAGCCAGTCCAACTGCGACCGGCGACGTGGCCCTGCTCGTCAGCCCAGGGACACCCGGAAATCCGGGCATTGACTGGTTCAATTTAAGCAATGGCGGAGTCAACGGTTCGACTAACCTGCTCCCCGGCGGCACCTACAAAGTGATCGCCCACTACGAAGGCGACACGACCTACGGCGGCAGCTACTCAGCCCCGACCGCCAACGTGACCGTTAATCCGGAAAATAGCTCGGTGTTCATGCCAGGGGTTGTCGTCGGAACCGACGTCAACAACAATCCCATCTATTCGAACTCTGTTGTCTACGGTACGGGCGCTAGTGTCGCTTACTTGCTCCGAGCCGATGTGCTGAATTCGCAGGCAAACTTTTGCACCACCGAAACCTTCGGTGAGATCGCGTGCCCCACTGGCACCGTCACCTTCACCGATAACGGCAGTCCGCTGGACGCCGGAACCTACAAGTTGAACAGCTTTGGATACACGGAAGATCAGGTTATCCAACTCACCGGGGGTTCTCACACTCTGGTTGGGAACTACAGCGGCGATGCAAGCTACAAGTCGAGCACTAGCGGCAACACTATCGTAACCGTCAGCAAGGCCACGACCACTATCAACAACGTCTCGGCTCCCGGTTCTGCCGCCCCTGGTCAAGTCTTCACGGTCACCGCCACCGTGAGTACAGTTAGCGCTGGAGTCGCTCCGACCGGCACAGTTTCTTTCTTCGCAAACGGAACCTTGTTGCCCGGAACTGTTCAGTTGACGCCTGTAAACGGAGGTCCTTCGAACAACGCTTCTCTCGGGGCCAGCCTAAACACGTCTATCAGCGCGTCGGGCAACTACTCAATCACAGCGACGTATTCCGGTGATGGTAACTATGCGAACGTCGCTCAGAGCAACGCCGTTGCCATCGGAGTCTTCGACTTCAACGTGCCGGCAACGTTGACGGACCCGGCGGCAGCTGAACCCGGGCAGAGTACGACCACGAACATGCTGATCGCCCCGGTGGGTGGAGGCACATTCACCAACAATGTGACCTACCAGTGCTCAGGATTGCCAGCCGGTGCGTCATGTTCGTTTGTGCCAACGCAGATCAATTCGGGAGCAGCGGCGACTACCGTGACTGTTACGGTCCAGACGGCGGGTCCGTTTATGGGCATTGCGGGCGGTGCTCGGCACAAATTGCTAGGTCAGAAACAGGGTTTGTGGCTGCCGCTCAGCCTGCCGCTGGCCGGTCTGGTGCTAGTAGGACTGGCTGGACTCGGTCTGCCTCGCCGTCAGAAGATCGTCGGGATGTGCTTGGCAATTGTCCTTGCGGGACTGGTGCTGTCATGTGGCGGAAGCAGCAACTCGGGGCCTCCGCCGGTGAACGTTTCCGTGAGTCCGAAAACCGTGAATACTCTTTTTCCCAACCTGAACATGGCGCCACCGCAGACGCAGCAGTTTACGGCGAACGTTGCGGTGACGTGGGCCGTCGTTGGCGGCAGCTCCAACGGCACCATCGATGCCAACGGCCTGTATTCGGCTCCGTCCGCCGTCCCGGCGGGACCGGTTACCGTCAAAGCGACCTCGACTCAGGACACAACAAAATCGGACTCGGCGACAGTAAACATCCAGACACCGACGCCGTCCGGCGTGTATCCGGTCACAGTGACCGTTTCCGAGGGTACCTTGCAACACACAACGACGTTTAACCTGACCGTCCAGACTCCGTAGTCTGTAGTCGCTGGATTGTCCCTCGCGTACAATTCGCTACCGGAACAGCCGCAGGTCTTTCCGAGCCTGCGGCTGTCTATTCTGACGCTTGAGGGAACCCATGCTACGTCCAGTACTTCTTGTGGCCTGCCTGTTGGCCGCAACCTTCGTCTCCGCCTCCGCCCAAGATCGTTCCTACGGCCGCTCTATGGTAGTGACCAGCGGCGGGATTGCCGCCACCAGCCACTATCTGGCGTCGCAGGCGGGAGCGGACGTGCTCCGACGTGGCGGTTCGGCCATGGATGGCGCTATTGCCGCCAATGCCGTTCTCGGCGTGACCGAGCCCATGATGAACGGCATCGGTGGCGACCTCTTCCTCCTCTACTGGGACGCCAAGAGCGGCAAGCTCTACGGCCTGAACGCCAGCGGATGGGCGCCCCGCCAGCTCTCCATCGACTTCCTCAAGAAGCAGGGTATCAATGCGATGCCTGATGAGGGCATCCACTCCGTGACCGTACCCGGCGCCATCGATGGCTGGAGCAAGGCTCACGAGCGCTTCGGACGTCTTCCCTGGAAAGATCTTTTCACGGCTGCAATTTTCTATGCCGAGCACGGCTCCTCGGTGCCGGAGTTCATCCACGGCTATTGGGCAGGTTCAGCGGACCGGCTCAAGCAAACTCCCGAAGCTGCGCATGTTTTTCTCCCGCACGGAAAGGCGCCCGAGATCGGAGAGCAATTCACCAATCCCGATCTTGCCAAAACCTTGCGCCTGATCGCCGATCAGGGCCGCGATGCTTTCTATCGCGGAGAGATCGCGCAGGCCATTGTCAAAACTTCATCCGCTCTGGGCGGAACCATGCAGGCCGACGACCTCGCCGACTTTTCGTCCGAATGGGTGGACCCGATCTCCATCGACTACCGCGGCTGGAAAGTTTACGAACTGCCTCCCAATGGACAAGGCATGGCCGCTCTCGAAATGCTCAATATCGTGGCGACCTTTACGCCCGATCCCGCCGGCCCGTCGGGCGCGCCGGAATTGCACAAGAAGATTGAAGCGATGAAGCTTGCCTACACCGATCTCTATCGCTACAACGCCGACCCGCGCTTCGCTAAAGTGCCTGTGCAGGGCCTGCTCTCGAAGAACTATGCCGCGGAGCGCGCTGCGCTCATCAATCCCGACAAGGCAAGCTGCACGACTGCCAGTGGCAGCCCCGCTCGCAGTGACACCACTTACCTGGCAGTCGTGGACAAGGACGGCAACATTGCCTCGCTCATCCAGAGCCTCTACGATGCGTTCGGCTCCGGCGTCGCCGTAAACGGGATGGGTTTCATTCTCCAGGATCGCGGCGGCCTGTTCACGCTGGACCCCAATCATCCGAATGCTCTCGCGCCGCGAAAGCGGCCATTCCACACCATCATTCCCGCGTTCATGGAACGCGGCGATACGCACATCGGATTCGGCATCATGGGCGGATCGAATCAGCCCCTGGCGCACGCCCAATTTGTTTCCAATTTTGTCGATTACGGAATGAACATCCAAGCCGCTCTCGAAGCTCCCAGATTCACCATCGCCGACACAGCCGAACCGATTGGCTGCCGCCTGCTGATCGAATCGCGAGTGAAGCCCGATGTGGTCGAGGAACTGCGAAAGAAAGGTCACAACATCGTCGTCCGCAAAGAGTATTCGAGCGCCATGGGACGCGGCCAGGCGGTCCTACACAACTCCACGACGGGCGCGAATTTTGGCGCGTCTGATCCGCGGGCGGACGGCGCGGCCGAGCCCGAGCCGTTGCCACAGTGATAGAACCGGAAGCTATTTCTTGCACGGCTTCGGGGAGATCAGCGATTCGAGAAACGCGCGTCTTAACAATCTGCTCAAGAATGGCTTAAATGGCGCAACGCTTCAGCTCTGCGGAAAACTTCATGAGTGTCGGCACCGGCGTGGAAGAGCGGCCCTTCAGGGCCGCGTAAGCCCTCGGGAATGTGCTGGGCTTTAGCCCGAGTGATCGCCTTTTCTCCGCAAATCGAGTTTTCCGTAGCCGCTTAGCCCTTGAGGGAATGCGTCGTGGGTTGAATCCTGAATTTCCGCCCGTCTGACTTCTTCCCCGATTCGCCGCAAATACCTGCGTTCTGGTAACCTCGCGACAGCGCTCGACATCTCAACTCTATCTATGGACGGTAAGCGACGAGTCGTCATCACTGGCATGGGTGCAGTCAGCCCCAATGGCATCGGCCGGACGGCGTTCACCGACGCCGTACTTCAAGGCCGAAGTGGCGTCCGCCGGATCACGCGTTTTGATCCCAGCGAACTGAATGTTCAAATTGCCGGCGAGGTCATCGGCTTCGACGAGCTCGCCTGGATGGACAAGAAAGACCGCAGACATGTGTCGCGCGTTCTTCCACTCGCCATCGCCGCTGCCAGCGAAGCTCTGGATAGTTCTGGGGTTGATCCAGCCCGTCTCTCCCTCGACGAACTCCGCCGCTTCGGCGTGATCATCGGCTCCGGCGGCGGTTCACAAGAATTCACTGAGCAACAATACGAGTTATTCTTCCACGATAAACAGCGCCAGATGAGCGTCCACTGCGTCCCCACGACAGTTATGGGAACGCTCGCCAGCGACCTGAGCATCCGCTTTGGCATGCGCGGCCCGAGCCACGTGGTCACGACCGGATGCACGTCGTCCACCGATGCGCTCAACTACGCCACCCGGCAGATTCAATCCGGCCGCGCCGACTGCGTACTCAGCGGGGGAGCCGATTCTCCTATCGCGCTCGGTATCGTCAAAGGCTTCATCCTGATGAAGATCATGACCAGCTCCTGGAACGACGCGCCCGAGAAAGGCTCGCGCCCGTTTTCGGTCGATCGCGACGGCTTCGTACTCGCCGAGGGCTCCTGGATGTTCGTGTTGGAAGAGTACGAACACGCAAAAGCGCGCGGCACGCAGATGCTCGCTGAAATCGTAGGATATGGTTCCACCTGCGAGGCGTTTCACCGAGTCCGTTTGCAGGAGTGCGGCGAAGAGCCCGCCCGTGCCATCGGCCTTGCGATGCAGGAGGCTGGCGTTGGCCCGCAGGACATTCACTACGTCAACCTGCACGGCACCTCGACCGACCTCAACGACCGCATCGAGACCCGCGCCCTGAAACTCGCGCTCGGTGAAGAGCGCGCTCACCAGGTCCCAATGTCAGCCCTGAAGTCGCAAATCGGACACCCCCAGGGCGCATGTGGCGCCGCCGGAGTCGCCGCCACCATCATCGCCATGCAGACCGGCCAGCTTCCGCCGACCATCAACCTCGAAACGCCCGATCCCGTCTGCGATCTCGACTACGTCCCGCAATCCGGTCGTAAAGCGGCGATCGAGCATGCCGTGGCCAACTGCATCGCCTTCGGCAGCAAAAACTCCGCCCTTGTGCTGCGGCGAGCGAGTTGACCGCTTGTATCCTTCCGCAGCGCGATGGCCTTAGAAGCCCAAAAGATTGTTCGAAGCCCGCATCTCGGCGGTGGGTTAGTTTAAAATCCGGGCGCCCTTTCCGGCTGGAAAACTCTGCACGAGGAGACCATTTCATTAGGGATAATCTCCTTATGGAAAGATCCGCGACTGGACCGAGATTGATCATTGTGTGCGGGTTGCCGGGCTCGGGTAAGACCACACTTGCCAAGGTGCTTGAAAGCAGGCTCGGCGCGGTTCGTTTTTCTGCGGATGAGTGGATGGATGCTCTTTCACTAAACCTCTACGATGAAGAAAGGCGCGGGAAGATCGAGGCGCTGCAGTGGAAGCTCGGTCAGGAACTCCTCGCGCTCGGTCTTACTGTGATCATCGAATGGGGTACATGGGGAAGGACCGAGCGTGATGCCTTGCGGCTCAGAGCCCGAGCCCTTGGTGCTGCCGTGGAGTTGCATTATCTCTCTGCGCCTGTAGACGTCCTCTTTGACAGGATTCAACGCCGCGGCCTCGAGAAGCCACCCATAGAACGAGATGCAATATCCCGATGGTCTGAGATATTCCAAGTACCGACGCCCGAGGAGATGGCACTCTTTGACGAGCCTCTGGTTGCAGACCCTGCCTCCGCTTGAAACTGATCTACGGCCCGCCCCCCTCGCATTGACTCCACCCCCTCCAAGCCCTACCATAACCACTCTCGCACTCCATGATCGGTCAAACCATCTCTCACTACCGCATCCTGACGAAGCTGGGAGGCGGCGGCATGGGAGTGGTTTATGAAGCCGAAGACCTCAAACTCGGCCGTCACGTAGCTCTCAAGTTTCTTCCTCCCGAACTCTCCAGCGATCCTCAGGCCCTCGAGCGTTTTCAGCGCGAAGCGCGAGCGGCGTCGGCATTGAATCATCCGCACATTTGCACCATTTACGAGATTGACGAGCACGGCGGTCAGCCCTTCCTTTGTATGGAATACCTGGAAGGCGAAACCCTCAAGCATTCCATTAACAATCGCCCGATGGAGATTGAACGGGTGTTAGCTCTTGCCGTGCAGATTGCAGAAGGCCTGGACGCTGCCCATGCCAAAGGCATCGTCCATCGCGACATCAAACCCGCCAACATCTTCATCACCAAATCGGGCCAGGCGAAGATTCTCGATTTCGGCCTGGCCAAGCAGACTTCTCTCACGGGCAACGTCGAGTCCGCACCGACGCTGTCGCAGGAACACCTCACCAGTCCCGGCAGCAGCCTCGGCACGGTCGCGTATATGTCGCCCGAGCAGGCGCGCGGAAAGGAATTGGACTCCCGCACCGACCTGTTCTCGTTCGGCGCGGTGCTTTACGAGATGGTGACTGGTTTCGTGCCTTTCCGGGGTACTGGTACCGCAGAGATCTTCGATAGCCTGCTGAATCGCGACCCAACTCCCGCCGTTCGTCTGAATCCCGCAACGCCGCCTGAACTGGAGCGCATCATCGGCAAAGCACTGGAGAAAGACCGCGAGGTTCGATACCAGCACGCGTCGGAGATGCGCGCGGACCTCAAGCGCCTCATGCGCGACACGGAATCGGGACGGATTACCTCAGCAGGTCCCGCCGCCGGCAGCCCTTCGCGTAGCCCCCTCGTCAAATGGGGACTTGCCGCATTGGTGCTGGTTGTAGTGATCGGCTCGTTTTTCGTCGTGTACACGCGCTCTCGTTCGAGCCATTCGCCGGAAGCGTCGCAGGTGATGACTGCTGCCTCACCCGCCAAGTCCGAAGTACACACCGTCGCCGTTCTTCCCTTCCGCTCACTCTCTGGATCCACCGCTGATGAAGCCTGGGGCATCGGCATGACCGACGCCATCATCACGCGGTTGGCTACCTTGCAAAATCTAGCTGTCCGCCCAACCAGTTCCGTCCTGAAATACCTGAAAACTCCGACCGACCCTTCGCAAGCAGCGCAGGAACTCCAGGTGGATTCCGTGCTCGACGGAACCTATCAGCGCGCAGGCGCTGTGATTCGGGTCTCCGTGCAACTCATCGACCAGCAGAATAAGTCGGCGCGGTGGGCGGAACACTTTGATCTGCGCGCCAATGACATGCTCAAGTTTCAGGACGAAGTTGCGAAGAAGGTCGTGGACGGCCTACAGGTTCAGGTATCCGGCATCGAACAACATACACTCGAAGCTCCACTGACTTCTTCGCCCCAGGCCTACAACCTCTATCTGCAGGCGCGTTTCTACCGCAATGATTACTTCATGCGTACCCAACCCGAGAGCCTTCGCCAGAGCGAAACACTAGCTCAAGACGCCATCACAAAAGATCCGAACTTCGCAGAAGCCTACGCCCTGCTCTCGACCCTCTACATGATGGAGAGCGCCAACATGGTAGCGAACGCAGCTGAGAACCTTGCCGCCGGTGAGAAAGCCGCCCGTCGTGGCCTCGCCCTGAAGCCGAACTCGGCCGATGCGCTCATGGCACTGGGCGGAGCTCTGACTGAGCAAGGCCGCAATCTGGAAGCACTGAAGACATTGCGGCAAGCCGTGACCATCGCACCCAACAACGAGACCGGTTGGGATCTGCTGGGCTATCTCTACCATTACACCGGACTGCTGGACCTCGCCGAAAAAGCCTACGATCGCAGCATCGACCTGAATCCGACGACGACACGAATCCACTGGATGCACGCCCGCATGCATCTCTATCAGGGACGTCCGGAAGAATCCGAACAGGAGATGCGGCGCGTTCTGGCCGCCAATCCCGATCAGTTCAAGGCCCTCGCCTACATGGGCGAATTCCTCTATTACGAGGGCAAGTACGACGAAGCGGAGAAAGCTCTAAGTCGTGCCGTCGAGCTCGGCCGTGGCAGTGGAGACGAAGCGCCTCCTGTGCTGGCCGCCTTTCTCTATGCCGCGCGCGGACAGCGCGACAGAATCGACCCCAGCGTCTTTTCCTATCGGCCGGAGAAGTACATTGATGGCGACGGCGCCTACTGGCTAGGCGGCGTCTATGCCATGCTCGGAGACAAGACGCAGGCTCTCGCTTGGCTGCGTCGGGCCGTCGCCCTCGGCAATCACAACTATCCCTGGTTCCAGCGCGACAAGAACTACAACAGCCTGCGGAGCGATCCTGAATATCAGAAAATCATGGAAGAAGTTCGCAGCCGCCTAGAGGAGTACCGCAAAGCCGTCGCTGCCGAATAGGCGCACGCCTTCTCCGCGCTTCCTGCAGCAAGAGTGAAACGGTTTGCACACGCAACTTTTTTTGTTTTGAGCGCCCCAACTACATAGACACCTGCGTTCGCACAGATGTACTATCCCCGCTAGTAGATCGACAGATCTCTCCCTGCGCTGCCAAGGACTCCAGGTTATTTCAAACCATCCCTCACGGAGGAAATTGCAAATGCGAGTCAAGAAAATACTCACCCTGCTTCGTATACTCGTTGCGATTGTTAGCTTCAGTGGCCTCTTTACGGTTGCGATCGCACAGGTCTCCTCTCAACAAAACTTTCCAGCTCCAGCCGCAAAATTCACAAAGGCAGTAGCGTTTGATGTGTCTCCACCACTGCGCAGCATGCCATCTATAGTCACCCCATCAACTTTGACCTCCACTCTTCTCCAGGAAATACGGCCGGAGCGCGGTCCGGACGTCGAGGACCACGGATACTCGAAAGATGGCGCCCTTCAGGTAACCAGCGGACGGCTGCAGGGCGCGGCTCCTGCGATCCCCGCTCCGTTGCTGACTTTTGAAGGGGTATCAAACGAGGATAACTTCAACCTGTTTGGGTTCCGCGTAGCCCCGCCTGATCCAGTCGGCGACGTCGGTCCGAACCACTATGTCGAAATGATCAATCTGGTCTTTGCCGTGTACGACAAGCAAGGCAACAAGCTGCTCGGACCGGTTGATACTGGCAGTCTGTGGCAAGGCTTTTCGATTCCCGACTGCACTGACCCCTCGGGCGACCCAGTCGTGCTGTACGATCAACTCGAGGATCGCTGGCTTTTAAGCCAGTTCACCACCCGTGGACCGATCTACTACAACTGCGTAGCGATTTCGCAGACCGGCGATCCCACCGGCGCTTACTTCCGCTACGCCTTCTCCGCAGGCCCGTTCTTTCCCGACTATCCCAAGTACAGCGTGTGGAGGAAATCCTACGTCCTGACTTCACGCGACTTCGGGAACGATGGGAGCTACGGTATCAGTGTCTACGCGCTGGAAAAGAACAAGATGATCGCTGGCAATCCGAATGCTCGCTCAGTGCATTTCTTCCTCGACTCTGCCGTAGTGCCGATCAATCTGATAGGCGACGGGCTGCTCCCGGCGGACATCGACGGTGCGCGCCTGCCGAAGGAAGACGCAGCCATCCCGGTCATTGGAACACAGGATGACGGCGGCCCGTACGGCGCTCCGTCCGACGCTCTGAACGTGTGGGAATTGTCGATCAAGTGGATGTCCAGTCCTGTGTCTTCGATTGCTTTCCGCGGATCGCTACCGGTGGCGTCGTTCGACTCAATCTTCCCGTGCGGCGTTGTCCCAGGTTCCCAGCCTCCGAGCGCCCGCGACTGCCTCCCCGAGCCCGGGGTCACCGATGGGAGCCGGTTCCTCGACATCCTGTCTTACCGGCAGCGGCCGACCTGGCGCCTGGCCTACCGTAACTTCGGCGGCTACGAAGCGATGGTGACAAACCAATCGGTCGAGGCGCTCCCCGGCGTGGCGGGCGTGCGCTGGTACGAGATCCGGCGGACTAACGGTCAATACTCCGTATTCCAGCAGGGCACCTATGTTCCAAATGACGGCGTCCATCGCTGGATGGGTAGCATCGCCATGGATCACGCAGGCAACATGGCCCTCGGCTACAGTGTCGTCAATGGAGTGGATGTCTTTCCTGGAATCCGCTATACCGGGCGGCTGGCCGGCGACGCGGTGGGTCAAATGACCCTGGGGGAAGGTACCATTATCAACGGCACCGGTGTGCAGCTGACGACCAGCTCCCGTTGGGGTGATTACACGTCGATGAACGTTGATCCCACCGATGATTGTACGTTCTGGTATGTCAACGAGTATTACCAGATCAACGGGATCATAGGTGTCAACACTGCGCCATGGCAGACTCGCATCGGCAGCTTCCGTTTGCCCGGCTGCGGAGGCGCTCAGTAACCGATACCTGAGCCAGGCCCATGGCCCAGGCTAACCCCTTTCCCCGCAGCGCGAGGCATTGCGGGGAAAGGGCTTCTAGTACAGAACCAGTCACTGGGAACATCCCTACTCTTTCATTTGGTTCCCGCCATCTCGGCTCCTCTTCCCCGTAGGAGCACCAGGCAACTTCCAGGAAAATCTCTGATTCCCATTTAAAGGGGGGAGTGCTGGTCGTATTTGCGAAGCCCGTAAACGAGTGAGATCATCTTGCTGCATGAAGAAAGAAAACTCTCCTGGGCGATTGATCATCTTCAACTACTGAGCACCATGGCCCGATCAACTCCCACCTCGCACCGCCCTGCTGGCCACAACGGCAGCGCTCCCCCGCCGCACACCGGCGGTGGCGACGATGGCCGCAGCGGCCGTGGCAGCGGCGACAGCATGCCTAACTACGGACAGCGCCTGCGCCGCGCCAGGTTGGCCCTGGCCGTGTTCATGACACCGATCTTGATGCTCTTTATTTCCTTCACGGTGGTCTACCTGATCAGACGTGGCTTCGTCAGCTTCGATGTGTCCAGCGACACCTATGTCCGGACCTGGATTCCGGTTCATCTCCCATGGACAGTCCTGCTCGTTAACACTACCGTTCTTCTCCTCAGCAGCCTCACGATCGATTTGGCGCGACGCGCCATCACCCGCGAGGCCGCTCTCGCGCCGGTGAAGTCCATCCCCGGAGTTTCACTCGGCGACGAACGCACGATCCCATGGCTTGGCTTGACCACCCTTTTAGGCCTAGTCTTCCTCGCCGGGCAACTTTTTGCCTGGAACCAGCTTTCTGCTCGCGGATTTCACCTCCTCGGCGGCACTAGCAGTTCCTTCGTTTACATCCTCACCGCGATGCACGGAATTCATTTGGCAGGCGGAATTCTGGCCCTGCTCTTCGCTGATGTTGCATCTGCATTGCACAAGCCCGTCGAAGGCCGCCGCATCGTGGTGGACATCACTGCCTGGTACTGGCACTTCATGACCGGGCTCTGGATTTACATCCTCGTGTTGTTCACGTTCGCGGCCCAGTAGCTCCTTAACGACATATGAACGTCGATGCCACCGTGAAATGTCGGCACCACCGTGGAATAGCGCGGCCCTTCAGGGCCGCATAAGCCGTTGGAGATAGGTGCGGGCTTTGGCCCTGAGGATCGCACGTTAGATTCGGGCTTTACAATCGGGGTAGCCAGCGGCGAACCGACTGGCAATAGTCCTCGTAAGGCGCGCCAAAAATAGCGCGGAGATGCGGCTCTTCATAGAGAACGACCAGGAGATGAGCGGCCAGGAGCCAGGGCAGCGCGAAGAGCAGAATCGCGGGCGAGTGTTCGTAGAGGCCGAAGCCTAAGAGCACAATGAAACCACCGATGTACATCGGATTGCGCACCAATTTATAGGGGCCGGCGGCAACGAACTTGCGAGGTGGATCGAACGGCGCGGGTGTGCCTTCCCCGCGGATGAGAAACGTCATGATGCAGGCGAGCGCGAGGATTCCGCCTACCACCAATAGCGCGATGCCGAGCGCACCCGTCCACCCAGGCAACGCGATGCCGAGCGTGTTGTCGTAGCGGAGATGCAGGACCCAGGCGACCCAGCCCCAACCTAAGACGAAACCGGTACTGAAGGTCGCCGATCGCAGCGCGGTAAAAAGCGTTTTCATGGCGTCACCCAGTACTTGATTCGAGCAGAACGGGATTATGTCACAAGCGCCAACTCGGCTATATAACCTTCCGTCGTCTTCTGCTCCCGCCCTCCCCACCCCGTATAATAGAAAGATTCGGTACTGCTCCTGAACCCGCCTGTAAGGGCTCTCGCTCCTTCCGGCGGAGCGGAGCTACTCAGGGGAAGATGTCCACGGAAAGCATTGTTGTTCGCGGAGCCCGGGTCCATAATCTCAAGAACATCGATTTTGAGATCCCGCATAACGAACTAACGGTCGTCACCGGCGTCTCTGGCTCTGGAAAATCGTCGCTCGCCTTCGACACCGTTTACGCCGAAGGCCAGCGCCGCTACGTCGAGTCGCTTTCGGCTTATGCGCGGCAGTTTCTCGAGCGGATCGAGAAGCCCGACGCCGATTTGATCGACGGCATCGCCCCGGCAGTCGCCATCAAGCAGAAGAACTCCACCCGCAACCCGCGTTCCACCGTCGCCACCGCCACCGAGATTTTTGACTACCTGCGCCTGCTGTTTGCTCGAGTCGGACGCACTTTCTGTCTGCAATGCGGCCAGGAAGTGAAGAAAGACACCGTGGACGAAGTTGCGGACCGCATCCTCGCCCAGGACGAAGGTACGCGTTTCAACGTGTTGTTTCCAATCCAGTCGGTGGCTCCCAAGACAGAGGAAACAACGCGTAAGAAAGTTCGCGGCAAGAAAAAAGCAGAGGCCGAATCCAGCCTGCCCACTGACGCGATCAAAACTCGTCTCTTCGATTTGCGCAAACGTGGTTTCAATCGCCTGTTCCAGAACGGAAACGTCTACGAGTTCTCGACTCCGGAATCACTCCTCGACATCAATTTTTCCGAACCAGTCTTCGCCCTGATCGATCGTCTTGTCGTCTCCGCCGACGCCCGCGCCCGCATCGTGGACGCGGTCGAAATCGGATATCGCGAAGCTGCCGAAGTCATTTTCGAGACCGCTTTGCACGACGGTGAAGCGCCCCAGCCGCAGCGCTTCTCGCAGCGCTTTGAATGCAAGAATGATGGCAGCCGCTATGACGAACCCGAGCCGCGCCTGTTCTCATTCAACAATCCGTATGGCGCCTGCCCGCGCTGTCAAGGCTTTGGCAACACCATCGATTTCGATCTCGACCTCGTCATTCCCGACAAGGGCAAGACTCTGAACGAAGGAGCGATCGAGCCCTGGACGAAACCGAAATATCGTCCCTTGTTCGCCGAGTTGAAGCGCTTCGCGCGCCAGGCTGAAATTCCTGTGGACGTGCCCTGGTATGAGCTGGATCCGGAACATCAGCGGCTGGTGATCAACGGCGAGGGCCGCTTCCCCGGCGTGCGCGGGTTCTTCCAACATCTGGAACGGAAGAAATACAAACTGCATGTTCGCGTCTTTCTAAGCCGATATCGCGGATATTCCGTATGCTCGACTTGCGGGGGCACGCGCCTGCGACCGGAAGCCCGCCAGGTCAAGATCGAAGGCAAGGATATTTGCCAGGTCTGCAGCATGACCGTCGAAGAAGCCGCGCGCTTCTTCAATCAGCTTGAGTTGACGCCCCAGCAGGCAGCCATCGCCGAAATTCTTCTCAACGAGATTCAGGAGCGCCTGCGTTTCCTCAACGACGTTGGTCTCGAATACCTGACGCTCGACCGCCTGGCCTCGACACTCTCTGGCGGCGAAGCGCAGCGGATTCAACTCGCAACCTCGCTCGGTTCGCGACTGGTGGGCACACTCTATGTGCTCGACGAGCCTTCCATCGGCCTGCACAGCCGCGATACCGACCGGCTTATCAAAATCCTGCACGGCCTCCGCGATCTGGGCAACACGATTCTCGTGGTCGAGCACGATCCCGACATCATGCGCGCCGCCGACCGCATTCTCGACCTTGGACCCGGCGCGGGCGAGAATGGCGGCAAAGTGATCGGCTCCGGAACATTTGAAGAGATCAAGAAACTTCCTCATTCCTTGACCGGACGCTATCTCGCGAACGAGCTGCACATCCAGGTCCCCGCCACCCGCCGCAAACCGGACGCGCAGAAAATTCGCATCGCCGGTGCCCGCGCGCACAATCTCAAGCGCATCAATCTCGATATTCCGCTGGGAATGCTGGTCGCCATCACCGGCGTCTCGGGCTCGGGCAAATCCACGCTCCTGCACGATGTGCTCTATCAGTCACTGGCGACCGCCCTGCGACAGCCCAACGGCGCCATCCCAACTGCTGTCACGTGGGACGATGTGCAAGGCGACCAGTATCTCGACGAAGTTGTTCTCGTCGATCAGTCGCCCATCGGCCGTACGCCACGGTCGAATCCCGTCACGTACATCAAGGCCTTCGATGTCATCCGCGATCTGTTTGCCTCGCTTCCGGAGTCGCAGAAGCGCGGCTTCACTCCCGGACACTTCTCCTTCAATGTCCCCGGTGGTCGCTGCGAAAACTGTCAGGGCGACGGCACCGTCACTGTCGAAATGCAGTTCCTTGCCGACGTGGAACTCGTCTGCGACGAGTGCAAAGGAACGCGCTACAAGCCACAGGTACTCGAGATCCGCTACAAAGGCAAGAACATCCACGAAGTGCTGAATCTGACGATCCGGGAGGCGCTAAAATTCTTTGCCGACGTCCCCAAGCTGACGGAAAAGCTGCGCGTGCTGGACGAGGTCGGCCTGGGCTACCTGCGCCTCGGCCAATCCGCCACCACGCTCTCCGGCGGAGAAGCGCAGCGCATGAAACTGGCCGCCCACTTGCAGCCCGCAGCCCGAGAAGCCGGCCGCTCCCCCGCAGTCGGCGACGGCCCCAGGCGCAAGCGCCGCATGCTCTACATTTTCGACGAGCCCACCACCGGCCTGCATTTTGACGACGTCAGCAAACTACTTTCCGCTTTCCGCCGTCTGATAGAAGCAGGGGGCTCGATCGTGGTGATCGAACACAACCTGGAAGTGATCAAGACTGCTGACTGGGTGATTGACCTCGGTCCCGAAGGCGGCGAGCGGGGCGGTAATATCGTGGGCGCAGGCCCACCGGAAGCAATCGCACAACTCAAGAACTCTTACACCGGGCAGTACCTGGCTCGCGTGTTAAACGGCAACCGCAATGGCAGCAAGTGAATCAATCGCTGGTTTCGACGAGCCCCGCTGGCAAAATGTCAACCCAGCCCCGAAGGGGCGACCTAGCTTAGCCCAGCGCTTCAGCGCTGGGATTGGTCAGGCGGTTGAGTCAAGTCCCGCAGGGACGGCCCACGTATGAGTCGCGCGCGCGCTAACGCGATCCACTTCATGCTCGCGACCGCGCTTGCTCTAGCCCAGACCACCACGGTCCATCATGGCAAGCAAACCATCAACGATGTTACTGATGGCCAACCTACGGAAATTACTCGCGCCGAAGAGGCCATCCAGAAAAATGACTTCGCCGCCGCCGAGCCGTTGCTGAAGAAGGCCATTGAACGTGATCCCAAGAACTACCAGGCCTGGTTCGATCTCGGATTCGTCTTCAATCGTCTCAGCCGCGAAGCAGACTCCATCCACGCTTACCGCCAATCGGTCGCAGCCAAACCCGACGTTTTCGAATCCAACCTGAATCTTGGCCTGATGCTGGCGCGCTCGCACAGCCCCGAAGCGGAGCAGTTTCTGCTCGCCGCCGCCAAGCTCAAGCCCGCGGACCACGTGGAAGAAGGTCAAGCCCGCGCCTGGCTCTCGCTCGGACACCTGCTCGAAAACAACAAGCCCGACGACGCTCTCGACGCCTACCAGAAAGCCGCTGCGCTCACGCCCCAAGATCCCGAGCCCCATCTTTTCGCCGGACTGTTGCGCGAACGCCGCAAAGAGTTCCCCAGCGCGGAGGCCGAATATAAGCAGGTTCTCGCCCTCGATCCGCGCTCCGACGAAGCCGTCATCGGCCTGACCAACATCTACATGAAGTCGGGCCGGGTCGCGGAGGCCGAGCCTCTACTGCGCCAACTAGCAGCCAAGCGCCCCGACGACGCCGGCCTCCATCTGCAACTCGGCCGTGTGCTCGCCGCTCAGGGCAAAAAGGACGAGGCCATCCCCGAGATCCAGACCGCGCTGAAGCTTTCGCCCGGAGACTCCGAAGCGCAGCACGACCTTGCCGACCTGCAAGCGGAATCCGGAAAGCTCGCCGACGCCGAGAAAACTTACCGTGATCTCCTCAACTCTCGCCCCAACGATGCGGAACTGCACCAAGCACTCGGAGAGATACTCCTCAAGCAGCGCCACTTTCCCGAAGCAGAACAGGAACTCCAGGCGGCCATACGGCTCAAGCCCGATCTCGGGGCCGCCTATGGCAGTCTGGCCATAGTCGCCAACGAGAACAAGAACTATCCCTTGGCGATCAAGGCCCTGGAAGTTCGCGACAAGCTTTTACCCCCGACTACGGTTGGTTATTTCATGCGCGCCACTGCTTACGACCACCTCCGCGACTTCAAGCAGGCTTCCGTGTACTATCACCTCTTCCTCGATGCGGCTAAAGGACAGTATCCTGATCAGGAGTGGCAGGCGCGTCACCGCCTGATCGCCATCGAGCCTAAGAAACACTGAACGATATGCGCAGTCTCGCCATCTGGATGCTTCTCTTCGCCTTCGTCGCCGGCACGGCGGCCAGGGACGAAACCATAGAGGAACTCAAGTCCCGGGTCGAGAACGCGTTGCCTCAGGACCGCACCGGGCTCTGCCTCCAGGTCGCAGAACGTCAACTCCGTAGCGCGGACAAGCTTTACCGGGACGGCGAAGTTGAGCAGGCCCGCGCCGCCGTGGACGACATCGTCACCTATTCAGAAAAGGCCCGCGACTCCTCTACCCAGACAAAAAAACACCTCAAGAATGTCGAGATCGCAGTCCGCAAAATGGCGGAGCGCCTGCGCGATATCAAGCGAACTCTCGCCTTTGAAGACCAGCCCCCTATTGATCACGCCGTGCAGCGCCTCGAAGAAGTCCGCACCAGCCTGCTCAAACAGATGTTCAGCAAGGAGAAAAAATGAGCGGGCGCCGCTTTTGTTCCGTGGTCTGGAGCTTGGCTTTGTTGGTCATCCTGCCCGCCAGTGCGCAGCGGCGGCATGATCCACTGAATACCGAGGAAATCAACCAGCTGCGCGACGCCATGCTCGATCCCGACCAGCGCTTAAAGCTTTACGTGACGTTTGCCCGCGATCGTATGAATAAATTGGAACTAATGCGTTCTGATCCCAAGACCACCGATCGCCCTCGCCAGACCCATGACATGCTGGCAGATTTCCTGGATGTATATGACGAACTCAACGACAACGTGGACATGTACGTGGGCCGCAAAGACGACATCCGCAAGCCGCTCAAGCTCGTCATCGAAGGCGACATCGAGTTCCAGTCCAAACTGCGCGCCCTGAAAGATGCCGCCAACGCCGACGCCGCCGAAGCCAAACAGTATGAATTCCTTCTCAGCAACGCCATCGAGACCGTGGACTCAAGCGCCGACGACCATCGCGCCACCCTCAGCGAAGTCGAGGAGTACGTGAAGCGCAAGAAAAAGAACAAATAGCCGTTGAGGCCTTGAGAATCTATGCGGGGCAAGATTGGGGTTGGCCACAGTGGAGTAAGGACACACTAGAATCAGCCCCGGAGGGGCGGTCTAGCATAGCCCCGTGCTTCAACGCGTAGGGTGAATTGACGGCGCAAGTCCCGGAGGGACGGCCCACGTTCGCACACAGATGCTTTACGCGGCGCTTGTTCTCGTGTGCGCGACCCTCGCCGCAGCTTAAGATAATCCGGCATCCAACTCTGGTTTGCCGCCGGCAGCGAAGTCACCATTCGCGACCAACTCGTCACGCAGATTGTCCTGGCCATTCCCAGGGGCCGAATTCGCCCACG